>VFQN01002599.1_pt1 | contig 27455 bp, 15 predicted proteins | sample 3512371 | NCBI WGS metagenome assembly VFQN01 (sample SAMN10412370, study PRJNA504923) | tailings metagenome | isolation source: Replicate 2 from Balatoc abandoned mine | place: Philippines: Itogon, Benguet | collected 2017-08-28
CAATCACAAAGAAACGAGTCTTCCAATTCTTAAACAATCCTTTCCTTGCCTTCTTCCGTAACCATCCTTTCTTAATGGATGGTCCTTTAATTGACTTAAGAGGATGTTGAATGACATTCATCTTTCAATATGTTCGTGAAAAATGATCAATCATTCACCAACGACGGTTGTTTTTATCTCTTTCACTTCTCGTGATAGAAGAGGATTTTGCGGTCGATGGACTTACTGGAAGGGAGACAATTTTTGATAATTAAATTACATAAAAACTTCTTTGTATGACCTCATGGAAAACTAACCATCCAAATTGTACTACATTCGCTTGAAATGTCTCGAACATCATCAAACTCTTAAACAAGGTTATATGGAAGACACCCTGGATAATCTTTAGTGGAGAGGGAGGAATGTTTTATAACTAACCAAAGAAAGCAAACAACAATTACTTAACTACACATAGTAAACCACGAAAACTCTTGTCAAAAGAAGTACATGAAAACAGCAAATCAAACACTACACAAGCACAACACAAGAATGAATGAATGAGTTTCGTTAGCCTAAAAAAAACGTGAGAACGAGAAACGAGACTCAGCGTTAACGTAAGAAAACGAAAATTTCAAGTGTCGATCATCTGAACTCCACATCGCCTTGATAATTAGATTGCCAATTTTCTTGCAAGTACATTTTCCATACATTTCGATCACTCAGATGTAACATATTATTCACGTTAATTCAGGGAGAGAAAGAAATGAATCAAACACAACAACACAAATAATTCGTAACTAGTGATCCACCCATTTCATCTGATGTACGAAGTTTTCAATAAATCATTTAATTGCTTTGTACAAAATGGTTTTAACATTCCGAGGAAAAACAATTATAGGGTGTTCACGAAGTAGCAAGACAGGAAAAAATAAAAGCATGAAAAAAACACATCAATGCATATAGAGAAGGTGAATTGTTGCATGAAGCAGTGAGAGTTAACCCGAGAGAAACCAAAGAAAAAGAAGAAACAAAACACCTTTGTGTAATCAACGTGAAAGCAAAGAAATTAAACAATAACCGCACAATATTAACTCGAACACACTGTACAGCAGAGAGAAACAAGTGAGGAGTGATTTACATTCATGAAAGCGGAGAGAAGTAAAAGTTAACTTAAACACCAATCTTGTTTACTCTGCGGAAGTTGAGTTAGAATTCTTCCAACCTTTCAACAATACCTTTTTAACACAGAGAAATCGAAAAAGTAAGCTGAATCTGCACCGCCAAACAACATAGTTATTCAACAGTTATGATAAATTATTCTCCGATATAAGGAAATCATACAAATGTCACGTAAATAGAGCCACAGACGATGTTATCGAACATTACTCATTTTATTGGAGGAAGAAGGAAATCTTCTGCATGTTTCGAGGAAGAAGTCCTAATCAAGAAACATGACACTTTAGTTGCGCGCGAAATACACAGCTAAGTTTAACACCAAAAATTCGCAATCCGATGAAGGACGAATGTATTTTCAGCATTTCCTTCTCAGATTAATGCAATGCAAAGACATATATCTTACACACGCAAGAGAATCAGGAGATCCAAAGGTAGGAGACCGGAGTAAGACGAAAGAGTCAACCGCTTCTACATTCTCATCTTAAAATCTAATCCGCTCAAGACGGTCTGGCTAGGCAAACTAACCCAACTATAAAAGAAACACAAAATAATCTCAGAGCTGTAATTAATGTCAATGGAAACACGTGAGTAACAGCGATTCAGAAAATTAGCACAGAATCCGCTATAATTAATAAAATATGTTTGCAGTAGAGGAGCAGCACGTAATGGTTGCGAGATAAAAATATTATGATTGTGTTGTATGGCAAATGGTGAGAGAAGTGATCGAACCATCATAAGCATATGTGATACTGGGCAGGAAGATTAGAAGATGTTCAATCATCAACGTTGACATCATAACAAATTAAACACACACATGCAATTAATTGAGAGAAATCGCTAATAGAACCAATAAGTCAGCAACAAACAAAAAAAAACGAAGAAATAGGGAAGAGGATTGGGCGAACATGGAAGAGAGTTGAGAACACAAACACAAACAAAGACAAAGCAAATTGTTCATTAATTGTTTGCTTCGGTAATCTGAATGTGCTCGAGGCTGACATCAGAAAGTTCAGCAGCATGAGTATTTACCTCGACATTATCATTTACCGAGGATAAAATGTCCCGAGCTTTGCTGAACCCAGCAGATTGTGCAGCTAATCGTGTGCTCTTCTTCACCATTAATTCTTTGATCTTCTTCTCCAATCGTGCAATTTCTATTCGAGCTTCCATGATCTCCACATCCTCTGGTTCTTGAGGCAAACCACTCTTCAAATCAATCGCACTTCCATGAAGCGAACGCAATCCTTTATCCTCAGGCAATACCGTTGTCTCGCCGTGAACCACGGTATCAACCGAACCGCTCTCAGGAATTGGAGTTAGAGCCACCATATTCATTTGCTGACGTGGAGTGATAGCTGATGCCATCGGTGAACGACTTGGGTAACGATGTCCACTCGGATATTTACCAGCAGCAGAGTTAGGAGGCAGCGGATCGGTGTTGATACGAATATCAGGCATGACGAAGGTCGATGGCGCCGTTTGGATTGGATGATTGACTTCCTCAGTGGTGTTGTAAACAACCTGCCCTGAAAGTTCATGAGTATTGCCTTGATAAGTACTAAAATGACCAGAGCCATATGTGGAGAAATTTCCAGCGTTGGGACGCTCATCGTAAGATTGCATTGTTTCCTCTCCCAACTGTTGAGGGGGTAACGAAGGGTTAATCTTATTAAATTCACCTGAGTTAGGTCTGTAGCCAGTCGGAATCTCCATGGGGCCCATACTAGGGGAGACTGCCTGTGTTGGCTGGTACGCTCCACTTAAACGACTTCCAGGGATATTAGCGACACCAGGAGTGCGTGGAGTATGCTTTCCTTGAATTGTGTACATCTGAGGAGAAACACTTTGTGGAGGTGGAACAGCATTAGTTCTCCCGAAGGATTGACTCTGTGCATTCGCATTTGTGGGGCTTGGACTTCCTGGTGCACCAAAGGAATGGAAGAAAGGAAGCATTCCAACCCATCCAATCATTAATCCGAATGGACGGCGAATTCCATCCACGTTAATCTTTAATCGCATTTGCTCATGAACATTCGTTGGTTGTACGAGGCTAATTTCATCATCCACATATTCTGTGCCTGAAAGATACAGAGGATTCACTCTTTGCACATAATTCACAATCTTCTGAAGAGAATTCACACGTTTGCTCAAGTCAGGAGAGTCTTCTAATCCAGAGGTTAAGACAGTATTCATTAAATTAAACTGCTTAATCAGTCCTTGTTGTCCTGGCATAGCAAATAATTCAGCAGACATGGAAACAACGACAGTTCCTAATTTCTTCTCAAGATATTGGTTACGAAGCGAATAAAACAACTCCTTGCTCGGTAAAGTATAACTTGTGCCCACTACCTCTAAAATCAATTGCGTCTCAAGGTCAGTCTTCGCTGCAGAAGTGAAAAGCTTGACTAAAATCGCCACATCAAATCCAAAGTAAAGCACAGAAGATTGGATGGAAGAGGTTTCCTTAGGGAGAGCGGATACAACGTCGTGGATCAAATTAGATTCCGCGATGGACAGCGGATAACTGCGAGCAAGTTTTTGATTTTCCTCGATCATTGTTTCCATTTCAGCCAAAAGAGAGGAAAAGGAGTTCAACAGTTCAATGGCGGGATTGGCAGGCACGGAGGTTTCGGTACTTTCTTCCTGCTGATCAACAGTCGGCACATCTTGTAATGAAAATATCGTCAAAGCTGCACATTGGTACAGACGAACGAATTCGTGGAAAATATCAGGAGTTAACTCAGTGCGCTGAGTGTAGAGCTTTATTCTTTCAACATAATTTCGAATGCAGTTATAGGTTCCTTGCAACATCTTTGCGATCACATCTTGGGCGACACTTTTGCCTTGCAACCCTATCAGAATATTGCTGCAAACAATAGGCGAAATTAATTCTGGTTGAACAGCAAGTCTTTCGAATGAGGTATAAAGCAGCTGTAACAGCTTAATAACCTCAACATTGGTAGTCTTCAACCGTTGCAAGCCAAATAAGGCATTACCCAGAGAGTGTTGGTCCAGATCAAGGGAAATACCAGCACTTTTCGCAACCAAGACGTTTAATAGCAGCGTTACCTCCTCACTGTCTGAGTGGAATCCTTGCAATCCAAATAAAGCGAGAGACAAGTTCTGTCCATTCCACTGATCACTGGTCAAATTAATCTTCTCCGTGATAGCAGTGATCATGGCTAATACTTCCATCACATCACCCATCATATTCCTAAGGCCGTACAAGGCGTACGAGATTTGCTTGGTGGTCATCTCTTCCCTGCAAGCAAGGATCTTGGCAACGAGTGTCTTAAGAAGAAATCGGACTTCATTGCTATCACTGCCTAGCTGCTGCAAACCGTAACAAGCATAAGCGATGTGGTGAGCGCTAAGAGCCTTCCAACAATGCTCAACCTTTTGAGCCAGTGCTTGGATTAATGCCTTAACTTCCTGGCTTTCACTGGAGAGTCGTTGTAAACCGAATAAACTGTTCGACACTCCTTGAGGATCGAGCATGCTGTGAGAAGCACGGATCTTATTTGCAACTTGAGCAACAATAATGCGAGTTTCAGGATGCTCTGACGACATTCCTTGTAATCCAAACATCGCATTGCCTATCTCTTGACTTCCTAATTCATGCTTGGAGGCAGATACCTTTTGGGCCATTGCTAAGAGAAGACGACGTACTTCCGCGTGATTTGAGTTCATACTTTGCATGCCGTACAAGGCGTTGCCTAACTCCTGGGCATTCATCTCGAGCATCGAATGCTGGATCTTAACTGTCAGCGCAGCGACGGCATTTCGAACTTCCTGATAGTCGCTGCTCATACCTTGGAGGCCATACAGACTGTTGCCCATTGCTTGACCATCTAACTCTGGATTAGATAAAGCCACTTTGTCAGCGAGTACTCCGACCAATGACAGCACCTCTGCACTGTGTGTATTCATATTCTGCAACCCATAGAAAGAGTTGCCAATTGCTTGAGCATCGAGTAATTCTGGAGACGAAGCGATCTTAGGAACAAGCGCAGAAATCAGCATTCTCACTTCAGGAATGTCACTACTCATTCTCTTCAACCCATATAATGCATTTCCCACTTCTTGCGCCTTCAGCTCTTCCCATGTCCTCGTAACCTTAGTGGCTAAGACGGATAGAAGCATTCGCACCTCTGGCTCCTTGCTACTCATACTCTGCAAGCCATATAAACTATTCCCTAATGCTTGTCCGTTCAGATCCTCACGAGCATTTGCGATTTTAGGAGTTAATGCAGACACTAATGCTCTTACTTCCTTGTAGTCGGAACTCATTCCTCTTAAGCCATACAAGGCATTACCAACGTTTTGCGCCTCTAGAAGTTCAGTACAATCTCCAACCTTCATAGATAAGACAAGGACTAGGTATCGAATTTCCTCGTACTCAGATGACATCATTTGCAACCCATACAAAGCGTTTCCCACAGCTTGTGCAACAAACTCTGATGCAGAGAGGGCGATCTTCCTTGCAAGAGCATAAACTAATTCTCTGACCTCAGGAATCTCAGAAGAGAGACATTTCAACCCATACAAGGCATTGGAAGCCTCGCGAGCTCGCAACTCCTCATTTAACACGTTGAAGCGATCCGCTATTTGCTTAATGTGGATAGGAGACAGTGTTAATCTCTTTTTGCCGGTATGGAAGAGTAATGTCGCTAGATTGACACAATCCATTCGATCAACGAAGGTCTCGATCGCTAAATTCAATCTCTGAGGATCTATCACTCGCTCTCTCAAGATATCTAATAACATTTTATTTACAGCGCGACCCTGAGCGTTCGAGCCGGCCAAATCTCGCTGATTCGCCATTCCTCCCATGCCTTGCATACCTCCCATCGCAGGGTTACCTGCTTGCATCATCTGTTGACCACGATAATTGTCTCTCCCCATAGACCGTCCAGGCCCACCATATCCCCCAACCGAGCGCATTGGTGCTGAGCCAGTTGGTGTATATGCATTCGGAGCTCCTCCCCCATAATAAGATTCAGAAGGAGGCTCGTAGTTCCTGTCACTACCATATCGACCATATCCACCCATCTCAGCGGGAGGACCTCCAGCTCCATAGGGCATATTTGACTCTACTGCAGAGCGAGGAGTCATTCCGTGCGACTGATGACGCATATTTCCTCGGTCGACTTCCCAGGGCTGAGCTCCGTGGTGTAGGAGAGGAGGAGCTAATTCCTTTGCCTGATTACCATAACTACTCGGAACTCTGTACAATCCTTGTGAAGGATTTAATGGTTGACGATTATCTGTAAAAAGAAGGGGGATTAGAAAGAGAAACAAAAGAGAGATAAGAGAGAATGGACTCACCTATTCGATTATCGTAACGCTTTAAATCGTCATAATTGTAATTGGGATCCATACTATTATATATTACACTACACACTATAAGTTATTAAGAGTTGTAAAAGGAATGAATTGAAAGAAGAAAAAAAAGGGAAACGAATATAATGTGTTGGGGAAAATCAACGACAAAGGAAAGAAATAACAATCAATATGAAAGAAAGAAGAAAGAACAAACAACACAGAAAAAAAACCCGCGAAAATAATAAAATTATTCCTTCGCGAGGTAAATAAATAGGATGAGAGAGAAAGAAAGAAAGAAGCAATATAAACCTTGGAATGAGAATGAAGTTTCTTTTTGTTCTTTTCTGAAGGAAGAAGATGGTTGAAGACGATGAAACAGTGCTGAGAAAGAAAGGATGGAAACAATAAGAATAATAATAATATAATAATAATAATAATAAACAACTGTCTCTCCGCTCGATATATTAATCACAAGATTATTGGAAAGAATTGATTTCGCTGAAAGAGGAATTTCTCGAAGGAAAGGTAGTCTAAAGAAGGTCTTCCAAGCAGTGGGTTCGTTGGACTTGAACCGTTACCTTCCAAAAGAGTTCAGGAATAATAATAAGAGGAATCGATTCACAATAAAAACTTTCTTCGATTTAAATCCTCTCGTTCACCTCAAACACACAATACTTGTCACAAGAAGAGAACGGAGGAGGAAAGGAGTCTAGTCTGGTCTAGAGCTCAATCGTGTGAAGGTAGGTAGTCTAAGATGATCGATTGCTACTGCTCGTTTCAAATCCACTGACCTGCCTGCCAACCAGCCCCACACTGCCTCGCCACCCACTGCCCCAAACACCCGTCAAACACCTCTCAAATCCCCCTCATGTCTAGAGGCTTTCATACAGCACAGGTCGGTAGTGAAGAAGTTACCGCGACGGACAAGCAAACCGCCGCAGTAGTGTGGCGCAACGGCATTTTGCGGACCATTCCCCAACGAATTTTCGCGCATGGGTTTTATTATAGGAATCTTCTGAATTTGGGAAGATAAAGCTTTTCCAACAGAAGCATGGGTTTTTAACCGAAGAATGAAGTTGGGTTTATTCCGTGGATGCTGGGTGCACAGAAAACACCACCTAAACTCCGTCACAGAAATTGAAGTTTTTTGCGTTAATTTGAGTTTCTTTGCTAGCAGCGTATTATTGTAGAAAAACAGTCACTTTTGAGATAGGCAATTGCATAATTTGTGTGTGTTAGACAATTGTGTAAAGTGTTTGAATTCATCACAGTTTATCGATCTATTATTATATTGGATTAGATTCGAATTAATCGAGTCATCCAGGCAAGATGATGATCGAAGCTGAGCCTAAGATTGTATCGTTTCATAATATATCGATAAAGCAACACTATTCATCGAGTGTTGTGTTGCAGAATGTCCTACAAGCTCCCGTTAGCCTGATATTCACACCATCCTCCTCGAGTTTTAAGACAAATCCTGATGAAGTTCATCTTGCTCCGTTTCAATCTATCGCAATTACTATCAGTATGTATCTTGAGAACAAGCCCAACCTCCGTATGAAGAGGGAAGATTTCATTATGGTTCGATTGAGAGGAGAGATGACACCTCTCCTAAAGATTCCCATTCAATTCTCCATTCTCTCTTCTTCTTCCCCTTCCTCAAGATCTACATCCTCTTCTCCAATCTCTCAAAAGGGAAGACCTCCATCCCGAGGTCGTGACGAGAGTCTGACAGGGGAGAGAGCTCATGTGATGAGAGAGCTACACCAGCAGAACATCGTCAAAGATCAGAGAATTAAGGAGCTCGAAGAGAGTATAGGACGTGTCACTCAGAAGTACCCTGATATGGAGAACATCGTACAATCTGTAAGAAGGGAGGAGCGAGAGAAATATGAAGAGAGAAGTCAGAAGGTAATATGACATCACTCAACCCTCACAATATCACTACCACCTCTAACCTCTCTCTGTCTTAACCCCCCCCCCAATAGATATTACTTCTATTTCGCCAGAAAGACGAAGAGATCGAGTCATTGAAGCAACAGGTCGCGGATCAAGAGAAGATCATTCTGACGTATCGAGAGATCGCGAACACCAACAAAGACCTCCTCAGCGACAGACACTTCCCAACCTCCCACCCCTCTGCCCTCACCTCTGAGCGAGTTATTGAGGAGAACAAGCGACTGAACGAGGAGCTGATTCAGAAGAACAAGGAGATTAGGCACCTCTCAGGTCTCAAGGAGGTGCTCGCAGAGAAGACAGAGCAGTTAGAGGTGCGTCATATCACTTCATCTCACTTCACCTCGCAAAACCTCTTTATTCCTCTCTCTTAGGCAGTGGTGGCGGAGTTACAGACGTCAAAGGAGAAGGCAAAGGCGATGAAGGCCGAGCTAAAGAAGAAGGAAGAAACCATCGCGAAACTACAAGCTGACGTGGACAAAGTAATGAAAGAGTGAGTCATAGACATAGAAAGAGACGCCACTCTCCCTACCTCTCCCTCTAACACCTCTTGTCTGTTCTAGGAAGAGCGCTCTGAATGAGATCACTCAGAAGCTACAAGACGAGGTGTTCGTCTATCGCAAGAACTTCCTCGAGGCGAAACACGTCACGAACCATCAGAAGATAGCAATGAAGGCAGGAGTGACGGAGGTGGACTACGAGCCTCAGACAGAGGGAGGTTATGCGACCACGACACCGCAAGACTTCGAACTACTCAGAAATGATCCCAGCTACGCCACTGCCAGACTATACAAGGTAAAACACCTCCTAATAGCCGCTATGACGTCATCACTGTGCTGTGTTGTGTTTGGTTAGGACATCGCCAGCGACTACGAGGAGAAGTATCGTCAGCTTTCTCTTCGTCTGCAGGAGAGTATGAATGCTGAGAAACAACTAAGAGAAGAGTAAGACCTACTACCCTCTGACGTCATTCATTAATTGCTCTGACGATCGATTAGACTCGAGGCAGCGCGACGGAAGATCGAGTCAGAGGAGAGCGAGAGACAGCTGTGTCAGACAGAACTCGTTGACCTGAAGAAACAAATGAACATTCTCGCTGACGTAGCCGCTAACGACCCGCCATTGACTCAGACAAATCCCACGTCATCACAGTCCCCACCTAATGCGAACACGAGTGACATTCACGACGCTCCTCCGATGACGTCAGGCAGTGTGGACAGTGCACACTGCTGGTGGCAGTACGTGTGGCACGACCTTCAGAAGCAACGTCAGATGCTGGGAGAGACAAAGGATGACGACAACACTGCCATTGGGATTGGTATGAGGTGGTCGGGTAGAGGTAGTGTTAGCGGTGGGCCAGGGGACTACGACTATCGCCTGCCCACCAACACTGACGACGAGTCAGCGGCACCTCTCATCTTCCATGCTCAGAAGCTAAAAGAAAACCTCAGACTACAAGCCATCGAGATATCCACACTACGTCAGGTATGTTGAACTCTCTTCATCCGTCCTCTTTGACGTCATTGCTTCTGGTGTGATGTGATGTGATGTAAATTTTAAAAATAGGAGCTTCTCGGAGTGAAGTTACGATCGTCAGAGGAGACGCGCTCTCTCGAGCATCGAGTCAAAACACTCGAGCGAGAGAAACAGAAGCTAGTGAAGCTGCTGACGTATCAGAAACAAGAGAAAGAGATCGAGGTGACGTCACTAAAGGCGAAGGTTCAGAGTCTTACTGCACTTCGCTCCTCCTCGTCCTCCTCTACCTCTCCTACAGGGAGTGGTCTGGCGCTGGCGTCAGCTCAGATCTCTTCACTGCACAGTGAGGTAGAGGCGGAGAAGATCTCCTCCTTCCACCTCAGACTCGAGCTAGAGGAGGTGCGTCAGTTGTATGAGACAGAGAAGCAGCGAGCGACGGCCCTGCAGTCTGACGTGTTCCAGCTGGAGTCTAAGCTCAACGCAGTGAGTGTGGTGCAGACCATCAGAGAGGTGCCGGGCATCTCCCCCTACCACGTCATTCAGGTGTTCAGCACTGACTTCGTCACTATGAGAGGTGAGGTAGAGAGAGCGAGGGGGTTGGTCGAGGAGGCGCAGGAGGAAATACGTCGACTGCAGAGAAAGATGACGTCATCCACACAACAGTTGAAGATGATGTCAGCAGCCACCACTGTTGGCTCTGACGATAGTATGACGTCACCCCCTCCTATGATGGAGAATGTTGCGAGTGCCAACGTCAGCGTCACGCCAGCCACGTCAGGTCTCCCACCCTTGCCTCCCATCAACACAGAGAGTCCTCGCAAGTCTCGCACGACGTCAGGTACTACCTCCTCTGTGAGAGGTAGAGGTAGTGGCAGTCCTATTCGATCGACATCACCACAGCGTCTGACTCAACCGCGCTCGACGACGAAGCCCGCCACTACCACTACCTCGACCTCTGCATCGCCCAGCAGATACGAACAATTCATACACCGCCAGCCACTACCTCGCTCCACCTCCTCTCCCCTCACAGTGCCACTGCCAGACCTGTCAGAGCCCATTCACCTCAGAGTCGACAATGAGACGACTCCTAAGCGACTCCTCCAGTGTCTCGACCTCGCGATACTACAGAACAAGTGTCTGTCACAAGAGAAGATGATCGAAGACCTGACGTCAGAGCTGGAGCGATATCAGAGCATGACTGCCACGTCAGCAGTAGAGACCATCGCGATGACGTCATCGCCGGTGAGACAACAGCAACTCATCGAGGAGCAGTTCCTGTCGCTGTCAGATCACTTCATCGTGTCTCGTCAGGAGTTCTCTGAGCTGGAAGCAGTGCAGAAGAAGCTTGACCTCACCTCCTTCCAGCTCGAGGAGGTGCGCAGAGAGCTAGAGGAGGTGCGAGCGACGAATGCTCAGCTGGAGAAACGTCAGCTGCTCTCATACTACGACACGCACTGGGGGCAGCGGAGTACTGTCCAGGGAGGTGTGGGAGGAGGTGTTCAAGTAGGTGGTGAGGGAGGAGTGAAGCTAGATGAGACTCTACCTCTCTTAGGCAGAGGTAGTGACTACGAGACAGGCGATGACGACATGTCATCCCTCCTCCTCAAAACCTCTGACGTGGCACCCCCTCTCGCCACTGTGAAGGATCTGACGTGGGCGAAGAAGTTCGAAGCACTTCAAGTAGAACACGATCGACTGCGACTGACGTTGCAGGAGAGAACGAGTCAGTTGAAGGTGCTGACGGAGTCACTGGACTCACTGCAAGCCAGCGACGCTGACGTCACGTCAGAGATCAGAGAGATCAGAGAGATCGAAACGAATCTCTTCGACCTCGCCTACAACCCCAACCCTCCTACCACCACCCAAACCACGTCAGCGCCATCGTCACAGATGTGGGTGAACCGTGCTCTGAGCAAGCGAGTGATCGAGCTATCGACAGACCTGCTCTCCACGCTCTCTCAGCGCACCATCGACCAACAGACATTGAAAGACAGAGACCACGTCATACAAGCCCTGACGAGGGAGAAACACTCACTCTTGATACAGCAGGCGAAGACAGACAAACGAATCGTACGACAGCAGCAGACGATCGAACAGCTGGTGAATGAGGCGAAGCAGACGTCAGCGCAGTTTATAGAGGAACGAGCACAGCTGACGTCAGAGAACCAGCGCTGTTTGTCTGAGCTGAGTCAGAGAGAGGTGCAGGTGCAAGATCTCTTTCTTCAACTCGATGAGCTACGTCAGCAGCTGTCTCATCGAGAGAAGGTGGACTACATGGACGTCTTCCAATCCCTCTTATCACTCAATCCTGACGTCTTCGGCCTCTCTGGCCCTTCACAACAGATGATAGGAGGTGGTGGGAGAGAAGAGCAGCGACAGTCCTCTAGTCAAGCATCTCCTAGTCAGAGCGAGGAAGAGAAGGGGTTGAAGGAGATGATCGCAGCGCTCTTGTTACACTGGAAGGAGACAGAGAAGAAGAACTCCGTCAGCTTCTTTGACTCCAACGCCACTGCTGCCTCAACCGCCTCCTCTGCTAACAAGAGCCTACTAGCTGGTACAACGAGAGTAACGAAGCTTCTTAACAAGAGCGAGAAAGACTTTCTTCAGAAGGTGTCAGACTTCGTATTACAACTCAACGACCATCTCATAGCAACACAAGAGAAACTCTTCCACACCCAACAAGCTCTGACGCAGAGTCAAGAGTATCAGAACAAGGCAGAGAACTCCCTCTCTCTCGTGATACAAGAGATGTTGCGACAGAAAAAGCGCTTATCGGTCTATGAGAAGTCACTGAAACTGCAACACAATCAAGTCGCAGTGAAGAGGACTCTGACACACGATGCTCTATTGAAGCAGAGAATCGAGGCTGAAAGACGTCAGAAGGAGGAGTTATATCGAGAGAGAAACTCTCTGAAGAAACACCTTCTCGTCTCCTCAGTAGAGCTTGCAGTAGTGCGCGAGGAGAGAGCGAGGCTGCTCTTAGCCAATGCCCAGCTGGAGGCAAAAGGCAGTCCGTACTATCAAGAGAAGGAGCAACACCTGTTTAACCTGAACGACAAGATTTCCACTATCGAGAAGAGGTTCCTAGACTACGTGGAGAAGGAGGTGCCTAGACTGTTGTCAGGGCTACCAGTGAGCGAGATCGATAGATTCGCCTTCCTCCATCCATCTGCTCTGGATCAACCATGGCTCTCTGCCCATACCCAAGCCTTCGCCTCTCCTCCCACCCAAGCCCCTTATCACTCAATGTTGGGCGAGCTAGGGGCAGGGCTTGGTGTGGGCAAGATGTTTGACCAGACGAGTCAAGTGAGTGCTCTGACGCAGGCATTGTGTCTTGTGAAGGTCAATGAGAGTAAATTAGAGTTACAGCTCGCTGACGTCAATGAGAGGTTGCAGCACTACCGAGAGAAGTACAGCAAGGTAGAGGCAGTGCTATTGAAGTGGAAGGATGCGATTGAAGGAGACCTGACGTATGCTACCACACCTCCTCCCACCGCCTCGATCCCAACCTCCGACAACGATCCAACCACCCTTGTGAGTAAGACGTCAGCACAGCAGCAGCAACTGGCAGAACTCATCGCGCGATTAGAGAGAGAGGTGGTCTTGTCTAACGAGCGAGAGAGCGCCTACCTACGTCAGATCGAGAGAAACGAGGAAGAGAAGTTGAAGCTAGAGGAAGACGTCATCGAGTATCGCAACAAGCTTCAAGTATGTCAGCTCCAACGACAACAACTACAAGAACTGTTGGACACGTCACTGGAGAACGACGAGGTAGTGAAGAGCAAGGCGGTGCAACAGCTCAACAAACTGCGTCTTGATTTAGAGAACCAGCATGCGAGAGACGTCAGAGCAGTGCGGCAGTGGTATGAGGAGGACAAGGCGCACCTCCTCGACGAGATTCAACGATTGTCTCAGACCATCTCCCAGCACCTCCTACCACTCCCTGATGAGGTGGAGGCAGCGCCTCGTCGTCGCAGTCTCAGCGATCACAGTAGCAGCGGTGACATCATTCTACATCACTCCACCTCAGAGGACGAGCACGGAGGAGAGGAGGTGCGAGGGAAACCTCTCCGCACCCCTTCGACTACTACCTCGACAGAGCGACGTCATCGCCACCGCTACTCTTCCTCACCGCACACCACCCCCTCTAATACCTCCCACACCTCCTTCGAAGCAGTGAAGCAAGCGGAGCAGAACCACTACTTCCAACACCTCCTCGACGAGAGAGAGACGTCAGAGCAGAGCAAGGGAGTGCTGCGACCACTACCTCAACACCCTCCATCCTCTACCTCCTCCACCTCCTCGACATCCAGCTCGAGCAAAGGCAGTGGGCGAGGAGGTGGAGGAGGTGTTATCACACTCCCTGTAGAGGAGGAACGAGGAGGTGACAAGGAGAATCATCCCAACCTCCCGCCACCTCCTCCACCCCCTACCTCTACTCTAGAGGAAGTAGCTACAGCGGAGGAGTCTAGGAAGCCTCTACCTCCCACCACTACCTCTATCTCTACCTCAGCTACCTCGAATATGCGTGACGTGTCCATCGATGCCATGTCTCACGCCAGTAGAGCACTGGGAGGTGTTAGAGGTGATGAGAGGCTGACAGTGAGACCTGGCTCTGACGTGGGCACTCAGACCTCCGCCGCCTCCTCGTCCTCTACCTCTCATAACACTACAAACACCACCAAGAGAAGAGAAGACACGTCACCGCCTATCTCGAGTAACGATCGTCAGAGCATTCAAGAAGAGATTATCTTCAATCGTATTCCCTTCAGACAGCGACTGAGTCAGAGCCACCACACTACCTCTAACACTACCTCTAACACGAACACAGAGAGACTCGTACTACCTCAAATACCACTACCTCACATCAACCTAGACACCACCTCTACCACCTCCTCATCCTCTCTACACCTCTTAGACCCTCACAACCACAGCAACGTCACTGCGTCAGACAACAACACGATCAGAGCTCAGATAGAAGCGATCAACCAATACAACAACAATAACACTACGAGCAATACCAGTGACAGCCAGAACAATAACAACGATAACAACGACCCCTCCTCTTCTCACAACACCTCCTTAGTCCTACAACTACAACAAGAAAACTTCCAACGAGCCCTTGAGAGAGAACGACGGAAATCCGACGAATTTCTTCAAGAAATCCGAGAATTAGAGGAATTACTGGAAATACAACAAAACTACATACGAGAACAACTGCAAGGGAGAGAACGAGGTAGTGGTGGCAGAGACAGAGACAGAGACAGAGACAGGGAGAGACCCAGAGATGTGTTCGAGGAGGAGGTGCGCAAGGAGGACACGTCACTCTGGCCTTCCTTCTCTCACCTGTTAGAGGAATTGCTTAATTCGTTGCACTCGCTGTATAGTAGATGCTCTGAGGGCTCTGACGACGGCAACCTCGTAAGAGGAGCGATCGCCACGGCGAATCGTCTGAAACTATCGTCAGCTACTCTCAAGCCACGTCATCCCTCTGACTTCACTCCCTCTGCGCACACTCCTTTCACCTCAGAGGCGGTAGGAGGTAGTGGTACTGCAGGGGTGCAGCAGTCTCTCGATGCTCTGACTCGACGCATGAAACTCATCGAGCAAGATCTGATGTCAGAGGAACACCTCCTCGGAGGTAGAGGCAACGAGGAAGGAGGTGGCGGTGTGCCTGAGCGCTACCTCTACCTCTTCAGAGACCTGCGCTACAAGGTGAACGAGCTGACGGACGTGTTTCACAGGGAGTTTAGCACTGAGAGAGACAAGTGGCTCAAGGACAAGGCTTACTACGTCACTCAGTTGCACGAGGTGACGTCACTGCAGGAGGCGGCGAAGAGAGAGCACCAGCAAGCAGTGGACAGCATGAGAGATTACTACGACAAGGCTCTGACGCAGGCACAGGACTCACTGCAGCACAACACCGCATCAGCGAGGAGAGAGATAGAGCGACTAGAAGCAGTCACACAACAACTACAACAACAACTACAGCAACGTCAGAGCCAGCAACGCCCACCACCCAACACTACCACCAACACTACCTCCACTCCATCGGAGGGGAAGGTAGGGATAGGAGAGGAGTCAGTGCTGCGAATGACAAAGGAGCAGTTGGAGGACTATCATCGCCTGCAATCACAACTGAGCGACACTCTCAACGCACTCGAACAACTGCAAGTACGACACCGTCTACTCACCGTACAACTAAACGATGAGAAACGATACATGGAGACGAACTTCCGAATTCTCAAACGATCGTACGAGACGATCATCGAAAACCTCGAGAACAAACTCCTTCAAGCCAACACCTCCTCTGACGTCACTAGCACGCTGAACAGAGACAGTGAGGAGGTGGGGGACAGTAGAGCGACATCAGTGGACCTGCAGGTGCAGCAGTTACAGCATAAGTATCGTGTGAAGTGCGCCGAGCTGGACGCTGTGTTACACCTCCTCAGCAGTGTCGAGAGAGGAGAGAGCCACGTCACTGAGCCTGACACCACCTCCTCGGATGTGTTGGGATTCGAAAGCGAGGATAGAGCGACAATGACGTCAGCCCCACCTCATCTATCTCGTCAGCGGATAGAGGAGGAGATGAAGGAGGTGCGAGTGAGGGGGTTGGAGACAGAGGTGCTCACACTACAGGAGGTGCTGGCAGAGGAGAAGAGGAGGTGCCAGGAACTTCAATTTCAACTTCAGCAGATTCAGAAGAATCCTCTCAATAACTCTACTGTGATGACCTCAGCGCCTCCAGAGCCTCCTGCGGGCGAGGAGTCTGCCCTTGCCAATGACATGGGCGCCAAGGCGTTTGTCTCGCCAACGAAGCACACCCTCGCAGTCAACGCAGAGAAGGAGCTGATTGCGTCAGCGGAGACGACATTAAGAGAGCTGGGCAGAGACCTCCTCCTGCCCTTGCCCATGACAGGTCAGAGAGATTTTCACAATATTACACCATACGATATAACCTTACCTCCTCTACTTATAGAGTCCCTGCAGAACAGCGAGAACTTCAAGTACGTCATCAAGAAGCATAACACACTCCGCAAAGCAGCGAAGAATGACCTGACGAAGCTACTGCAATACCTCAAACACCTCCCTCAGACCAGCAGTGACGTCAAGGCTTTGAGGGAGACGATCCAGCAGCAGAGAGAGGAGATCAGTCGTAAGCACAAGCTATTCACTGCCTTGAAGGAGACGAAGGCACAGGACGGCCACGCACTCGATCTCTTCAAACAAGAGGTGAAAACCTTAGAAGACACTGTGAAGAGACTGCAACGTCAGCTGGCCTCCAGAGACACGATGTTGAAGGAGTTGAAGCAGAGACATGACGCACTTCAACAACAACACCAACAGCTTCTCATCGCCTCTCAGCAGCAGGGCTTGGGCGATCTATCCCTCATGGGCATGGAGCCAAACGCCCCTAACACCTCCTCAGGGGCTGCGGGAGGTGGTGGAGGTGGAGACAATCTCTATCTGATGTCAGCACCGGAGATGCGCGCACGGTAAGCCAAACTCTTTCTCTCGCTACTACATCATCTGACTCTCGATATTGCAGTATCAAGGAATTGGAGCTCGAGAGAACACGTCAGCGCATTCGCGTGCAATCGTTGAAAGATAAGATTCATGAGCAAGAGGAGGCGCTGACGTCACTCGGAGAGGAGAAGAAAGACTTACTCTCGTTTAAGGAGAAGTACGAGAAGGCAGTGCTCTCGATACAGCGGAAGGACCAGCAGTGTCAGCTATATCAAGAGAAGGTGGCGAGTCTTGAGAAGCAGATCCAACAACTTCAACACGATGAGCTTCAACTCCAAGCAGAGTCAGAGAAGAAAATACGTCAGCTGCAGAGACAGGTGGATGTGGCGCTACGTCATCAGAAGGAGTACGAGGAGGAGAGCAAGCTACTACGAGAGAGACTCATCGCTCTTAACGCGAGTCAACTAGCCGACGAAAGAGAACGACTGACGTCATCCATGCAAGCACCTCCTCAAACCTCTACCTCATCTACTTCGAACCCCGGGAGACGTTCAGGTGGTCCTGGTGGTGTTATGGGTGGTGTCAGTAGCAGTGGTCTGACGAGTGCTGTCAATGCTTCGACTGCTATTAACAGATCTGTGCACTTTAGCGATGATATCAGAGCACCAGAGCCAACCAATACCTCAAACACCTCCTCCTTCCCTTTACCTTCTGTGATCCCTCCGTCACTATCCTCAGCGAGAGACGACCTGCATGACGTCATTCAAGCAGTGGGAGGAACACCCCCTTCCACCACTACCTCAAACACTACCTCAACTACGACAGCGAACAATCTCCTACAACGATTAACAGGTCTGTCGTCGATCCTCTTCAACGACCAATCACTACCTCAACCACCCCCTAGCACCTCCTCGCTCAACATCTCCTCCTCCACCTCCTCCGCCTCGCCTGCTACTTTCAATATGTCAGCGGTACCGGGAAACGTTTCTGGAGGAATGTTGGATACTTCCTCTTCTTCGTCGTCGCTTTTCGCCTCTCGCACTCACGACACCTCCTCTGCCACTGCCTCTGCCATAGAGAAGAGATTGAGTGCTCTAGTGTCAGCCGCACTCCAAAGTCCTCCAAGAAAGTAAATTGTTTAGGTATTCTATCTTCCTTTCAAATCTCCTACCATTATGAAGTAAAATAATAAAAATCTTTAATTTTCCTGAAATACGAGTTTCTTAAAATTCGACTTATTTACCGGTATATCACCGAATCTACCGATGTGGCAAAGAATATCTTAGATCTGAGATTGATCCTGGATCAATTCAGAGACAAACAACCCTATCTCAGACCATTTTACCATGAAAAAAGCTGGAACTTATCAACTTTATCTTGAGAGCTCTGAGAAATTCTTCAATTGGATCAAAAACACTTCAAATTCAATCGATAACAGTGCGCGGACATTACCCAGCGATGATTCTTCTATTGTGCGAAGAATAGAGATTATTCTCTCACATCCTTTCGAGGACCTAGATCATAAGTACACTAAAGACTTCAGCGAAGTGTTAATCGCAGGAGGGAGGCTGATTCAGCTGAGAACTATTGCTTACCAGTTCTTCCAATTGCGCACGAAACCATTTGAGACAATGAATGACGCGATCGTTCAAACCACTGAGATGAGGGTTGTATCAGAGTTTCATGGTGATCGTTTGAGGGAGTTGAAGGAGTGTTTCCAGAAGATTGTGACGTGGTCTCAGCAGACTACCGATAAAGCCGATAATATCCCTTACAACAACTCCTCTGCCACGCAATCGTTATACCAAGAGAAACTCCAAGAAGCAGGTCGTTTCCTGAGCGAGTATTTGATGTCAGAGCTCTTCGAACCTTTGTACAAAAACCCAACATTCATAGCAGCAAATCTCTCACCGGACCCAACCACAACTACCACTACCACTCCAACCCCGGCTACCGCGAGCTCCTCCTCTACCAATCATAATGAAAAGAATTCATCGATCAACCAAAGGAAAGAGAAAAGTAAAGAAAAGAAAAACAATACGAAACACTCGTCACGACACAACCACACAGCGTCATCATCATCTAACTCCTCCTCTTCTTCTTCAACTTCGAATACTCGCAGTAATGATGACGTGGCCAACAACTTCTCCCTCGCTGATGTTGATCTTAGGAGAGAGGAATTCCGCACTTCCTATATCCTCTTCCTAGTGGATGTCATCGCACTACAAGACTACGTGGCGCGACTGTGGCGGAGAGTGAGGCAGTCAGAGCTTTCTATCGTCGGGGCGGCGATCGCGACACACGTGGCAGTGCGAGAGATTGAGAGACAAGAGAAGCTGATGTTAGCGACCTTCCCCGCTGAATACGTCAACTCTGACGACTTCTTCACGCTGCATCCTTTCATGAACATGGAATTCCTCACGTCAGACCTGGTCGACATCATCATGCTGTGGAACGGTGTGAAGGGCTATCTTAGCCAGGCGTCTGACAGGTACGGTGCACCGCAGGCCTTCCGACGAGGTCATCCCATCCACGCCAAGTTAGAGACCTTCGGTGACGTGTTCAATGAGGTGCGTCAGAGCAGTGCCCTGTGGAAGGGTGACATCAAAGATGTGAAGAAATACACTGACTTCATGAATGACGTGTTTCGCTTCCTCGACCCGGAGCTGACGTATCTCTACGAGTTCTTCAACATTCTCATCGGAGAGCAGGGCTACGTCACCACCAAGCGATATTTCACACATGGCCTGCACCTCGTCGGGGGTGCAGCGGAGAAGAAGGCGGAGGAAGTGCAGGAGACAGTCAAGACTGACGTGGCGGGAGTGACGTCAGAGGGGTTCTCCGTCTCTCGTGTTTTTTTATTTTACCTCTTCCACTTCTTTGACTCTCACGAGGTGTCGCTGACGTTGATCTTCTTGGTCACGTCATGGCTCCAGGCAGTGCAGTCCCTCTGTGACGCAGAGAAACAGTTTCTCGGGAAAAGCGTTTTTCTCTGTCGCCACCTGCCACGTCAGCGCTCTCGCGACTTCTTCCTTCGTCGGGATTATTATCGTCGGGAAGTTCTCCCGCACTTCCTGTGCAGCGGCGAGGCGGTGGAGGGAGTGTTCGAGGAGGTGGAGGAGTATCGTCAGCGCTGTCTGAGCAGTGACGTGGACTATCTCCTCCTGCAGTTCTCATTGATGCAGAACAACTGTCTCTTGGCTGGTGCTGACGCTTACGACACCCTCATCGAAGATCATTATATCGTCGGGAAAGCCCTTGCCCGCCTGCATTGCTTGCACCCCTTCACTGACCTCGCCACGACTGTGGTGCAAATAGAGAAGAGAGGACTTATCCGCTGTGCCGACATTCCCCCCCTCAGATCCTTCCTAGCGATATTCACCCAACCACAGCATACACTACCACACCCTCTCCTCAGCCCCATGTCAACGCACTACCACCACCTCTTCAACCTCCCCTCCGACACCTCCTCACACCCTGTGACATCAGTGGCTCAAGTCGTAGATCTGACGGATGCGGAACTCTTCCTCAACCACTCCCTCGCTACTGACGTCATTCTCTTCCTCCCAATATTCTTAAACTTCTTCCGCTTCTTGCAGCGAAGAGATGGGGTGATGAAGGAGGTGATCGTCTCTGCTCTTGCCCTGACATCATCCGACACCTCCTACTTCCAGACAGTCTCTACTGCAGTGGTGCAGCGAATGTCACAGGCTCTGAGACACATCGACGCAGAGGAGGAGGTGGAGGTAGTGCGAGACTTTGCCCACTGTCTGCACCTCTTCTTCCAAGATGACGTCGCTCAGTGCGAGGAGGTGCAAGCACTACACCGCCTCCCCTCCTCTGTGAAGGGGTGGTATGAGGAGGTGTTTGGCCCTGACTTGTCTATCTCGAAGGGTGAGGCGGTGACGATCGATCCGACCGTACAGGAGGAGTACGATCGTCTGATGGCCGAACTCTCCGTCTTCTACCACAATAAACGATCGCCTCCACAGACTGCAGTGACGTCAGCGAAGAAAAAGAAGAATAAGAACAAGAAGAAAGGCCCTGACGTTGGCATGAGTGTAGTGGTGTTGCCAGAGCACGAGGCGCTGTGTGAGAGAGTTCGTCAATTCATCATCCGAAACCTCCATGCAATGACGTCACTGGAGCACCGCCAACACCGTCTCACTGACTATGACATCAGCGGCAGCGAGCTCAGCCTGCCACATCACCTCGACTGTTTCTTCCACCTCTTCGCCCTGGGTGACGTGTTCTTCGCTCACGACCTCATCGAGTGGATGTGGGTGACGTATGCACAGGGGTTCTACACGCAATGCTGTGAGCGTCATGACGTCACACTGCTGCGTCAGACGTGTCGTCGAGGCAGCATGCTCTGTCTCCAGCTCATAGCGAGAGTGACATCATTCGAGGCTTACGTCAGTCGTGACCATCTCACCGGTAACACGTGTCTGCATGACCTCGCCCAATACGACCACTTGCCCATGCTACTCTACGTCATCTCGATCGGCGTGATGACGGAGAAGAGAAATGTCGTCGGGCAATCCTTCGCTGACCTCATACAACACGACTCGCGCCTACGTTACTGCCTCGATAAGATGATTCGCTGGAACGAGCGAGCGACGCAGACAGTACAACGTCTCTCTCTCGTCACTCCCGCTCTCTCCTCTGAGGAGGTGATCTTCGAGTTAGAGAGGGAGAAGGATCGCTTCTATCGAGAGAACAGGGATGAATTCGACGTCGATGGCGATGACTTCAGTGATGGAAGGATGTATGATGAATACTGTGACGATGATGATGACAGGGATGTCAAAGAGATCGACAGTCAGAGTCTTTATAAGAAGAGTCGAAAAGCGGCGCGGAATGAGTCGACTCTTCTCGGTGACTTCGATCGCTATCTTGCTTGGAAGGAAGAGAGGAAAGGCAAGAGCAAGACTGACAGCATTTGTGACGATGCCATTGACGTGTCTATCTCTGAAAGAGAGAAAGAAAGAAAGGCCGCGGCCGCAGAGGCCGAACTACTCGCGATGCTAGAGAAAGAGGAGAAACAACTGAAGAAGAAGAAGAACAATATAAAGAGCACGAGCTCGAGTGCAAAAAAGAAGTAATAACAATTGTGTAATCTGAAATGATACGATCACACTAACACAAGACACTGTTGCGTGATGTAGCGTAACAATAAAAGAATTCATTATTTTACACTACTATGTCTAGTGACGAACATAAGTTAAGCGGCGACTGCGACTACGACTGACTGTATGTGATAAACATGCGATGATATGCTATGATGGTCGTGAAATTGCTGCTATTTGCGCTGTTGTTGTTTGTTGAGGGGATGTTAGTCGGGTTCATGGCTGGGGTCTTTTGCTGGGCTGTTATAAGATAATAAACGAAGTAATTCTTGAGGTACTGGTCGCTGGTGAGGAGAGGGAGGGAAAGACATAATACAAACAAAGAAAGGATGAGATAAGGAGATAGGCTAGCAGAGAATATGAATACAATGAATACTATACTATGCTCTCATCAGTACAGGCTATCTATCAATCACACTGAAACTATTATCCATTAGGTGCTCTACATTACATTCTATATACATACATAAACAACTTCCTCCACCTCCTCCACCTACTACCTCAGAGCATAGTAGTGCAATGGCATAGCATAGCCGTGGAGCTAACTGCGGCTATAGCAATAGCACTATCCTCTCATAAAACTAATAATAATAACAATACGATACTCAGAGACTAGAACCACGAAGACTTGAGAGGGTTCGAGCCGTGCTGGTTCTCCTGTGCTAAGAGCTTATTCAGCTCTAACACAATGATCGTGAAGGACGGCCTGGCCACTGGATCCTCCTCCCAACATCTCTTCAACAACGTGTTCAAGGCGGTGGGCCAGGACTTGTCTAGCTTCGGTCTGAGGCCCTGGTAGACGACCTGGTCGATGAACTCCTCCTTTGAGAAGCCCTTGAAGGGCACCTTGTCACTCGCCATCTGCCATAACATGATTCCGAAGGAGTACACGTCAGCCTTCTCAGAGTAGGGCTTACGTAGCACTACCTCAGGTGCCATGTAGCGCAGAGAACCTGTGTAACCAGTCATCTCATAGGCCTCGTCAGACTTCTGCCGTGCCTTGACACAAGTGACGAGGCCGAAGTCGAAGAGTTTGAGTTGTCCGTCCTTCGTGTAGCCCACGTTATCCGGCTTCAGATCTATCATGTGTGAATGACGTCATATACATGGCATCTCACAGTGTGTCTTACCTCTGTGAATGATCGTCGCTCCTGGATGACAGCGATGATGCAGGTATTCCAACGCCTCTGCGATGTGTTTCGCGTTCTGCAGCAAGGAGGTGTAGGTGAACGTTGGCTTGCGGAAGAACTTCTGAGCCAGCCCGACGGACTGCTGGTTCTCTGCCAGCACTGTCTGGAGAGTGCCTCCACCCAACCACTCCAAAACGATGAAGCGACGTGGCAGGTTGCCCGCCCCGAGGATGCGAATGATGTGAGGGTGCGCTAGTCTAGCAAGAGTGCCGTACTCCAGGTCGAACTCTTGTATCGCAATGCTGTCGTTCTCTGCCTGCTGCTTGATCATCTTAATGATCGCTCTGACGCCATTGAACTTCGCGAGGAAGATATTCGAATTACTACCGTCAGCAATATGTTTGACGTCAGAGAAGGACTCCATCGTCAGGTCGTTCTGTAGACTATGTTTAATAGGGATCTGAAAGATCGGATAAGAGAATGACGTGGCCGGCTCCCACGCCGGCACTACAGCATTCGTGGAAGTCAGGTCAGGACGTGACGCCACACTAATCATCGAGCGTGGAGTGGGTATGACGTCATCCAACACATCACGTGGCGTGGCCACAGTGAGGGCAGGCTCTAGTGGGGGCAACTCCAACGCCCGAGGACTAACCATCGCCCTGGCTGACGTAGCAGGAGAAAGCTTGCCGTCTGACTGACTCAGGTCCAGTCCGATGCTGTGTTGGGATCCGACACTATTCGCCTTCGCACGGTTTGCGCCACTGTCATTGAGGGGGTACATTTCTGGCAGGGCGAGGGCAGGAACTAGAAGGCCTGGGCTGGAGGCATTGCCCTTCATATTCATCATCGCATTGATGGAGTCGCTGTTAGCGGTGTTCGTTCGAGATCGACGAGCATTGACCATGACGTCAGCACCTGTAAGAGTTGGTTTCCTCGTGCTGATGTCAGTGAGTTTGCTGAAGTCTAACGTGGGCACTAACGACCCAACACTAGCATTGAGACCAAGTGTTAGGGCGGATAGGTTGAGCGCAGGAACGCTGACGCTGCTGTGATTCTTGGTGACGTTGCCCATCACACTCACTGTGGTCGGGGCGTTGGCCATCGCCGCCAAATTCACCGATGAATGTGAATGCACAGGCAAGAACTCCTTATTGTCGAGTTCTTGCTCGTTCTGTATTGACATACGTCGCTCTACTTGCTTGTCTTCTTCCTCGAGGTCGAAGGCAGCGACGAAGATCGCCACAGCGAGACCTGACAGGAACTTCAGTTTATAGGGCTTGTATTGGATCTTCTCGAAGGAGAGGGCAACGATGAAGGCGAGGGGAGAGGATTTGTTGTTCTCGTGTTCTAGCTGGTAGGCCATCTCTGTGCGAAGAGGGAATTTCAACTGGTCGTAGACTGTGCCGGCGGTGGAGGGAGAATACACGCGATTCTCGATGATTCGCCAATGACAGCGATTGGAAGAAGCTTTGGCGAGCTCACACAGCTATTTGAGGAGGTTAGAGAGAGGATATGAGTGGCAGGGAGTTGTGACGTGTCTCTTACCTTGGGCGAGAGGATGTGCTCCTTCTTGTGCTCGGGGAAATGTCCACAGATGATGTCAGGGTATTTCTCAGTAACCGACTCCTCTGCATGGACGTAGGTGCAATGAAGCTTGCCAGCCTCTGATTCTGTCCAGATTTCGACGATCTCGAAGCCCAGCACCGACGACACCAAGGCCATCGAGTTCTCCGTCGCTCTCATCGCTGTCGTCGACAGATAGCGCTCTGCTGTTTTCTTGAGGGCAGAATTAGACGTTGACGTATGGATGGTCGAGGTGGTAGGTGTGCCATTGCTTCCTGCTCGGAGCAGCAGATGGTTGCTGCGATTGAGAGAACCAACACTCAGACCAACGACGTAATCATCCATGGTGAGTGACATAGACAGAAAATATTACCAATAAATGCAAGATTCAGGAAAAAGATTCTTCGATTCAAGGTCGATTCTCCCGAGAATCGACACTTATTCCGTGAAAAAGACTGAAAAGGTTTTAATGCACTAGGAAACTCCTTTAATCTCAACAGATCGCCCGTGTATCTCCTCTGACAGGTAGTGTGAGAGTGTCAAGTGAGTGTTGTCGTGTGGTCTAGGCTGTCTAGAGGGTGTTTCGTCTGTCTTAATGTTGTTCGGTGATTGTTGATTGTTCAGCGGAAAACTTGAATCTGCTTTACACAATTGCTCAAAACTAAGTTAAGCATTTCCTCATCTCCGATGATGATTAGGGGAAAGTGTGCACTATTCGGTGCATATTAGGTTGTGAGATAATGAATGAGTTGTGAGAGATGAGAGGGATTGAACAACTACCAGAAGACATCTATCAACAGATCCAATCATATCTATCAAGGGATGATTATTATTACTTCATAATTTCTTCTTCTATCTTGCAAGAGGTGAAGCGAAAGACGGTTTATTATCCATTAAACTTCGAATATTCTCTGCGCTATTTCAATGACGAAGACTTTCGAGAGACTCTTCTTGCTAAGACCAACGACCCGTCAAAGCAGATCATGCTACACTTTGACTTTTCAAATACTAGAAAGAGGAATTGTTTCCTCTCTGTCTTCTTCTCCCTCGCTGTCTCGGAACTTCGCTTCCATCGCATTCTCTGCAACTTCAAAATAACGCACACCTCCCACCTCCAGCGACTACAACACATCTCGGTGATTGAACGTCTGTCATTAGGTACCTCAATCACTGCCTTCCCTGCTCTGCCACTGCTCAGAGACCTCTGCCTCGCCCAGGGCGAAGGAATCACTGACGTCAGCCAACTCCGCCACCTGCACATCCTCACTCTCTGCGACTGTCCTCGCCTATCTGACATCACTCCTCTGAGAGATATCCCTGACCTCCAGCTCATCGGTTGTCCTGACGTCACTGACTTCTCTTGTCTCGGAGGTCAGGTGAAGCTGCACATAGGACACTGCGAGGGACTCACTGACGTCAGCAACCTGTCCACCGTGAAGCACTTGTCTCTCGAGACCTGTGATAATCTCCATGACGTCAGAGCTCTGAGGGAGGTGTATGACGTGGAGATTATCGACTGCGGCGAGGTGGCAGTACGTCAGCTGCGAGGCAAGCATCATCGCCTCTCTGTCAGAGGATGTCAGTGGCCGATGATCGACAGCGACTATCTCTTCTTGTGAGGAGTGAGTGACGTCACACTAGAGGATTGTCCCATTCGAGATATACAGGTTCTATCTGAGGCAGCGATCGTCAGACTCATCAACTGCTACCACGTCACTGACGTCAGTTCTCTCTCGAGAGCGAAAAGCGTGTCACTTGAGAACCTGTCTAAAGTGACTGATCTGACGTCATTGAGTGAGGTGGTTGATCTCTCCCTCGGAGGTGTCGATATGAGTGACGTCACTCTGCCTGTCCTACATCCACGTCACTCTCTCACCTTCTCAACTGTGAGGAAGCTGTCATCTCTCCTCTCCCGCCACAGCGAAGACCTCTGCAAGATACATGCCCTGACGATCGACAGCTGCACTGACCTCAAAGCCCTTGCCCACCCTGCCCTCGCCACTATCCTTCACATCTCCGTCAGCGAGTGCCCTTCTCTGACTGACGTCTCAGGGTTGGGCAGGAATCGCTCTGTGCGCATTAAATCATGTAAGAAGCTGAGAGACGTCAGAGCATTGTCTGACGTGGCAGAGGTGACGATTAATGACTGTCCAATGACCGACTACTCGCCCTTACGTCTCGTACCTAGACTTAAGATCGTTCACTCAGTTCAGAAGACTAGACGCTGACGTCGTCAGAAGTCTACTATATC
>VFQN01002600.1_pt1 | contig 27432 bp, 45 predicted proteins | sample 3512371 | NCBI WGS metagenome assembly VFQN01 (sample SAMN10412370, study PRJNA504923) | tailings metagenome | isolation source: Replicate 2 from Balatoc abandoned mine | place: Philippines: Itogon, Benguet | collected 2017-08-28
GTCCGAACCAAATTTTAGGCATGCGGTCTGGCACTTTTTTCCGTACCCCCCCCCCTGCTTACGGTTACCAAAAAGGCGTGCGGAGAAAGGAGGACCGCTGAGGAGGTATACTAGGGTGCCGCTTCGGCTAGGCGATATGTCCTACTCCTAAGGACCTCGCCACTACCTTGGGTAGGTCCATCCAAACATACCAGTGCTCGGCGCTCGGTCCCCAATGCGGTTGCTGCCGGCCACTGCTACGCCCCTGCCCGGATCCCCTGCACCCAAGTGCTCCCCCAACCCGTGCATCGCCCAACGGTGGCCGTGGCGCTCCTGTTCACGACATGTGTGTGTTGCCGGTCACTGCTACGCCCCTGCCCCGGCCTCCACGCACCCTTGCCCACACCAGTGCAACCACCACCATGGCAGCTGTCCCATGTTCCTGGCCCCTAAGCGCATGCTGCTGGCCCTGCTTCGCCTTGCGGCCCCCATACCCACCCCCACCCATGGTGGCTGTGGCGCGCTTGCCCCCTATGCGTTTGCTGCTGGTCACGGCCATGCCCCTTCCAGACGCTTCTGCGCCCCCTAACCCACACCAGTGCGACACCCACCATGGTTGCAATCACGCCCCTGTGCGTATCCCTTGGGGCCCTTCCCCTACACCCGCACGCACCATGGCGGCCGTGGCGCCCCCATCCCTCGTGCATGGCGCTGGTCACGGCTGATCAAGGCCCCTGCCCGCAACACCTACGCCCCGTAACCCCCATCCCCACCCCCAACCACCCGCGGTTGCCGCAGCGCTCTTGTCCCCTATGCACACCCTGGCCGCACCCTCAACCCCTGCGCCCCCCCTGTGCCCCACACCAGTGCAACACCCACCATGGTGGCCGCGGCGCTCTTGTCCCCAATGCGTATGCTGCTGGTCACCGCCAGCCCCGCCCCGTCCTCGGCGACCACGTACTCCTCCGTCAGGCCGCCAGCCAAGGGGTTGGGCCAAGACAGCTCCACGCGCACGCCACCTGGGGGTAACGAGGACATGCGGCGGTGACGTATTGTGGACGGCATTGCAGAGTATTCATAGTATAGAAGAAAAGTAGTGTATTAACACGTATGATGTCGTAAAATTTGAGTGTTTTCCGGTTTTGGGCTTTGTACGGCCCTGGCGACAGCTCCACACGCACGCCGCCTGTGGGTTCGTGCAGGCAGTCGCTGACAGGCCGGTACCCACGGCGTTGCGAGAGAGTGACATGTAACTCGTATACGGGTGACGTGAAATACGCGTAAGACCTCTGGGCTGGGTACCGGTACGGCGCCGGCCCTCAAGGTGAATTGGAGCCTCGTACGTCCGCGGGCATGCGCAGATATGCGGCCATGCGCAGACATGCGTTGCTCAAGCTCGTGCGTCACGCCTTAGCCCTGCACCCTAACGGCCGCTTCCACTGCGGCGGCGATGGGGCTGAGTTTTATATACCAGTAATATTGGTGGCAAGTACTGCCTGGGGAATAAGGGTTGATGCTGTGAGCAGCTGGCTTTGGGGAGCCCTCTTAACACAACCCTCCCTAAACATTTCGGCCCAAGTTGGGAACGAGGACCGGGCGGCTGGGTCCTGTGTAGACAAGAATTACTGACTATCGTTGACAACGACTCGGCCATCAACCCAAAGTGACTCACATGCTATCAGACATGAACCAATTGTTCGTCACAGTGACCCATCCAGCGATTCACTTCCTCGGCATCCGACCAGCAGTGCAATCAGAGACCACAGCGAGCAGCCTAAGCGGCCGCACCGGCCGCAACAACTTTGTACGGCTAATGCAGCCGCTTAGGCTTGCCACAGCGGTCTCTGACTGCACTGCTGGTCGGACGGCGAGCAAGTGCACCAAGGGAGTCACGTGCGACTTCCCGACAGGTAAGGTGGACCGACCAACAAATAACCAACAAACTGACTGTGCGGTGGCACGGAGGCCAGCCAGCCGACCAACCCATAACAGACTTGTTCTTGAAGGCTTGCCGTTGCCATTGCCTTGCAATGCAGAAGCCATTGAAAGGACAGTAGAAGGCCATCGGGCCGTTGATGACCGGATGATGGGTGGATGGTACGGTACAACGTTGGGTCCCAGACAAGAAATGCAACGCCTCGCAACTTCATTGACTAGCATGACGCAATACCGTACTTGTTTGATTCCCGCCCCACCTGGAATGGCTATGGCTACTTGCGAGGTTCCTGCCCCACCTGGTATGGCTGTGGCCACGCTTGTTTGCTTTCCCGACCTCAGATCCCGCCGCATCATGGTGGTGGTAGCCCCCAGCTTGCTCTTCTCCGTCACCCTGCGAGCGGTGTGGTTGCGGCATGGTGTAGTCAGGCCAGGCACGTCGAGACTTGGGGCTAAACGTGCGGAATGCTGGTGCTGGTGCTGGTCCCCAGCTTGCTCTTCTCGGTCACCCTGCGCGTGGGATGTTGTGGCGTGCTAGTATATAGTGTGGCGCAGTAGTGTAGTGTGGCGTGGGGAGAAGGCAAGACACGTGTGAATGGTCGTTGGTAGCCCCCAGCCGGCGCTTCTCGGTCACCCTGCAATTGACACTAAGAACCCATTTCCACGCACCACCTCCCTGCTGTCATGACCTTGATTCTCGTCGTAACCCACCTGAAAATGGGTTCCACAGTCACAAAGGTCGTCCCTAACCGCCCGCCCCATCCCTGCAGATATTGCCCCTGCTCGCCTTCCTTCCTGCGTGTGGGTTCCCCTTCCTGCGTGTGGGTTCCCCTTCCTGCGTGTGGGTTATCCCCAGTCCATGCCCTCACGTGAAGAAGGGCACCACGGTGACAAAGCCTAGCCCCAACCGCCCGCCCCATCCCTGCTGCTGTTGCCCCTGCTGGGCCCCCTCTTGCGTTTGGATTATGACCAGCCCACGCCCCCACGCCCCCACCTGAAGAAGGGCACCACGGTGACAAAGGCCACCTCGAAGCGACCCTCCTGCGTGTGGGTTATGTCCAGGCCGTCTATGAGACGTGCCGTGACCTTCTGCAGCCCGCCCAGCTGCAGCACGTCCAGCATGGCCTCGTACTCCTGGGGAGTAAGCATGTGTATAAGCTGTGTGTTAGCAAGAGGCATGAGGTTGTGCAACACGAGGCGTGCAGTGACCTGTTGTGGCCCGCCAGCTGCAGCACGTCCAGCATGGCCTCGTAACACTGGGGGTGGTGGTGTGCAGCATGTGTATTAGCTGTGGTCAGGTGCGTCAACCCTAACACGTCAGGTGTGTGTCAGCTTTGTGATAGGTCGAAGGTGTGTTGGGGGTCCATGCCACAGCCTGCTCAGCTGCAGCACGTCCAGCATGGCCTTGCACTCCTGAGGTGGTGCTTTGCAGCACGTGGACCAGCTGCGCGGTCTGTGCACGCGCACCCATATCCCGGCAATCGAGCCACACAACTGACACCCTCGCCACAACACACGCGAAGACTGCCAACCTCCCCCACCCACAACCACCTGCAGGCCCTTGAAACTGGCGGGCGGGCAGGCCCGTCTCCACAGTTTGCACCCCGTGTCTCAGGTTTCATACCAATCACCGAAAACACGGTAACACCAACGACATCCTAGCCTACCAGGTCCGGCAACGTCACTGTACGGATTGCGCTCCCGTTCATGCCTCAACACAGCCAAGCACCCCCCCGCCCCTCGGTTCCTCGCGCGTCACGCGTAACCCCCACTCCTCGCTTTTCACGCCCCAGCCTATGCCCCTGACCTTGACCTGGCTGGCAGGCAGGTCCTTCTCCCACAGCCCGTGGCAGCTGGCGCCCACCACCTGGCTGACCGCGAAAGGAGGACGGAAGCCGCCGCCACCGCCGCCGCCACCGCCGCTCCCCCCCTGCCCCGCTCCCCCCGCCCCCTCCCTCCTGCTGCCCCGGCGATCCTCCTCGGGCTCATCGTAGTCGCTGCCGCTGTCCATGCTGCTGGTGAAGCTGTGTGCAGGGCTGCTAGCAGGACTGCTGTGCGTTGGGCCGCTGCTAGTAGCAGTGGTACTGGTGGTGGTGCTACTGTTGCTGCTGCTGCTGGCGAGACTGCTGGCAGCTGCGCTGCCGGTGGGCGCAGCACTTGGGGCAGAGCTGCTGTGGCTCCAGTTGCTGTTTCCGTTGCTACTCCCGTTGTTGCTGGCGGCGGTGGAGGGGGTACTGCTGCTGCTGCTGCTGCTGTTGCCGCTGGTGACGCTGCTTGCCCGGCTGTGTGCGGTTCCGTTTGAAGTGGTGGGGCCGTTGGTGCCGCTGCTGCTGCTGTTGCTGCTCCTGGTGGCGTTGGTGGCTGCTGTGTGCATCGCCGGTGAGGTGCTCGGGGCCGAGCCGTTGCCGTTGACCGTGCCGGAGCTGGCGCTGGTCGTGGGAGTAGGTGCAGAGGTGGGTTGCGCTGCGGGCGAGGAGGGCGAGGGCCGCTGTCCTGCTGAGGCGGGGCTTGGGGCGGCCGAAACCGCCCTGGGGCCGGCCGCCGCTGCCGCAGCTCCTTTCAACGTGCCCTGCGCCCGGAAAGTGTTCCGGCCCTGACCCTGCCCCCGCCCCTGCCCCCGCCCCTGGTCTTGCCCTTGGCTCTGGCCCTGCCCGGGCAGCAGCTGCATGCCGTTACCCCACTGCGCCAGGACCGAGGCCCCCGCCGCCCCCACCGCCGGGAGGACGTCCCCCAGCGACCCCAGACCCAGACCGCCGCTGCCTCCACTGCCGTTGCTGCTGCTGGCGCCGTTCCCGTTGTTGCCGCTGCCGCTGAAGGAGGACTCCCCTGAGAAGCCGCTGAGCAGCCTGGGAGGGAAGGGAACGGGTTCAGGAAAAGACGTGCAGCAGCAGCAACTGTGTAACACTGCTCTTGTCCTTTTCCATGCTGTTCCTCATGCAGAGCTTCTTGGACCGGATGGGACTCCCCCGCCCCTGGAACGCCTGCCCACAGCATCCGGTGCCCAACGGTTCCCAACGGCTCATGGCTTTTCGGCCGCCCCTTGACTCGGGCGCAGCCCCGGTAACCCTCACCCCTGTGCTTTGCCATGCGCCCCACCACTCCCCCAGGCCCCAGGCTTCCCTGACTCCCGTACAAGGTTTGCTCGCCTTGAGCGCCTTGAACGCCTGCCCCTTCACCCGACACGGTCCTTGCCGTGGGTTCCAGCCCCTTGAGCAGCGGCGCCACCGCGCCCATCAGCGGCAGCGGCAGACCTCGCCGGTCCCCTTCGCCACCTACCATCCCGCTCCGCCCCTGCCGCCGCCCCCCCACCCCATTCACCCCCAACCCCACCCCCCTTCACTACAACACTTGGACACACATCCGAACATAAACGTGTCCCGCCTCACCCGGACACAGTCTTTGCCGTGGGACCCAACCCCCGCAGCAGTGGCGCCGCCGCCCCCACCAGCGGCAGCAGCAGGGGGGCCGCCAGCCTGACTGCATGCTCGGGGCCCGAATCGACTCACCCCGAAACGGCGGGCGCAGCACCCGCAACCCCTGCAATGCGCTTCCTTTGTGACCCCACACCTTTCACCGCCCCGCCCCTTGACTCACCCGGATACCGTCCGCGCCGTGGGTCCCAGCCCACGCAGCAGCGGCGCCGCCGCGCCCACCAACGGCAGCAGCAGCGGCGCTGCTAGCTTGACCGCGTGCTCGGGGGCGTCCGTGATGCGCGCCAGGCGGCCGGAGGCGGGGTCCACGGTGTACAGCCCCAGGCCACGTGTCAGCGGCAGCGGCACGCCGTGCAGCTCCACGTGCCTGGCACGTGCGCGTGGGGGTCCGCGTGAAGCCCGGGGAAGCGGTGTGAGACGTCAGGTGAGGTACCGTAAGAGCGATGGAAACCGTGTAAGGCCGCAGAGGAGGGGAGGGTTGGCACGTATGGGCAGCGGGCATGCCACATGGGGTGGACCGATGATTCATGTGCGGGAGGGAGCTCCCGGAGCGTGCGACCCCGGGACTCACCACTCCACGCCCACTTGCAGCAACGGCGCTTGCTGCTGCTGCTGCCCCGGCCCCGGCCCCTGCGCCGCCTGCTGCTGCTGCTGCTGCGGCCGCACAACGAACACCGCGTCCTCGGGCAGGCTGGTGATGGCGTCCAGGTAGAAACGGCCCACCGCCTGGCGGCCGTACAGCTGTCCGGACGCCGCCAGGTTGTCGTACAGTACGTCGTCGGACAGCAGGCCAACCACCGCGGACACGTCACGGCGGTTGAGGGCGGCGAAGAGGCTGGGGGGCAGGTGCGGGAGGGGTACGGGAGGGGTACGGGATGAGGGAGGGAGAAGCGAAGAGGGTTGTGTTACGGGGGAGTGGTGGAGGCAGGGGTGAGGAAGGGATGGGGGAGGGTGCGATGGGATGGGATGGGATTGGATGGGGTGCAGGTGCGCAAGTTTGATGGACAGGTTGTTTAGCGCTGTAGCAGATGGGTGAGTGCGGGAATGCGGTCTGCAGGTGAGGGAGATCCATGAGGGAAGATCTGGTTCCCTCGGGGTTGTGTGCAATGCGGCTGTGTGGGAGCAGCCGTGCGGACTATTATTGCAAGCCTACATACCAGCAACGGCAATCAGCCTCGTTGGTGCAGATAGCAGTCAAAGGTTTAATGCGACAGCCGTACCTGTGGACGGCCTTGAGGGCATCGGGCACAGGAGCCACAGGCTGTGCAGTGTGGGGCTGTGGGTCACGCGCCAACGACGTGTCGCTGACAACCGCAGAACCGCGCCCAGAGTTAGTAGCCTGCATACCGTTATTGCTTTTCACATGTAATTGGTTTTTCACCATCAAGCGATGCCAACGGTGAGCTGGAGTGCCAGGTTGTTAGGCATGCATGCCGCTTTAGGGGAAAGGACCTGAGCACCGACGCACCTGACATATACGCCGCGTCCAGCTGCGAGAGTTCTCTGGTGAGATTCCAATGCCCCTGAAGGGGGCCCGTCGATGGGACGGGCCAGATAGGCGCCAACGAGGGATGTGGGCTTGGCAAGCTGAAGCGCTGGTTGCGGACGAGCGTGATGCTAGCTCTTGCACGACGCCTAAGGTGCTCATTCTTGAAGTTCAGCGCTTCAGCTTGTAGCGCGAGGCCAGGAGTTTGGCGAAGCCAGTTCAAGGGGCAAGTCGACAACGAAGGTCAAGCTACTTAGCGTTAGCAGGCAGCGTGTGCAATTTGCTTCTGACGCTGAGCGCAAACAACAACAAGTGATGGTGGCCTGCTTTGCGCGTCCACCAAACTTCCATAACGCCATGGTGGTCCATGGGGCTGTCGCTGATGAGTGACGACATGACCAGCGTCAGAGCCAAAACCTGGCACTCGCTTTATTACGAGTACTGACGAAATTGGTAGCGCGTAAAGGAGGTTGTCGCCATCGGCTGTGATCAACAGCTTTCCCCTTTCAGTTGAGCCGGGCAATGACGAGCTGCAAGGGTGGCGCTTTGACAAGCCTCCGTTACATCTCCCTGCTTGCGATATCATGTCTGTTACCAATGGCATGGGCCGAAGGCCTTTCCGAGAGGCACTCAAACAATTGGGCGGTGCTGGTTTCTACCTCCCGCTCGTGGCTCAACTACCGACACATAGTGAACGCAATGTCAATATACCATGTAGTCAAGCGCTTGGGTATCCCGGACAGCAACATCATTCTCATGGGGCCAGACGACATGGCGTGCAACCCCCGGAATCCCCTACCGGCGCGCCTCTTTAACAACGAGTCTCACCGTTTGGACGTGTACGGCCAGGATGTGGAGCTGGATTACAGAGGCTATGAGGTAAACGCAGCCAACCTGCTGCGCGTGCTAACAGGTAGGAGAGGCATTGCCGAGGGGGCACACTGGGGTTCCATTCACGGAAGGGTGTGCACTTGCTGGCTCGGACAGGCACGCCCTTCGTCCCGTAGTAAACAAATTATCCTCCTGGCCTCGCTCTTCTACCCCCCAAACCCCAACTTTGCCCCTCCCCAAACACTGCCGCCTGTCCTTCCCTCCTACGCCGCCACGTGCCCAGCGTGTCTTGCTGCGCCTGCAGCCCAGGGCAAACCTCGCACGCACCTCACCCTATCCCGCCCACTAATCCTCCTTCTCCCACACTTCATTGGTGACTACCCATCGTGAGTGCCCCGCACGCTTCGCCTGCTGCCCAGCAGCCCCTCAACGCCATCGTGTCCCCTCTACCCTTCCCCTTCTCCCCTTCACAGGGTACCTTCATAGGCTGCAATGCTCCAGGCGTGCAGCCCAGGTCAAACCCCAAGACCCCTCACCCTACACTGTCGCAACCCCCACGACGCCCCTCTCCACAGGCCGCCATGCTCCGGGCGTGCAGCCCAGGTCAAACCCCAAGACCCCTCACCCTACACTGTCGCAACCCCCACGACGCCCCTCTCCACAGGCCGCCATGCTCCGGGCGTGCAGCCCAGGTCAAACCCCAAGACCCCTCACCCTACACTGTCGCAACCCCCACGACGCCCCTCTCCACAGGCCGCCATGCTCCGGGCGTGCCCCGCTCGCAGCGCCTGCCGTCCAGCTGGCCCTCACCCCATCCGGCACCCCTGAACCCCACCGTCCCCTCCCCGCCACAGGCTGCCACGCGCGGTGCATACACCGCTCCCAGTGCCTGCTACCCAATTCAAACCCCAAGACCCCTCACCCTACAGGGTTGAAACACCCTTCCACCCCACTCCACAGGCCGCCACGCCCCGGGCGTGCCCCGCTCGCAGCGCCTGCTGTCTGACGCCTCCTCCAACGTGCTGCTGTACCTGTCGGGGCACGGCGGGGACGAGTTCATCAAGTTCAACGGCGTGGAGGAGATGCTGGCGCAGGACCTGGCGGACGCGGTCGACACCATGGCGGAGAAGAAGAGGTGTGTAGTAGGATTGTGTATGTATGCGAACCTAATGAACCGGTATGGCATGTAGTCTATATCTATAGGGGGCCGATGGCAGGGGTTTACGGGGGGGTCTGGTGGCGCAGGACCGAAGGTGGTCGACACCATGGCAGAGAAGAAGAGGTGGGTGGTAACTTAACGCGGACAAGCTGTATTGTATAGTGAATGTATTGTCAAGAAGCGGCGTTGTGCCGACGCACCCTCGCTCTGCTTCAGCCCTGACCCATATCCATGCAACCTCTTGTGATGTTGTTGTTTGCGTCCCGCACCCCGCTCTCCCCCCAGTTACCACGAGCTGCTGCTCATTGTGGAGGCGTGCCCTGACCCATATCCATGCAAACGCACTATACCGTATGCTGTCCCTCATGGCCACCTTACCAGTAGGTACCGGCAGCTGCTGCTCATCGTGGAGACGTGCCAGCCTTAACCCCACACGCATGCAAACGCATTGAGTTTCGTCACTGACCGGCCCCTCTCCAAGGTACCGCGAGCTGCTCCCTTGCCGTACTGTAGAAAGGTGCCAGGCGGCTGCGCTGGTGCACCGGATGACGGCCCTGACCCAAAATTATACAACACATGATATACTGTTGCTCTACTGCACCTTAACACTGTCCCTCATGGCCACCCCCAGGTACCGGGAGCTGCTGCTGATCGTGGAGACGTGCCAGGCCGCCACGCTGGTGCAGCGCGTGACGGCGCCCAATGTGGTCACCGTGGCGTGCAGCCAGAAGGGTGAGGGGGAGAGGAACGGTGGCGGCAGGGAGGGAGCTGCGGCCGGGCGACGGGAGCGCTTGCGTGGGACAGGATGGACAACAGACGGGTGGGGGCAGTCTGCAGCCACACGGGTGAGGGGTGGTGGTGGGGCCGGGAGGGAGGGGGCTGTAATCGTGCGTAGGCTCTGCTTGGGACGCAGCGTGGCGGCGGTGTGCAGCCAGAAGGGTGGGGGGCGGTGGAGGGGTCTGCGGGAAGGGGTCTGCGGGAGGAGGGGGCTGCAGGGTTCACAGAGCCCAACGTGGTCACGGTGGCGTGCAGCCAGAAGGGCGAGGGGGGAGGCGGGTGGAAACTGGTCTGCAGGGTTCGAGGGCTGCTGAGGGGAGAGGTGCGCCATACGGGTCACTGCAGACCGAGGCCGACAGCGGCGGCAGGAGCCCGATGGGTGAGGCGGCCGCTGTATGGGGTTGACGGGAGTGTGTGCTGGGTAGTACTCACGGCGCTCGATGCGCATCGAGCATGTTAGGGCGCAGGGCGGCTTTGAAGGCCTTCGCAGACGCTGGGTGGGCTGTCCGGCACTGGACGCTGCTGAAGCGATGTGAGTCAGGCGGCACGTGTCACAGGCGGGCGCTACATGCCATAGGACGTATGGAGCGGCTCGGCAATGGGCTCAATGGTTGAGCTCCATTAGTAACAGCTGTTTGGTCTTGCGCTCACTTCGGACAGGCCGGACAGTGCTGGTACAGTACGGTAAGGAGCCAGAGCGGTTGGCAGCAGGCTCTGACCCCATGAACTCACCTTGCTGTCCCACCATCAACTCCCCCAAACCCCCAGGCGAGCAGTCCCTGTCGTACAAGTCGGACCCCGAGGTGGGCATCTCCCTCATCGACCGCTTTACGGCGCGCACGCTGTCCTTCCTCGAGGGCGTGGGGCCAGGCAGCGAGGCCACGCTCGCGGACCTCTTCGCAACGTACAAGTGGGTCGCGTTACTCCCACACGTGTACACCCCCTGCAGTTTCGCAACATGTTCTCCGTGGCACACAAGCAGTCGGTGGGGTAGTGCAACACCTGCCGCCGTTGTTACTACAGCGCGCAAGCTCTGTGCAAGCGTGCCACCTTGTGTTTCTGTCACGGCTGGCTTGTCGCATGACTGGCAAGCTGCAAGCGTGTTGAGATTCTTCGTTGGTAACGGCCGTGCGCTGCCGGCACTCGCCGTTGCCCGGTTGCAGGTACGAGGAGTTGGAGGCGCAGTTCTCGTACCGGTTCACCAACACCTCCCGAGGCCCCAACGACATTAAGCTGACGCACTTCTTCGGCGGAGCGGCGGATCTCACGCAGCAGTCTCACAGAGGCCCACAGGTGAGTGTCACGCAGGAACAGGCTGGGTTTGTCTGGGTCGACAGGCCCATTGGACTTTGCGGTTCCGCATAATGGGCCGGGTCTGGGCTGTGTGTGATGCTGTGTGCATCAGGAGCATGATTGTCCCGTGTAGCCAGGGGTTGCGTGCATGGGCCAAGGGCGCCCTGTCCCTGGCAAAAAGCCCACGAAAATATTAAATCCCTATTCAGTATTTTGGTCATTGTGGACATTGCCTGATAAGAGCTATACTTCTCCGTGTCTGCCCATCTTGTATGACAGGACGCCATGTTCCATGGCGACACATCGATAGCACGCTACTTTTCGGGCTACCTGAGACAAGATTCGGCGTGGAACCTGGATGAGGATGTGCTGGAGAAGCCGTATGCCGACTCCGGCCCGCAAGCTGCCCTGCTTCAAATGCAAGTGCGACGGCCGGATGTTAGCGTTGCCCGACGCGGCTTCGTCGCGCGTGCAAGCGCATGGCTAGCTATGGGCGTTGCGACTATACTTTGTTTTAGCTGGTTGTCACAAAGAATGGAAGTGCAGGCGTAGGGCAGACTGTAGTGAGCGGATGACGAGGCGCCCCGGAACCAATTACTCATTGCGCGCGGACAAGGTCACACAGGCCGGGGGTAGCGTTTATTGTCATAGCGCCCAGACACTGCAGGAACACATATCGTGATCACTATTTATTGTTAGACTGTGACACATAAGCTGTATTGGACCTTTGGCACCAGCTTGCAAACTTTCTGCAGTCTTTGCCTGTTTTATGGTGCTTGCCTCGGCGGGCAGCAGCAGGCTGATACTGTCTATACTGTGATAGCTTTATCGCGAGGCACTTGAGACGCATAGCTGGTCGCCGACGCGGCGAACAAGGCCTGGCGATTTCAGCCATGTCCAAGCCAGGCGCGATGCTCTTGCTGTTAGGGCTGGCTTGCACCCTAACCATCACAAAAGCTCAAGGCGATTGGAAGGCAGGAAGGGTGAGTCGACACGGCACGCTGCTGTGTTTACAGTTGCCGACTGGGCTTGCTTGAGATGTTGCCGACTTTTGGTCAACACCACGAACTCATAATTTACCGGTGCGCTAAGTCAACAACCTTTCCCTTGCGATACAGGGTACCATGTATGGGGCAGGTGCGTACAAGAAAGGCATGGAAACGCAGTCAACGCCGAGTCCCGCACGCACGCACACCTGTGACGGACGGGCAGCTTGTGCTGCAGCCGGACTGCTTCTCCAGGGCTTTGCAATCTGGGTCACGGAGCAAACACGCCAAGGCTACGCTAACTGCATACGGGATCCCATTTTTGCGCAGATGCTTGGAGCATCCACCAAGGATCCTGCGCATACGGGTGAGGTGCTCGCAGTGAAGCCCCTTGCGTGCCGCGTTGCTTGCTGCTGGCTTCGCCCTAGTACCAGCCAACGCGCAATCATTGCGCCGCAGGTACATACGACAAGACGAGCCGCTCGGCTGGAACGTGGCAGGTGGGTCGAAGTTCAGGAGAACGTGGGTGCTGGTGTGACCCGATGTGCTTGCAGCGCTACGTGCCTTGCCCTGGCTGTGTGGTAGCATGCGCCGTGCGGTGCGGGGGTAAACACAGCGTGCACCTTTTATGCCCTCGTGTGGCTGGACTGGCGCTTCACAAGCTTGCCTCCCTGGCCCTTCTGTGCAGCGCTACCCGACGTGAGCCCCTACTACGTGGACTCATGCGGTAAGCATGCGCTGTAGCTGCGGAGCGTTCTGGCCCGCCATGTTGCTAAGGGCCGCAGCTGGGACCACGCACTTGGCTTCACCCCAGTGGGACAATGCGTACCGGTACGAGCGCGCCCCACATGGCGCCTGAGGCGATAAGCATCTCTGCATTGTTGTGCAGGCACCTGCTTCGAGGTCCGGTGCAACCCGTCAGGCTTCACCGATGGATACGGCGAGGTACGGTCGTAAGCATGTACAGGTAGCAGCAGTAGATGCGTCCAACTTGGCAGGGCTTGGCAACATGCATGCGCCTGCCGACGGCGGCCGATCGTGTGCCTGCTTGGCCTGCTTCCTTGACGCACACTGCGCCAACACCGCCCTTGTCTCCTCCAACGCAGTACCTGGACCGGAGCGGCGCGTGCTACGACCCTGAGGCCTCCCTGGTGTTCAGGATCACAGACACGTAAGCCGGGTCCTGCTCACTTTCAGCTCCGGCGGTAACCGTTGCTGTCCTGTACCCAGCCCCTGCGGGCTGGTAACTACAAATCATGCAGCGCTGATCTGCTCCGCGCCGTTCTGCGCGTACCTATATTGTGCCGCTGCTGACGCCGCTGCCCTCGTGGCCTTCCCCTCTCTGCAGGTGCCCCTGCGTATACCCCACGTGAGTGCACATAGGTACCAGTAGCTTTATAGCAGTGTAGCACGCAGGAAGTAAAGACTGCGCAGAAGCGTTCAGCGAGGTCTTGTCCAGGGTACGTGCGCTGCCCCTTACGGTTGCTCCTCGTGCTTCTTCAACCCCTCCTGCTTGCAGGAATGCCTACTCCAACAAGCGCTGGTAAGCTCCTATGCAACGGCAGGCATGATACCATTTCTGCGCAGTGCAGCAAACGCCCTTGCCTCTACTGGGTGTCTCTTGGGAGCCCTGGGACCGATGGCGATGTGGGTTGCGCGCGTGCAGGTGCTGCGGCGACAGCGGCCTGGAGCACTTCGACCTGTCCATCTGGGGCTTCGAGCGGGTGAGGGGAAAGATAGTCGCAACTGCAGCAACGAGCTGCCTTCCGGCTAGTGAGCACTTGTACGGGTTAGGACATAGCAAGCCTGTACCGGTACCTGTGTACCGGCAGTTGCCGTGGCGCATTGCGCCGTGCCGTGTGCCTTCATCCCGTGCGGGAACCCCGCACCCTGGCCATCCATGGCGTGGTGGAGCACCAAACTGTGTGAGCCCTGCCTGCTTGCAGCTCGCCGACACAGGTACCGGTGATAGACCGACCTGTACTTGCCGCAGCCCCCCGCACCCTGGTCACCCATGGCATGGGGCAGCACCTAACGCTGTTCACCCTGCCTGCTTGCAGCTGGCCGACACCAAGTGGGGCGTCATCGGGCTTCAGTTTCGCCCAGTGCCGTGCGACTACAAGCCCGCCAAGGAGGCGCCACGCATTGGCAACCCAACTCCAGGGGAGCAGCCGCCCAACTCATGTGGGTTACCGTACCAAATTCCGCAACCCAGATGGCCAGTTGCTGTCTAGCATTCGGTTTTGCCGTCACGTGCTCGTAACACCTACTTCATGCTTCCTCCTCATCATTACACATTGCATGTTACGCAGGGAACAACAAGGCCCCAATCCGCGACTGGCCCGATGTTGCCAACACTACAACAACCGTCGCGTACGACGGCGGCCTCCAGGGCGGCTGGCAGGTGAGGGCTCAGCTTCCCACCTTCATGATTGTAGCACCAGCCTGGAAGCAAGTGGGCGATTCCGCGGTTTCCTGCTGCCTTACATGCTGCCATACAATTTGGTACCATTCAATGTATTGTAATGTGTCCCCGACCCCCAGGAGGTGTCGTACAACGTTCAAGGCGGCAACTACATGCAGGGAGTGGTCTCCGGGTCCGCGAAGTGCTACAACGTGCAGCCAAAGGTCGGCAAGCAGACGCACAGTAGCGCACTCTTAACCAGCAATCATTGGCAGGCACCGTACCGTTGCACTGCAGACGGCATACTGACTACTGCCTGCAATCAGCAGTGCGTGACACATGGCCTTTGTACACATTACCGTGCAGGGCGCCTTTGCGTTCAAGGCGTGGAACGGAGCCTTCGAGTCTCACATCGGTGTCGAGGTGGGTGCCTTGACGCCCGCTCGGTACGCATGTCTCCGCCAGGCACTGAGGTTGGGGGCACAGGAGGCCCACCGGCATTGCGTGCCGTTGCTTGCAGGTTTGGGTCTACATGGGGACACAAACGGTGATCGAGCCAGGCGTCATCCTCGTGATCGGCGGCGAAACGGTAAGCGGGATACGCGTAGTTCTCATTGTCGTAGCGGAGGGGTGCGTGCCAGGCTTGACGCATGCATGCATGCAACGCACGCTTTGCAAGCAGCTTCCGCTAGGTAGTGGCAATGTTACCGGTACGCACTACTTAGAAGCTATCGTACCTTCTATTACTTCCTGACTACCGGTATGATCAATGGAAGGTTGTGCTGCCGTAACGGACGTGGTGCTGCTTGCCGCAGGGCGACTGCCAAGCGGTGGACCTCCGCAATGTGAAGCCCACAGGTCGGTGGCCATGCGTCTGCCGTACAGTCGAATTGGTGGTGCTGCGCCGCACTGTGTCCATGTGGCGATGTTGGGACGGCACGGCAGCTGCTGCTGACCGGGAACACTACTCCTAGTAGCAGCACGTCCCGTTGCAGGTATGCCGTTGATACCGTTGATACCCCACAGCGCCGCTCTCAACCCCCTGAGCTGTCGCCCCCGCTATTGTGCTGCCACCTTCAAACCCGCAGGCTTCAAGCCGCGCTGCACATCGTGCACCGACTACTGGTGGAAGTAAGTGCCCTCAACTGCCTTGCCCCTTGCGCTGGGTTGTTGCCACATCGGTTTTTCCCTTGCGCACCCGAGCCGTCGCCCACAACTGTCGGTGTCTGCACCAGTGCATGCAACCACTCGCTCGGCGTGCCTGAAGTCAGCACAAAGTCATAAACCTAACGCAGCTGCGTCATATCGCCGAGTGCACCTTGCGTGAGCACCTCCCATGTTGGCCTTCGCAGGTGGGAAGTGTATTTCAGCGCCTTCGCAAATCTTGGGGCCCAGAGCATCATCAACAACGCAAGGTGCGACACGCAAAAAACAGGGGGGCTAACTGACCGTACCTGTATTGTGTCGTACTTCGTCACCCCGGGGCCGCAGAGAGCCTAGCACTGGGACAGGGCACCCGTATGTGTGCTATGCTGTCCCACTCGAGAAGCTTGTTGCCGAGTCTCAGGCATGGCCCTTGCTGCAATGTTCCAGGTTCTTCAAGGGCTGCGGCGGCAACCCGCCCAGCCAGCTCAACTACATCGAGGTGAGGAACTACCGGCAGTCGTCGGAGAGCCTGTGCATCGACCGGGTAGTGCTGGTGTGAGCCTGCGTCGCGGCGATCAATTGAGGCAGCAAACGAAGCAGCAGAAGTCACGTGGCTGTGCACCAGGTGGTGTAACACGTGTCCCAGCAACCTGGCTAGCATGGTGTGAGTGAGCCTGTGTCGCATGGAGTCATAGGAGCCAGCTCCCCTGCTTGGAGCAGCAACTAGTGCGTAGCAACTAGTGCGTGCGGAGGTGATATGGGACGGTGTGCACATGCGTGACGGAATAAAACGCGTGCCAGCAACCTGGCTAGTGTGATGAGTGTGCGTGTGGTAGAGTACGGTATGGCAGTTGGGTAGGGTACGGGTGGCAGTGTGTTAGCCAGCAGCCTGGCTTGAGCGTGGGAAGCGTACCGAAGACTGGTGACCGGAACTGGTGTAGCTGTGATCAGTGTCGGGGTCAGAATTCGAGGTGCAGGTGATACCGTGTATTGAAGTGTATTAGTGGAAACCCTGCGTGGCTTCTTATGGCTCCTTTCTTCAGAACGGTGTGGGAGAGCGGTCAGATTGCGTGAGCGGCATGTGTTACTTCAGGTGCATGTGTGCAACTGGTCGAGCTGACTCCTAGTGCCTTATGCATGTACAAGCTGTGGTAGCGTCGGTGCTGGATGCACTGGGTGATACCGGTACTTGCCGTGAAGCATGCTCTGGCCAGCTGCTCAGCTCTGGCAATCGTGATTGGCGGCGGCGGGATGACTTTGGCTGGGCAGCGTCAACACGTGTCATGTCGTGTCCCTCTGCGCGGTTTGCTACGTGGGCGCATCGCTGTTCGCTGCGTGAGCATCTCCTCCAGTACGAGAACGGCCTCCGAAGCGCATGCAAGATGTACCCGATGTGTTACAAGATGTGGAAGGCTGGCGCGCATCCGCATGTCCGTCGCACCAGGCGACGACCTGCCTTTCGCGCTTGCCGACATGCCGCATTCCGCCCTGTGGTGAGGTCCACTCTGTCCCCGATATCCTAAGCTCAAAAAGTCAATGTCACAGACTGCGATGCTTTCGCCAAGCTGACGTGCATGCAGCGTGAAGTAGGGTTTGGCAGGACAACAGCTAGGCATCCCCAGGAACGCAAATGAAATATCTTGAAAGTGTCAAGTCAGGGTGTGCGATGCGAACCGCTAGGTCCCCTCTCTCCTACAAAAGCCAAGCTTGCATGCCCTCACGTAAGGAGGCATGCAAAGGCTTGCACACAGCAAGGGAGAAGCGCCTGCCAGCATCACGTCAGCAAGTCAATACGCGAGCAATTGCCGTAAATAGGTTATGTCCGACTAGCTATTCGCTCTTCGGTTGCCTTGGGCCGGGGGCGTTCAAGCGAGGCGCTCCCGCCAAGACAAGCTGTATTAGCTGTTTGATAGCTCGTGTGCTGTCATATGCCTCGTTTCCAATGGACACAGAGTGGAAGACGTTGCATGTGCCCTCCTCTTGCAGGTTGACCGCCCGGCAAAGTTTGAAGGCTCCCCGACGCCCTCTGGCAGCCTCCTGCCCCAGCGAGGAGAGATGAGAGTACCCTCAAAGCGCCGTAGGTCGTGTCATTGGCTGCCGATGCGCTTCTCCACGTCGGCGGTTGCCAGTGTCGAGTCAAAGTGCGCCCGCCGAGCAGGCGCAGGGCCTGGTTGTCACGTTGGCAGTAATACTACTCGTTCATTAGTGTCAATGGTGCGCAGTGCGCTTCCGGTGGGCTAGGCAGGGCGCGTCGTCCGTCGGTCGTCATATGTTGAGTTCTTACATTTCTGAGTCTGCGAGGATACAGCATTCACAGTAGGGTAAGACATATTATGTCATAAGAATGTCAGAAAAGGGTTTGCCCAATCCAAGTGGTCAAATTCAGAGCGGTTGGCAGTTCGGTGTCGTGTCGATGCAGCAGGGAGGCTGGGACGTGGGTGGCGGTGGCCTGTCGGACGGAGCCATGACAGCATAACAGCGTATGCCTTGGCCGTCTTCTACAGAAGGGCCAAAAGAGAGGCGGAAGCCCTGCGAAATTCAGCAGGAACTGCTTCCTGTGCGCTGACAAGGGGGGAATGCCTCCTCTGTTACACGTGCCCCTGCCCCCCGGCTCCAGGGGAGCCCCCACTTCCCGGCACAACATGCATCCTCACCCGACGGCGAGCATGCTGGACCATTTTCTGCCACTTCCCGGAAGCGCGAAGGCCCAGCAGAACAACCGCGCCAAAGCAACAGGAGAAAACAGGTTCATGACACGACGTTATGGTAGGGGGAGCTCCCCTGATGACAACCGCACAGCCCTCGACACAAAACCCGCCCACGGAGTCAACGTGTCGGGGTCGGCGAGCTCTTGGCAGTGCCAGCAGCTGACAGAGTGACTGCAGAGCCAAGTCAGGTACGGTACGCACAAGTAATATGACCAGCACCACGCACGAAAGGTAAGACTAGCATGTCCCGTACCTTCCGCAAGGTGTGCCCTACATCACCACTTCCAGCTTCCAAAATCATATGGTATCCAACATACCGGTAACACCAGCGGATTGGTGGCTTGGTGCAACCACGAGTGCTGCAGAAGTCTAACCATCTCCCAGGTAACACTGTCAAGTGTCGTCAAGGCAATCGACAAAGAAACGTAACCAGGCAAGGAGTGTCTACGCGCACATACTACCGTCGTCTGATGGTGAGGCACGCGCCATCCTGCCTGCTAACAGCCCATAGCTGCCCAAGGTATTCCCCCCCGCCCATGCTCACTCTCCCCGTGCCAGGGGCCCCTCTCCCACCCGGCCACCCCTGCTGTCACCCACCCTAACCCACCGAAGCCTATGAGATGCACACCTGCCGCCAGCAGCAGCTGCTGCTGGTGCCACCAATCAGAGCCACAGTCCCGTAACCCCCAGAGGTCTCCCCTGCTACCCGTCCTTGGCCGGGGGCGCCGCCAGAACCTGTTTCGAGCAGGCGGGAGGGGGGATGGGCACGCGTTGACGTGGGTCATGGTCTGGAACGGCCAGCACCGGTGCTACCAGGTGCTTCGGGCACCGGCACTGGCCACGCAATCGCGTTCTTGTCTTATTAACGCATACGGGTACCTCTGTCCCTTTGTAATACGGTACCGCTACTTGCCAGTAAGAGCATTGGCGCAGATGGCAGCCGTACGCAGCAGCTCCCACACGCCGCAAGCCTAGCCAGCCCACGACCACGTCCCAAGCCACCCCAACCCGGTACACTCTCTGACCCAGGCTCGCGTTTCACGCGTGCCCCAGGCTCAAACTTCGGGGCCACTTCGCGGTCACACACACACACACACACGTGCGGAGGGGCCGGGGCTGTCTTGGCGTGCCATGCGTGCTGCGGCACACACACGTGGACCTGGAGCTGCTGGCGGACCATGACATGTATATGTTCTTTGAGCGGGGCACCCGGGGTGGCAATGCCATGATCAGCACCAGGCATGCCGTGGCCAGGAACGTCTTGGTGACGCCAGGGCACGGTCAGGCGCAGGCGGACGACACCTGGCTCCTCTACCTTGACTGAACGGGGCTGTACGGCACGGCACGGGCTGTACGGCAGCGGCTGTGACATGGCCGTGCCGTACAGCCCGTTGCATTCAAGGTAGAGGAGCCAGGTGTCGTCCTCCTGCGCCTGACCGTGCCCTGGCGTCACCGAGACGTTCCTGGCCACGGCGTGCCCGGTGCTGACCATGGCATTGCCACCCCGGGTGCCCCGCTCAAAGAACATGTACATGTCCTGGTCCGACAGCAGCTCCAGGTCTACGTGATGTGCCCCGCAGCATGGCCCGCCAGGACAGCCCCGCCGCCGACACGCAGTGCAGCGGGTCGATGCCACACTGCCCAAGCACCACGCGCCTGAACGACTCATAACCACGTCAGCCAGGCCCAGCACATCCACACGCAGGTGGGCCAGGAGGTAGTCGCCAGTGATCGTAACAAGGGGGTGGGCATTGGCACTCTCTTTCCAAATTTCACATTGCACTTAGAAACCATTGCCGGTACTACTGTTGCGGCAGCTGCATACCTGGAGAAACAGAATGCTCAGGTGCACACCTCAGCACACGCCACACCCGCTCAGGCAACTCGTACTCCGCAGTGCTAGCCTCTGCCCCAGAGAAGTGGCTGTAAAACGCCTCGCGTGGTGGCAGCTGCTGCTCCTCCGTCCGACCTACGTCCCTGTACCACTCACCTAGAAGCACACCCGTCCGCACCTACCAGCACCTCCCATGCACCCTCAGGCAGCCCCGCCGCACCATGTGCATGTCCGACTACGGCAGGTTGGCCATGTCCCATGTGCGACTCCAGGCTCCCGGGCATTAGCCGTGCGCAATATCAACGAACCGGAACGCGTCAAACCGGAAGAACCGGTACTGCTCAATCGCGTCGGGTATATCGTTAACAGCTTCTTGACAGTGCCCGTTGGCAGTGCCGCCAGCCCACGGAACACCAGGTGCCCATCGTACCCCCGCAGCTTGTGGAACACCACGGGAATGCACCGCCCATGCACCCTCCCCGACTCCACCTTGCCCGCCCGCAAGCTGTGTGCAGCACCGCGGAACCCGCCCGTCACGTGACTGGGTCATGGACGCGGTCCCCCAAGTCCGTGCCCAGCAGCGGCTGGTTTGTGCTCCCAAAGTCGGCATAGATGCGCACCTCGCCTCCACGCACGTGTGGGAATCGGTAAACCGCAGCTGCATGGGCAGCTCCTCGCCGCGCTTGGGCACCGCGGCATGGCCACAGCGCACGGGTCAAAGTGTCCACACTGCTCCGCACGCTTCCTCAGTGCAGCAGCGTCACGGCACACAGTCAGGCAGCGCGTGCACACGTGGTTGTAATGGGCGGTCCCTCCCTCTACCCCAGCCGCCCATCACATTAACCCTCCACACAGTCACCAGCCCACCACCCCTTTCCCCTGCTTCATACGGTACCATCCATGCCCCAGTATATCCCCGCCCCGCCCCGCGGACCCACCCGCTGTACGACGTACGGCGCCGCCGCCGCCGCCGCGAAGGCCACCGTGTTCGCGATGACCGCCGTCTTGTCGTCCGTACGGCTGACGATGGGGCCCAAGCCGAAGGAGAAGAACAGGCTGCCCCACAGCGGGAAGAACAGCACCAGCCACACCCAGCGCCGCTGCACGAAGCCTGCGGGTGGGTTCGGGCGAGGATGGGGGAAGGGACGGGAGTGTGTCTTAGCTGCAACAGTGGTTGTGCCTCCGGACCCACAGCGGGAAGGACAGGGCCAGCCACACCCAGCGCTGCTGCACAAAGCCCGCTGACGGTAGGGGTTTGAGCACGCAATACGGTGCGGCGGGAAGAACCAATGGTGTGTGAATCGCTGTGCCCACCCTGCGGCTCACGCTTGCTGACCGAGCTCGCGACCAAGCCCCCCGCCATGCTGGCGGCTACGTAGTGCGAAGGCCCAACTTGCTCCTGGGGCAACCGTGCAGCACCCCGCACAGCCCACCGCGGCCCGCCCAGCCGCCCCCGCCCCCCCCCCCCCCAATTCCGTTACTTTGCCGCTCTGCGGTTACCCCCCTCCGCCACTTGCACAGCAACGGTACGGCAGTCGTGCAAGGCAACGACGTCTAAGCGCATCCGTTCTGCCCGTTGCCACCCTGCGGCTCCAGCTTGCTCACGAAGCCCGCGAAGAGCCCTCCCGCCACGCTGGCGGCCAGCGTCACACAGTACTGCTCCTGGGAGAAAATAAAAGCCCATGCACCACCCCGCGTTTCACGCGTACCACCCAGCACAGCCACACGGTCACAGCAGTGTGCTTACCCTGGGGCTCCAGCTTGCTCACGAATCCCGCGATGAGGCCCCCCGCCACGCTGGTCGCTACACTGCTCCTGGGAGGAAAGGAAAGCCTATGCACCGCCCCGCACAACCCAAAGGCAACCGAATTGTAGTGCGCTTACCCTGCGGCTCGAGCTTGCTGACAAAGCCCGCGATGAGGCCCCCCGCCACGCTGGTGGCCAGCGTGAAGTAGTACTGCTCCTCGGGGATTCCCGGCACCACGGTGCAGCCCTCGGGGCGGCCCAGGCACGTCAGCAGCGCGGAGCTGGACTGCAGGATGGCGGCCTGCTCGCCCTGGGGGGACGCAAAAGGGGAGGGGGTACAGCGATTCGGATGGAGGGGTAGTGCATTTGGGGTAGGGGGTGTGGTTTACGGGACCAGACGTGGTGTTGCAACGTGGCGGCCTTCTTCGCCCTGGGGGACGCAAGCGGGAGGGGAAGGGGGGTCGGGACGCAAAGGGGGGTTCAACATTTGTTGAGCTGTCATCGGTTGGACACGGCATGGGCTGGCCCAGGCATCTGGGCAAGGGGTGCCTCTGGACTGCAGGATGGACGCCTGAGCCCTGGGGGGTGCAAGGGGCGGGATGGGAGTTCGGTGGGTAGGGCGGCGTGGGTCGTGGCACGGGCGGGGGAAGAGGGACGACGGGGCCAGGACAAGGCTTGGACACACGGACGCGCTGTTGTGGTTGCTCCAGCAGCCCAACGTGTCTGTTGCCCCGCCAGCCCTACAGTAGGCGCGCTCACTTCCTCGCGCACAGAGAACGAATAGACATCTCCCAGGCACTGCCACCGTCTGTACTGCTTTGCCGCACACCGCCCTGCGGCCACCCCCTCGTCGCGCACGACGAACATGTTGCAGTAGCGGCCCTGCAGCTCGCCTTTTGGCCGCTCACCTCCTCGCACACGACAAATACGGGCCGTTCCTCCGCGTGTAGAACATCATAAAACGGAAGCAAACGACCCGCCAGCCCTAGACACGCGCACCTCGTCGCGCACGAAGAACATGCTTGACGTATGCCGCTCTGCGTCCAGCCCCTCACCTCGTCGCGCACGAAGAACATGTTGCCGTACCGTACGGTGCGGATGTGCGGCGGTATCACTGGTCCGCTTGTACAAATACAAACGGAAGCAGCTAACAGCAAGTTATGAGCCCCCTGCGCTCACCTCGTCGCGCACGAAGAACATGTTACCGTAGCGCCCCTGCAGCTCGAACCACCACGGCCGCCGCAGCTTGAGCAGCACGTCGTCCCCCAGGTACACCACGTGGATGAGGGAGGGCGCCGTGGCGTCGTACTCGACCACCACGCTGTACGGCACGGTACGGCAAGGGGCGGAGGGGTCAGGGGCAGTGCGCGACATGCTGAGTGTCAACGGGGCTCAGAAATGGGGTCGCGGCTCCTTTGCCCCACAGCGGTACGGCGCAGAGCAGGCAGTACGGCATGGGACCAGAGGGTAGAAGGCACAGCTGCGGCAAGCCCGAAAAAAGTAGGGTGTTGGAGGGCTGGAGCCCAAAGCCGGGGCCCACGGCGTCCCGTCCTTCAATCCCTGCCTCGCGCTCTGCAGCGTGCTCCGCTGCATCCAGCCCACAGCGTTATGCCGCCTCTCCCATACCATCCGCGCTCCCCCCCGCGCCGCCTGCTGCTACTGGTAGCCACCATGCCGCCTCTGCCAGTCCACTGCTGCGGCCGACCCAAGCCAGCCTCGCCCCCGGGCCCCGCCCCTGCGCCTGGCTCCCCGCCCCTGGCCCCTCCCACCCCCCAGCCCCAGCCCCACCTCTTGCTGTCCGGCTGCCAGGCCGCCCGCAGCGCCCCGTCGTCGGGGCGGCTGCCGGGGCCGTACGTTGTGTAGTAGCGCACGTTCCAGCCCGTGGTCCTGGGGGGTGGTGCATGGGAACATGTAGTTTGTCGGTCCAGCTGAAGAACACCAATAGCAGAAAAGGATTATGACGAGATGTGCATTTGTGCGGCCGTAGGCCAGTGGAGGTGCGATCCTCAAGGGCCCATGGGGGCTGAGAGTGGAGGAGCGGATCGGGTGATCGGGGTTCGGGCGGAAGGGCGAGCAGCGACGGCCCCGGGTGCCGCGGCATAGCACTAAGCAGCAGCACCGCCGGGCTTCACAAAACACTTTGAGCACGCGCCGCAGGCCTTCGCGCAGCCGGGCCATCCCCGGCGCCGGCACCCGCCACCCAGCCCCCTGCCAGCCGCATGGCACTGCAGGGGCCAGACCTACCACACCGCCCGCCCGTCTGCTGCCCCGCCATCGGGCCCACAGGGACACCTCAACAGCCACTCACCCGTAGCCGAAGCACAGGCACCGCCTGGCGACCGGCATTAGGCGGATGCCATCCGTGTCACCCAGCCACCACACCTGCTCACGGTGTGGGTACCTCATCACCACACGGTTCCGCGCGTTTCACGCGCACCACACCTGCTCAACTCCACCAGCTCGGCATCCAGCTTCTGGAGCGTGCCGCCTTGCAGCCAGGTGCTCAACTGCCAACCCAACCACCGCTGAACCGGCCCGAGTGCCAGCCAACCACCACACCTGCTGTGCGCTGCCAGCTCGGCATCCAGCTCCTGGCGCACGCCCCCTTGCTGCCAGCTACCCAACCATCAACCCCAAACCGCCCCAACCGCCGCTGAACCGCCCCAACCGCCACCTAACCATCACACCTGCTGAACTCCGCAAGCTCTGCGTCCAGCTTCTGGCGTTTGTCGGCCGTTAGGAGCCGCCCGCTGTCCAGCTGGTGGGGATCAGTTGGGAGGGAACGGGGGCGCAGCGAGAGGTGAAGCACATGCAGTACAGGGCAGGGGGTAAGAGGGGAAGGAAGGACGACCGTCAGGGAGGTCGTGGTTGCAAGGTCGGACAGGGCGGCGTGCCGTGGGTGCCGCGTGGGGTGAAAGGGCGGCTGAGGTGCTGCATGTGGGTTGGGGAGATGTGCTTTTCGGCGCCGGTGCGGCAGCAACGGGCTGGGGCGGGGTGGGGGCTTGGGTGACACTGAGGCCCTGGGTCTGTTCAGGCGGTAAGGGCACGTTATCAGGTGTGTGCGAAGTGCGTATGTGCGAGGAAGAAGGAGGCAGGTATGTATGCCATGTCTTTAGGATCCGCACCCCACCGTAGGCGCTCTCATGCACCCCGGACTTGCTGTGTTGTGGTGCAAACACACGCACACACTTGGGCAGCGTCAAGTGGTGAAAAGGCTTGATGACGCTTGGTATGCCATAGAACTTATTGGGGGCACTGTTTGCGAATGGCAAGGTGTGGTTGTTCATGTGTGTGCAGAGGGCTGGCCGGGTGGGCGTGTGACGCGTCCGGTACAGGGGGCACCGTGGCTATGGTGCAACTCATCAGGTGCTATGTGCATGCCACACCTCCAGATATTATAGGCGCTGCAGTGCAAGGAGTACGTGGTTGTTGCTTCGGTGTGGGTGGCTGAAGCGTTGTGGCGCGCTGGCGACACAAGCGGGATGGGTGGTTGGGCGGGGGGCACGGCGTACCATGTACGTGCTGCTGCTGACGTCCGTCGTTGTGTCCGCGATTGAAGCAGGTGATCCACCCAGTAATAGCAAGCTGCTGCAGGCAAGTCCAGCTAAGGCCGTGCCAGCCTTCTTCATGACGGATTCAGGTGACCAGTCCTTTAGGGACTGTTGAGCAGAGCAACGACATTGCATACTTGTCGGTCGCTTACGATATAATGCATAAGCTTTTGTCGTTGCGTGTCTGCTGTTGCCAGCTGGCAGGCGACACGGCGAAAGTTGTGCTTGCATGTTGTGGACAGGGTGTTTCTTATGTACCTCGCTATAGCGAGCGATGTGGGCCAAGGCAAACTCTACACCTCTATATGACGGTATAGCGTAACCTCCAGTCCATGCGGACGATATGCGCCATGCACAGCACGTCGCTGCAGTTGGTCGTTGCCCAATTGTTTCGATCGATCCAGGAACGCCCCATGAGAGCGTCAAGCACTATGCCGCAGCGCTTCATCCTGCTGTTATCCCAAGGATTGGCTTGGGTGCGGGCCGCTGCAGCCAGCCTGCCGGAAAACCAGAGTTCTGTGCGACCGCGTGGATGTTCGTCCGCGCGTTTGGTCTCATCGGAAGTCACGTGGGACGTGTTGCTACATACAATTGTGCACCCCTTTCTCGTCTTTTGTCCCACTCATCTGGCTTCAGGCCTGCACAAACTCAGCGGCCGCAGCACCCTCCTCAACAAAGGGCAGACAGAGACCGCCATTTCCCAAGCTTGATTGTCTACGCAACCGAACGTGCGTAACCGGGCGTCTGTAACTGTTGTCCTTTTACGGGCCATTGTGCGCCCGTCCGCTACGGCCGAGCAGTCGCGATGCACGCTACCCAACTCCACGCACGCGCTGCAGCTCACCCTTCCCACGGCCTCAATAAACTTTTCCGCGCATCCATTTCTCAACGACTATCACGTCCGGTTGCTGCTGCAGCGAGGCCTGAAGCGAGCAGCTCGACCGCCCCGACAACCATGTCAGCCGCCGAGTCTCAGCGCATTCCCCAGCGGATCGGCTTCCTGGGCAGTGGAGCTATGGCGGAGGCTCTAGCTCTGGGACTGATCAAGCGCGGGCTGATCAACGCGGACCAGATCGCGTGCAACGACCCCAACCCCGCGCGCAAGGAGCTGTTCAAAAGCTTTGGTGCCAACCCCTACGACTCCAACATTGACGTGAGTGCCCTCGGCCTCCGATCACCAAACGCTTTCAAGCGCCCCACGCTAGGGGCTACATTCCGGGGTAGGGGGGTCCCGGGAATAGGGAAGGGACTGGCGGCATCAGCCCAGCAGCAGGAGGGAGGTCCCGGCCCCGGCACCCCGCGCCATGACGGACACTGCCTGTTGGGTTCTAGCACCTCCGCGAGCCCCACTGGAACCATCCAACGGCACACATTTGGACCACGCTTCCAAGATTAACTGTAAAATTGGCATTGTGAGGGTGTATCACGGCGCTGGTCGCATGAGCACCTCTTGCGGGCCTGCGGCGACCCCACATCGCAGGGCATAGCCCCGCCCAGCCCTACAAGCGGCACTCCGTCCCCCCGCCCAGCCTCGCCTCTGCCTGTACACTATCAACCCGTCCCTTGCCCCGTTGCTGTTTGTCTGTCTGCAACAAACAGGGTAGTCTTCAGGCAACATCGAGGTGTAGCATTAGCAGCGGCAGTCCCAGCGCCCTATGAACGCACCCTCTCACCACCTCCTTGCCCCCTGCCCCCCTGTCCTCTCCACCCTGACTGGCTACGTGGCCTCTTATGGTGGATACCTACCTTACAGCAATAACTCACTTGGTAATATACCCTTCCGCAGGTTGCCTGCAACGGCTAGGTGCTGTTCGTGGCCACCTAACCGCAGGTGCTGGCCGTTCCTCACCCTAATACACACTGCCCCCTCCCCTTAATACACACTGCCCTCCGCAGGTTGCCCGCAACAGCGAGGTGCTGTTCGTGGCCACCAAGCCGCAGGTGCTGGCCGTTCCTCACCCTAATACACACTGCCTCCTCCCCTTAATACACACTGCCCCACGCAGGTTGCCCGCAACAGCGAGGTGCTGTTCGTGGCCACCAAGCCGCAGGTGCTGGCCGTTCCTCACCCTAATACACACTGCCTCCTCCCCTTAATACACACTGCCCTCCGCAGGTTGCCCGCAACAGCGAGGTGCTGTTCGTGGCCACCAAGCCGCAGGTGCT
>VFQN01002601.1_pt1 | contig 27425 bp, 11 predicted proteins | sample 3512371 | NCBI WGS metagenome assembly VFQN01 (sample SAMN10412370, study PRJNA504923) | tailings metagenome | isolation source: Replicate 2 from Balatoc abandoned mine | place: Philippines: Itogon, Benguet | collected 2017-08-28
GCCGGCTTGCAGGGCGTTGAAGGACGCGGCCGGCGTGTAGGTGTAGCCCCCGTCGGCGTCGAGCCGCAGGGTCGAGCCCGACGGCAGGGTGATCGTCTGCCCCACCGCCGCAGCGCTGCCGTTCACGGCCGTCACGACGCGGGTGTCGCCGACGTCCGGGTCGGTGTCGTTCCCCAGTACGCCAGGGGCGGCCACCGTCAGGGCCGCGTCCTCGGGGGTCAGGCCGGAGTCGGCCACGGCCGCCGGCGCGTCGTTCACGCCGGTGACCGTGACGGTGACGGCGGCGGTGGTGCGCGCCCCGGACCCGTCGGCCACGGTGTAGACGAACCGGTCCGGCGCGGTCTGGCCGGGGAGGAGATGGTCGAAGGCGCCGCGCGGGTCGTAGTCGAACGTCCCGTCGGCCCGGAGCGTCAGCCGGGCGCCCGAGGCCAGCGTGATCGGCTGGCCCACGAGCGTCGGGTTGCCGTTCACCTCGACCACGGCGCGGGTGTCGCCGCCGTCCGGGTCGTCGTCGTTGGCCAGCACGTCGCCGGCCAGCGGCGCGTCCTCGGACGTGGTGTAGGCGTCCGGCGTGCCGGTCGGGCCGTCGTTGGCCCCGAGGATGGTCACCGTGACCGTGGCCGTGTCGGCGGCCCCGAGCGCGTCGGACACGGTGTAGGTGAAGGTGTCGGTGGCCGACTCGCCGGCTTGCAGGGCGTTGAAGGACGCGGCCGGCGTGTAGGTGTAGCCCCCGTCGGCGTCGAGCCGCAGGGTCGAGCCAGACGGCAGGGTGACCGTCTGGCCCACCGCCGCGGCGCTGCCGTTCACCGCGGTCACCGCCCTGGCGCCGGTCCCGCCGACGTCGTTGGCCAGCACGCCCGGCGCGACAACGGTCAGGGTGGCGTCCTCGTCCACGGTCCCGGCGTCGTCCCCGGCGGCCGGCGGGCCGACGCGGCGGTTGCCGAAATCGCGGCCGGCGGCCGGCAGCCCGGGGTTGACGAAGACCCGGTGCGGGCCGGGCACCGGGCCGTCCCCGCCCAGGCCGGTGATCGGCAGGGTCGAGGTCGAACTGAGCACGCCCAGGACCGCGCCGGTCTGGGAGTTGATGCGGAAGATCGGGGTGGTGGTGCCCTGCGAGTTGAACGGAGCCCCGAGCAACTCGCCGTTGCGGTAGGCCAACCCACCCACCAACTGGCCGGTGGTGGGCGACAGGGTGCGGACCAGTGCCCCGGTCACGGGGTCGAAAGCGACGATCTGGTTGCCCGAGGTGGTCCCGAACAGGAGCCCCTGGTCGCCCGCCCCGGTCAGGCCGCCGACCAGGGCCAGGTTCGCCACGTCGAGGGTCCGCACCACGGCGTCGGTCGTGGGGTCGATGACCACGACCCGGCTCGGCGGGCTCGTGAGAACGTAGACCAGCCCGCCGAGCGCGGCCAGGGCGCTGGGCTGGCCGAGCGAGCCCGGGAGGAAGTCCTTGTCGCGCACGTCCCCGGTCGAGGGGTCGAGTTCGTACAGGACCGGGGCGCCGAACGGGACGGGGCTGCTGTCCAGGTAGAACAGGCTGGCTCCGCCGTCGGCCAGCCCCTGCGGACCGGCGATGCCGATCGCGGCCGGGGCCGGGAAGCTGTTGAGGACGTTCCCGGTCGCGCCGAGTTCGACGATGGTCGGCGTGGTGTTCGTGGCGCCGCGGACGGCGAACAGCCGGCCGCTGGTCGGCCCGGTCTGCACCCACCCCGCCTGCGCCACCTCGCGGATGCTGTACGACCCGGACGGGAGGGTCAGCGAGTACGACCCGTCCGGCCCGGTCGCCGTCGAGGGCTCGTTCGCGTCCGGCCGGCCGTTGTTGTTGAGGTCGGCGTAGATGGTCCAGCCCGGCAGGCCGGGCTCACCGGCGTCGCGGGCACCGTCACCATCAAGGTCCTCGAATTTGACCCCACTCACGGTCCCCTGATCGCGGGCGTTGCCGAAGTCACGGCCGGTCAGGCTGCCGCCGGCCGTCACCACCACCCGGTGCGGGCCGGGCACTGGGCCGTCCCCGCCCAGGGCGCTGACGGGGGTGTTGCCGGGCAGGGCGATGGTGCCGAGGCGCTCGCCGGTCAGCGGGTCGATGCGGAAGACCACAGCGGGGCCGGTGGGCGACGTGTTGAACCCGGTGAGGAGGAGTTCGCCGTCGCGGAAGGCGAGCCCGCCGTTGATGAACCCGACGCCGGGGCTCAGGGTACGGACGACCGCCCCGGTGACCGGGTCGAGGGCGAAGACGTCGCCGCCGGCGGCGGCGAATAGCAGGCCGTCGCCGGCGGCGAGGCCGCCGGTCAGGGGCTGGTTGGGGAACGTCAGGGTACGGACGATCGTGTCGGTGATCGGGTCGAACGCGACCAGCTGGTTCTGGCTGGTCTGCACGTACACCAGCCCGCCCAGGTAGGCCACCCCGGCAATCTGCCCGGCCGTTAGAATGAAGTCCTGATCGCGGACCGCCCCGGTGTACGGGTCGAGCTCGTACAGGATCGGGGGAGCGGCCACGCCGGTGCTGCCGTCCACGTAGAACAGGCTGGTCCCGCCGTCGGCCAGCCCCTGCGGGCCGGCGCCGCCGATCGGCGCCGGGGCCGGGAAGCTGTTCAGCACGAACCCGGTCGCGCCGAGTTCCTGGATCGTCGGAACGGTTCCGGCCGCGCCGGGACGGACGGCGAACAGCCGGCCGCCGGTCGGGCCGGTCTGCACCCACCCCGCCTGCGCCACCTCGCGGATGGCGCGCGTGCCGGACGGGACCGTCAGGGAGTACGAGCCGTCCGGCCCGGTCACGGTGGAGGGCTCACCGGCATCGGGGCTGCCGTTGTTGTTGAGGTCGGCGTAGATGGTCCAGCCGGGCAGGCCGGGCTCGCCGGGGTCGCGGGTGCCGTCGAGGTCGAGGTCTTCAAACTTCACCCCGCTCACGGCCCCCTGGTCGCGCACGTTCCCGAAGTCCCGGCCGGCCAGTGCGGTCCCGGCGGTGATCCTCACCCGGTGCGGGCCGGGCACCGCGCCATCCCCACCCAGGGCGCCGACCGGGCCGACCCCGGTCAGGACGGTGGTGCCGAGGACGGCCCCCGTCTGTGGGTCGATGCGAAAGACTAGGCCGGTGGGCGGCTGGTCGAACCGGGCGACGAGGAGTTCGCCGTCGCGGAAGGCGAGCCCGCCGTTGATGAACCCGACGCCGGGGCTCAGGGTACGGACGACCGCGCCGGTGACCGGGTCGAGGGCGAAGACGTCGCCGCCGGCGGCGGCGAACAGCAGACCGGCCCCGCCGGCGAGGCCGGCGAACAAGGGCTGCCCGGCGTGCGTCAGGGTGCGGACGACCGTGTCGGTCACCGGGTCGAAGACGGTCACCTGGTTCGAACCGGTCAGCACGTACACCAGCCCGTCCAGGAAGGCCAGCCCGGTGATCTGGCTGGGCACGGGGAGGGAGTCCTGGTCGCGGACGGCCCCGGTGAACGGGTCCAGTTCGTAGAGCTGGGGAGCGGAGTTGGTGATGCCGCCGTCCACGTAGAACAGGCTGGTCCCGCCGTCGGCCAGCCCCTGCGGGCCGGGGTTCGGAACCAGGGCCGGGCCGATGAAGCTGTTGAGGATGTTCCCGGTCGGGCCGTACTCCAGGATCACCGGTAGGTTCCCGGGCGGGCCGGTACGGACGGCGAACAGCCGGCCGCCGGCCGGCCCGGTCTGCACCCACCCGGCCTGCGCCACCTCGCGGATGGCGCGCTCCCCGGACGGGACCACCAGGGAGTACGAACCGTCGGGGCCAGACACGGTTGAAGGCTCATTCAGGTCCAGACGGCCGTTGTTGTTGAGGTCGGCGTAGACGGTCCAGCCGGGCAGGCCGGGCTCGCCGGGGTCGCGGGTGCCGTCGAGGTCGAGGTCTTCAAACTTCACCCCGGTCACCGTCCCCTGGTCACGCGCGTTCCCGAAGTCCCGGCCGGACAGGCTGCCGCCGGCGGTGATCCTTACGCGATGCGGGCCGGGCACCGCACCGTCCCCGCCCAGAGCACCGACGGGGGTGTTGCCGGTCAGAGTGATGATCCCGAGAACGGCCCCCGTCACGGGGTCGACGCGGAAGATCGGGGGGACGGAGGGTGTGTTGAACCCGACGGCGAGGAGTTCGCCGTCGCGGAAGGCGAGTCCGCCGTTGGTGACGCCGACGTTGGGATTCAGGGTGCGAACGATCGCCCCGGTCACCGGATCGAGGGCGAGGATCTGCCCCCCCGCGCTGGCGAACAGCAGGCCGGCGCCCCCGGCCAAGCCGCCGGACAGGGGCGGGCCGTTGGGTGTCAGGGTGCGGACGACCGTATCAGTCACCGGGTCGAAGACGGTCACCTGGTTCAAACCGGTCAGCAGGTAGACCAACCCGTCCAGATAGGCCGCGCCGGTGACCGGGCCGGAGATGGGGAACCCGTCCGCGTCGCGGACGGCGCCGGTGAACGGGTCGAGTTCGTAGAGGAGATTGTCGAAGGTGCCGGAGTAATTGCCGTCCACGTAGAACAGGCCGGCCCCGCCGTCGGCGAGGGCCAGCGGCCCGCCCGAGTTGACCGGGGCCGGGGCCGGGAAGCTGTTGAGCACGTTCCCGGCCGCGTCGAGCTCGGCGATGGTCGGGGTGCCTCCGTTGTTGGCGCGGACGGTGAACAGCCGGCCGCCGGTCGGGCCGGTCTGCACCCACCCGGCCTGCGCCACCTCGCGGATGCTGTACGATCCGGATGGGAGGGCCAGCGAGTACGAGCCGTCCGACCCGGCCACGGTGGAGGGCTCGCCGGCGTCGGGGCTGCCGTTGTTGTTGAGGTCGGCGTAGATGATCCAGCCGGGGAGGCCGGGCTCGCCGGGGTCGCGGGTGCCGTCGAGGTCGAGGTCTTCAAACTTCACCCCGGTCACCGTCCCCTGGTCACGCGCGTTCCCGAAGTCCCGGCCGGTGATCGTCTGCCCGCCGGCGACGGTGACGGCGTGCCCGTCCACGACGCCGATGTCGCCGCCGTGGGGGAACGTCACGCCCAGCGGGGCGGCGGTCACCCGGGTGGCGACCCCGGTCGCCGGGTTCAGGGTGTAGAGGGCCGAGTCCGGGGCGTAGGTGGTGAGGTAGAAGACGCCGGTCTGCGGGTGGATCGACAGGCCCCGCGCCTGCTGGCCGGGGAGCCCCGTGATGGGGGCCACGTGGGTGGCGGCGCCGGTGGTGGTGTTGAGGCGGATCAGCCGATCCGGCAGGACGGCCCAGAGGGTGCCGGCGGCGTCGAAGGCGAGGTCGGCGATGTTGTCCAGGCCGGACGGGCCGATGAGGGTGGCGACACCGGTGGCCGTGTTGAACCGGTACAGGCTCCCCCCGAGGGTCGCGCCGTACAGGGTGCCGTCGGGGCCGCCCTCCAGGGCCACCATCGCGCCGCTCACCCCGGTCGGGCCGCCGACCGGGGTGGCCGCCCCGGTGGCCAGGTTCACCCGCGCCAACTGAGCTTGCCCGGAGGTGAAGGCGTTGGTGACGGTCCAGAAGGTGCCGTCCGGGGTGAAAGCCCCGGCGTAGGTCTGGGACGTGGTGGGGCCGAACGACCCCACCGGGGTGGCGGTCCCGGTGGCGACGTCCACTCGGATCAGCCGAGAGCCGTCGCCGGTGGCGTAGAACGGGTAACTCACCGGGGTGGTCGCCACCCAACCGGCCTGCCCCACCTCGCGGACGTGGTAGCTCCCGGCCGGGACGGTGAGGGAGTACGAGCCGTCGGTCCCGGTCACGGTGGAGGGCTCGCCGGCGTCGGGCTGGCGGTTGTCGTTGAGGTCGGCGTAGACGGTCCAGCCGGGGAGGCCCGGTTCGCCAGGGTCGCGTGCGCCGTCCCCGTCGAGATCCTCGTACTTGACCCCACTCACGGTACCGGGCGAGGGCGGGCTAGCGGTGGCGTCGTCGCCGCCGAGGGCGGCGACGCCCGCGGGGATGGCGACCTCGCCGAGGAAGGTGCCGGTGCGGGAGTATTTGTAAGCGAGCCCGGTGGCGTTCGAGCCGAGGTAGATCTCGTTGTCCACGACGGCGACGCCGAGAAGGGCGGTGACCCCGGGGTCGAAGAGGCGGACGACGGCCCCGGTGGTCGGGTTCAGCTCGACGACGCGGACGCCGCCGTTGACGGTGGCGATGAGGCCGTCCGGCCCGGTGGCCCCGGCCAGCCCGCCGGCGAGGTCGGGGAAGAAGGTGGTGGCTTGCGGGGTGACGGTACGGACGACGGCGTCGGTGGCCGGGTCGAAGACGTGGATGACGTTGTTGACGTAGTCCTGGATGTAGACCTGGCCGGCGACGACGGCGAGCCCGTCGTAGCTACCGGACCCGGCAGTGATGACGTCCTGGTCGATGACGGCGCCGCTGACGGGGTCGAGTTCGTAGAGGGTGTCGGAGCCGAGGCCGTTGAGGTAGAAGAGGTGGGTGCCGTCGAAGGCGAGGCCGGCGGCCCCGGGGGCCGTCGTCTCCGGGGCGCGGAACGAGTGAAGGACGGCGCCGGTGGCGGGGTCGAGTTCGGAGATCAGGGCGGTGCCGGTACCGACCGCCGGGGCGGCGGCGAACAGTCGGCCGGCGGGAACGACGCGGTCCTCGAGGGACTCGACGCGGGGTTGGCAGCGGTCGGGGCGGACGGTCTTGGTGCGGCGGGCCGGGCGGGCGGCTGCGGCAGTGAGCTGCTGCTTGGTCCGGCGGAGCCACCAGTGGGCGGGCATGGGCGTAGTCTCTCTCGGGGGGGCGGGAGGACGTAAAAATGAAGGCGCTAGGGGACCGGACCGGTGGTTCGGCGGGTGCGGGTTCAGTTGGTATCTGAAGCGGCTTCGCGCACCGGTATCAGCCCCGGTTGGGTGGTGAGTGTACCGCGGTCAGGTTGTGAGTGCAATGAAGGTAGCGCGTGGCTCCTGAAATCTTCAAGCGAGGGCTGTCGGGGGAACCGACACCCGCGCGCGAGCGCGGCCGGACACCGCCATTTCTGTTAACTAATGGCAACGCGGCGCGTTCACGGGCCGGTTTGATCGTAGCAGCCAGAGGTGCGGTCAACCCCGTGTCCGGCGGCGGTCCGGACGACACCCCGTGGGGTCACCCGGCCTCCCGCTCGTAGGCGGCGATGATCGCCGGCACGAGCCCGCCGAACTTCTCCGCGAGCTCGGCGCAGCGGGTGTGGCTGCGGAGCTCGACCCCCTTCCGCTCGCTCCGGATCAGCCCGGCCTCGCGCAGGATCTTGAAGTGCTGCGAGAGGGTCGATTTGGGTAGAGGGGTGTCGCCGGCGGCGTGGAGAAACGTCGAGCAGTTCTTCGGGCACTCGGCCCGGGCCAGTTCCAGGAAGATGCGCACGCGGGCGGGGTCCGACAGGGCGTACAGGATGCCCTGAACGGTGACCTCGTCGAGCGACGGGTGAAGAAGGGGTCGCATACCGGATTCTATGCGTAAGGTCGGGCTCAAAGTCCAGTAGTTCCAAAAGACGGAACTATGGAACCTGGCGGCCGATCGCTGCCGGCCGGAGCCCGCGCCATGTGGATCGTCAAGCTCGCCCTCCGCCGGCCGTACACGTTCGTCGTCGCCGCGCTGCTCATCTTCGTCCTCGGCGTCCTCTCGGCCCGGGCGGCCCGGACCGATGTGTTCCCCGAGGTGGACCTGCCGGTCGTCACCGTCATCTGGACGTACCGCGGGATGGACGCGAGCGAGTTCGAGAAGCGCGTCACCACGTACAGCGAGTACGCCATCTCGTCGAACGTCAACAACATCCAGCGAATGGAGTCGCAGACGGTCACCGGCGTCTCAGTCATCCGCATCTACTTCCACCCCGGCACCGATGTGAACGGCGCGCTGTCCCAGGTGACGGCCGTGTCGCAGGCCATCCGCCAGGTGATGCCCCCGGGCATCCAGCCGCCGATCATCCTCCGGTTCAACGCCTCCAGCGTCCCCATCGTCCAGATCGCCCTCTCCAGCAAGACGATGAGCGAGTCGGAGATGTACGACTACGGCCTGTACGTCCTCCGCCAGCAGCTCTCGACCGTACCCGGGCTCACGATGCCGACCCCCTACGGCGGCGTGGAGCGGCAGATCCAGGTGGACCTCGACCCGGAACTGATGCGCGGCCGCGGGGTGTCGCCGAAGGAGGTGGCCGACGCGGTCAACGCCCACAACCTCGCGTTCCCCACCGGCACGGCCAAGATCGGCGACCTCCAGTACCCGGTGACGATGAACAACACGCCGGCGGCGGCCGACGCCTTCAACGCCATCCCGATCAAGACGGTCAACGGCACGACGGTGTACATGCGGGACGTGGCGCAGGTCCGCGACGGGTTCCAGGCGCAGACCACGGTCGTCCGCCGCGACGGCACCCGGGGGGTGCTCGTCACCCTGCTCAAGAACGGCGACGCCAGCACGCTCGACGTGGTGACCCGGGTGAAGGAGAAGATGGCGACGGTCCGCGCCGCTGCCCCGCCCGGGCTGGAGATCGACCTGCTCGCCGACCAGTCGCGGTTCGTAGAGGCGTCGGTGATGGGGGTCGTCCACGAGAGCGCGATCGCCGCCGGGCTGACGGCGCTGATGATCCTGGTGTTCCTCGGGTCGTGGCGGAGCACGCTCATCGTCGTGGTGTCGATCCCGCTGTCCATCCTGGCGTCGATCAGCCTCCTGTACGCCCTCGGGCACACGCTGAACGTGATGACCCTCGGCGGGCTGGCGCTGGCGGTCGGCATCCTCGTGGACGACGCCACGGTGGAGGTCGAGAACGTCCACCGCAACCTCGCCGAGCACAAGCCGCTCCTCACCGCCGTCCTCGACGGAGCGCGACAGATCGCCGTGCCGACGTTCGTGGCCACGCTCACCATCGGCATCGTGTTCGTGTCGGTGACGTTCCTCGACGGGGCGGCGAAGTTCCTGTTCACCCCGTTCGCGCTGGCGGTCGTGTTCGCCCTCGCGGCGAGCTACCTGCTGAGCCGCACGCTGGTGCCGACGATGATCCGCTTCCTGCTCGCGGGCGAGCGGCACGACGTGCCGGACACGGTCTTCGGCCGCCTCCACCTCGGCTTCGAGGCGGCGTTCGAGGCCTTCCGCGCCCGGTACGCGGCGGTGCTGGTCTGGACCCTCCGCCGCCGCTGGCCGGTGCTCGGCGCGTTCGCGGCGCTGGTCGGCGGGGTGCTGCTCCTGGTGCCGCGGGTGGGCGAGGACTTCTTCCCGCAGGCCGACGCCGGCCAGTTCCGCCTCCACGTCCGCGCCCCGGCCGGCTCCCGGCTGGAGGTGACCGAGCAGCAGTTCACCGCGGTCGAGGCCGAGATCCGCGCCGTGCTCGGCGACGACCTGGACGTCATCATCGACAACATCGGCCTGCCGAACCGGAGCTACTCGATGGCGTTCGGCGACAGCGCCACGACTGGCGTCTCGGACGGCGAGATCCTGGTGGCGCTGAAGCCCGACCGGGCGAAGCCGACGCCGGCGCACGTCGTCGAACTGCGGCGGCGGCTGCCCGAGAAGTTCCCGCACCTGACCTTCTACTTCCAGCCGGCCGACATCGTCAGCCAGATCCTCAACTTCGGCCTGCCGGCGCCGATCGACGTGCAGGTCGGCGGGTACGACGGGAAGACGAACCAGGAGATCGCCCGGCAGATCGCCGCCCGGATGCGGCGGGTGCCCGGGGTCGTGGACGTCCACGTCCACCAGGTGACGAACGTGCCGTCGCTCCGGCTGAGCGTGGACCAAGCTCGCGCGTCCGAGCTCGGGCTGACGCAGCAGGACGTGGCCCAGAACGTGTTGGTGTCGCTGGCCGGCAGCCAGCAGGTGCAACCGAATTACTGGGTCGACCCGCGGACGGGCATCTCGTACCCGGTCGAGGCCCGCACGCCGACGCACGCGGTGGCGAGCGTGTCGGCGGTCGAGTCGATCCCGGTGCCGGTGCCCGGCCGCCCGGACCGCCCGCAGCTCCTCACCAACCTGGCGACGGTCGAGCGGACGGCGACCGCGGAGGTGACGAACCACGTGGACATCCAGCCGGTGTACGACGTGTACGCCGGCGTGCAGGGCCGCGACCTCGGCTCGGTCGTGCGCGACGTGCAGAAGATCGTGGACGAGTACCGGGCGCAGCAAACCCCCGGCAACACCATCGCCATCCGCGGCCAGGCCGAGAGCATGCGGAGCGCGTTCACCCGGCTGGCGGTCGGCATCCTGTTCGCCGCCGTGCTCGTGTACCTGCTCCTCGTGGTGAACTTCCAGAGCTGGACCGACCCGCTGGTGATCGTGTCCGCCCTGCCCGGCGCGCTGGCCGGCATCGTACTCGGGCTGCTCGTGACGAAGACGACGTTCAGCGTGCCGAGCCTGATGGGCGCGATCATGACGATCGGCGTGGCGACGGCGAACTCGATCCTGGTGGTGACGTTCGCCAACGACCGCCGCCGCGAGGGCGCGGACGCGACGACCGCGGCGCTCGACGCCGGCCGCACCCGCCTCCGCCCGGTGCTGATGACCGCCTCGGCGATGATCCTCGGGATGCTCCCGATGAGCATCGGGCTCGGCGAGGGCGGCGAGCAGAACGCCCCGCTCGGCCGGGCCGTCATCGGCGGGCTGGTCGTCGCCACGCTGACGACGCTCCTGGTCGTGCCGGCGGTTTACAGCCTGCTCCGCGGCCGCTCGGCGCCGCCCGCCGAGGTCGAGCCCGAACTGCGGTAACCCCCGAATCAACGGATACTTCTTGAGGGCCTGTACCATGACACCTTCCATCCCCCTCGCCGGCCGCACCGGCGCCGGCACCGCCGTCCGGGTGGTGCAGCCGTCGCCGGCCCGCCCGCGCTGGCGTCGGCGCCTCGCGGCCGTGATCGCGGGCGTCGCCGTGGTCGCGGCCGGCGCCGGCCTTCACGGCAAGATTGGTCCGGCCCTCTCCGCGGCCGTGCCGGCGGAGACCACCCCGGCCGCCCGCGCCGTGACCGTGACGAGCCCGGCCGTGACCGGTGTCGGGTCGGACCTGACACTCCCGGCGCAGCTGCTCCCGTTCGAGCAGACCACGCTCTACCCGCGGGTCGACGGCACCATCGCCCGGTGGCACGCCGACCGCGGCGCGCGGGTGACGGCCGGCCAGGTGCTCGCCGAGATCGACGCCCCGGAACTCGACCAGCAGGCGCGGCAGGCCGACGCGGCGCTCGCCCAGGGGCGGGCGTTGCTCGGGCAGCTGGCGGCCGACCGCGACCAGGCGCAGGCCGAGGCCGATTCGGCGGCCGCGCAGGCGCGGGCGGCGGACGCGGACGCGGCGCTGGCCGAGCAGGACCTGGTGCGGGCGGCCGCCACCGTCCGCTCCGGGGCGGCGAGCCGGACGGACTTCGACACGGCGATCCGCAACAAGGACGCCGCCGTGGCGCGGGCGGCGGCGGCGAAGGCGGCGCACGGGGCGAAGGCCGGGCTCGTCGCCAGCCGGGCCGCCGCGATCACCACGCAGCACGCGACCGTCCGGGGGCTGGAGGCCGACCTCGCCCGGCTGAAGGAGATCCAGAACTTCAAGCGCGTCGTCGCGCCGTTCGCCGGGACGGTCACCCGGCGGGAGGCGGAGGTCGGGATGCGGGTGACGGGGGCCGGGGCGAACGCGCTGTTCCACGTCCAGGACTCGTCGGTCCTGCGCGTCCAGGTGGACGTGCCGCAGCGGTACGCGGCCGCGGCCCGGCGGGCGACCGCCGCCCGGGTACTCGTTCCGGAGTGGCCCGACCGGCCGCTGGCCGCCGCGGTGGCCCGGACGGCGAACGCCCTCGACCCGGCAACGCGGACGTTGCGGGTCGAACTCGACCTGCCGAACGCCGACCGGGCCATCCTGGCGGGGACGTTCGCCCGCGTACGGCTCCGCGTCCCCGCGGACCGGGCCGTGGTCACGGTGCCGGTCGGTGCGCTGCGGTACGCCCCGGACGGCGTGGAGGTGGCGGTCGTGGTCGACGGCACGGCCGAGGTGCGGCGGGTGGAGCTCGGCCGCGACTACGGCCGGTCCGTCGAGGTGACGACCGGACTGTCCGGCACGGAACGGCTGGTCTTGAACCCGGCGGACGACCTGCGGGCCGGGGAACCGGTGCGGGTCGTGGGCGAGCGCCCGGCGGACGACCAGACGGCGGTCCTGGCGGCCGTCTGGCCGGCCCGCGCCGGTCTGGGCGAGAAGCCGTAGGTGTTCGCCACCTTCCCCGGGTGCGGGTTCGTGGGCGTGTCCGCCCCCGGGCGTCCGCTGGCTCGGCGGGTCAGCCGGTTAGCGCGACACCGGGCCGTTGACGGTCAACTTCACCGACGGGCCGTCCGGGCGGAGGTCGGCGAGCGGCGGATCGACGGCGAGCAGGTGGGCCTTGTTGAAGACCCCGGGCTCGGCCAGGTAGTGCAGCTTCCCGTCGGACGACAGCCCGAGTAGCTTCGCCCCGGACCCGTGCGGCTCGCACGCGCCGAGGTACTTCCCGGTGTCCGCCTCCAGCACGTACCCGCGGTCGCCGCGCGACACGAACAGGTGCCGCGGCCCCCACCACCCGAGGTAGTGGTGCCCGCCGCTGAACTCGGGGATCGTCAGCGCGGCCTGGTGGGCCAACTCGCCCGTCGTCAGGTCCCACCGGCAGAACACCATCTCGTCGCGGTGGCGCTCGCCCGGCCGCCGGTACTCGACCCGGACGAGCGCCACCATGCCCTTCCCGTCCGGGGCAAAAGCCACCCCCTGCGGCTCGTGAGCGTCCTTCAAATTTCCCTTCACGGCGAGGGCGTGTCGGACGGTGCCGGCCCGGGTGTCGGCGACCTGGAACCCGGGTCCGACCCACCGGGCGAACAGCCGGCCGTCGGCACTGAGGCCATAGTTCTGCAACAGCCGGCGTGACCCGGACATGGTCCGCGGGGCGAGCCGTCCGTCGGTGACGTCGCCGCGGGCGTCGGTGACCGCCGGGACCAGTTTCACGGTCGCCTGTTTGGTGAGGTCCATGAGGTCGGCGGCGCCGTCGTTGTACAGCACCAGCAGCCGGCGGTCGTCCGCGAACCGGACCCACCGGGCGGACTCCCGGGCCGGCCCGAGCCCGGCCTTGCGGGTGTAGTGCAAGTCGAGACCGGTGACGCCGTACCGGTTGGCCGCGAGCGAGAACGTGGTCGGCTTCGGCACCTGGAACTGTTCGTTGACCAGCACCGTGCTGCCGTCCGGGCCGAGGTCCTGGATCTCGACCGACTTGAGCCCCTCCGGCCCGAACGGCGTGGTCGACACGCGCGTTCCGGCCTTGACGTCCCACAGCTCGAACCGCTGCTCCTTCGGGTCGGGGTGTTTGCCCTGTTCGAGCGGGATCGGCTGGATGTGGAGGAGGGCGAGGTGCGGTTGCCAGCCGTTCAGGTAGACCTCGCGCACCTCCAGCGAGAGGTGGCCGAGCTTGGCCCGCCGGGCGACGTGCCGGTCCTGGGCGGTGTCGACCGCCTTCGGGGCGATCCGCATCTCGACCTGATTGCCCTTGTCGTCCTTCAACTTCACGACCGTCGGCTCGTCCTCCGGCTTCTTGCCGCGCGTCGCCCAGACGACCACGGCGACCACCACGACCAGGCCCGCCAGGCCGGCGACCCCGGCGATGACCCACGGCAGCCGGCTCGGCGGCGCGGCGTCCCGCCGGCGACCGCGGCGTGGGCGGTCGTCCGCGTCGCGGGGCCGGCGCCGCGGCGAGTCGCTGGGCGGCTCGACCTCGACCCGGCTGCCGCAGTCCGGGCAACGGACCGTCCGGCCGCGGGCGTCGGGCTCGACCCGTACCCTGGTCCCGCACTCCTCGCACTCCACGACGTTCGCCATGCCCGCCTCTTGAAAGCACCAGTCACGGTTGGTTGGGCGCCAGGCATTCCGCGAGCGGGAATGCCCGCACCGCGGCCGCGTGCATCGCGCCGAAATGGTCCTGGATCAGTTGCCGCCGCCGCCCGATCTCCGCGAGCAGTTCCGCCAGCACGTCCGCGGCCTCGGCGGGGGTCAGCGCCGGGTCGTCGCCCGGTTCGACCTCCATGCGCGGGTTGCCGTTCAGCAGGCCGACGGCCGGGCGGCGGACCCGGACCCCGGGGCGGGCCGTCGGCACCTCGGCACGCGCGCGGGCTTCGAGGTCGTCCAGTTCGGCCAGCGCCGCGGTGCGGAAGGCGGTCGCGGACGCCAGGAAGCGGAGGGCGTCGGGGTCGCGCGCCCCGCCCGGCGTCGAGGCGGCGACTTGGACGCGGAACGCCGTCCCGTCCCGCTTGCGGGTCGCGCCGACGGAGGCGTTGCCCAGGTAGAGCGCCCACTTCTCGGCCGCCGTGCGGGCGGTGCGGTTGTGGGTGTCGTGGTAGACGCACAGGTCGAACGCCTCGCCGGCCGGAGCCGTGCCGCCGTGGGTGGTGTACTTCACCCACGCCCCCCACCCGGTCTTCGGAACCCAGGAGGCGAACAGGTCGAACCCGCGGACCACCCGAGGGTCGACCGCATCGGTCACGGCTTCCACCCGGATCCCGCGGCCGAGCCGGTCCGGATCGGCGGGTCGGCCCGCGTCGGTCGACATCCAGCGCAACTGGTACACCCGTGGCCCGTCGCCGTCGCCGACGAGGCGGTACAACCGGTCGCGCTCGGCGGGGCCGACGAGGGCGCGGGCGGTGGCATCGACCCGCCGCCACTTCTCGCGCACGGCCGGGTCGGCGACCGTTAGTTCGTCCGGCCGCACCTCGGGGCGCGGTGGCGGCGGGGCTTGCACGAGGTCCGGCCCTGGCGCATCGGGTTCTGGGGCGACGACGGCCGGCGGCTCGGGGGCCGGCGCTGCGGTTCGGGTCAGGACCGTCACGCCCCCGCCGACCACTCCAGCCGCCCCAACGGCCAGCGCGAGTACCAGCGCCACGGCCTTCACCCGGGCGACGAACAGGCCGCGCACCACGGCGTTTGCCAGCGCGGACGCGGGGCCGACCGCCCCCCCCAGGTAGGCCGTGGCGCCGCGCGCGACCGCCGCCGGGTCGACCGCCCCGACCGCCGCCGGGGACATGGCGTGGGCCGCCAGCGCGGTGCTGAGTGACACGCCGCGGGCGGTCAGCCGGCGTTGCAGGATCTCGCGGGCACGGGCCACCCGGCTACCGACCGTGCCCTCCGGCCAGCCGAGGTCGGCGGCCGCCTCGGCCCGGCCGCGGCCGTCGAGGAAGCAGAGCACGAACGGGGTCCGGTACTTCTCCGGGAGCCGGGCGATTTCTTCGTCGAGGATCGCCTGGAGGTCCCGCAGCGGCGCCGGGTCGGGCGGGGGTGAGCCGTCCGGCCGGGCCGCCGCGCGCTCGCGCCGCCGCCGCCGCATCGCCACCCTCCGCGCGTTCTGGGCGGTGCGGACGGCCGTGCCGTGCAGCCACCCGGCCAGCGACCGCACCCCCCGCAGCGCCGCCGCCTTCCGGGCCAGCACCAGGAACGTCGCCTGGGAGGCGTCCTCGGCGTCGTGCGCGTCGCCGAGGGCGTGCCGGCATGCCCGGAGCACCCGCGCCCCGTGCCGGCGGACCAACTCCGCGAACGCCGCCTCGTCCCGGCCGGCCGCGAACCGGTCGAGGAGCTCGTCGTCCGCGAGCCGCGCGAGCCCGGCGAGCCGCGACACCTCGCGCAGCAGAGGCGAACCCGTCCCCCTGGTCATTCCCCCTCACGGCGTGCGTGGTGCGAGATTAATACGGCCAGGTGTACGCCGAAGGCGGTTGTGATCCGTGCTTTTTCGGGTGAAGAGCGATGGGCTCGGCACTGCGGGGTGGCGAGAGATGACGAACATGACCCGGTCGCGGCGGCTACGGGTGGAGACAGAACGATTGACCCGCAGCGGTTGGGAGGCCGAGCCGGCCGCCGACCGGGGAGCTTCAATTCGGCCTCGGTGTCGTCACCGAGGAGATGTTCTTCCGGCGGGGAAATGGAGTGAAAGAGCAAAGGGCTTCAATTCGGCCTCGGTGTCGTCACCGAGGAGATACGCTTAGCCATATTATACCCCTTATGCTAATTGTCGGCTTCAATTCGGCCTCGGTGTCGTCACCGAGGAGATTCGGTGACAAAGGTATCTACTGTCACAAGTGCGAAGCGCTTCAATTCGGCCTCGGTGTCGTCACCGAGGAGATCGTCTGGGTCATCCGGCCGGGTCGTCGGCGCCCAGGGACAGCTTCAATTCGGCCTCGGTGTCGTCACCGAGGAGATCCCGCCACCCGTGTTACAAAAGAGGCCGCGACAATGCGCTTCAATTCGGCCTCGGTGTCGTCACCGAGGAGATCGCATCCCGGTACGCACGGTCAATCCAAACGTCGTTCTGCTTCAATTCGGCCTCGGTGTCGTCACCGAGGAGATCAAACCGGGACAACCGGCTCCAGAACGAGCGGCACGCTTCAATTCGGCCTCGGTGTCGTCACCGAGGAGATCCTCGAAGGCAACCCGACGGCGACTGCGAAACACGGGCTTCAATTCGGCCTCGGTGTCGTCACCGAGGAGATCCGGGAGAGCGGCGTCGTCGGTGATACGCCGGGTCTCGCTTCAATTCGGCCTCGGTGTCGTCACCGAGGAGATACGCCCCGCAGTGTGCCGGCGCGGCGATCTACCGGGCGCTTCAATTCGGCCTCGGTGTCGTCACCGAGGAGATGGTCTGCGCCCGGGTGAACATCAACGCCTGGAAGTACGTGCTTCAATTCGGCCTCGGTGTCGTCACCGAGGAGATGACCAGGGGCGGACTCGAACCACCACCCCGCGGCTTAGGCTTCAATTCGGCCTCGGTGTCGTCACCGAGGAGATAGCGACCGGGCCGCTCGGGTTGTTGGCGCACCTGGAGCTTCAATTCGGCCTCGGTGTCGTCACCGAGGAGATCCAGACGCACGAGGTCTGGGCGTTCGCCGGGGACGGCGCTTCAATTCGGCCTCGGTGTCGTCACCGAGGAGATTAGCTGGCGGCGATCGTCCCCGTCAGCGGTGTCACCCCGCGCTTCAATTCGGCCTCGGTGTCGTCACCGAGGAGATTGCAACGGGTATTTCACCTACGGCGTCGGCTCGGAGCTTCAATTCGGCCTCGGTGTCGTCACCGAGGAGATTATCGGTCAATACAAATACCGGCAGTCGTCCAAAGGGCTTCAATTCGGCCTCGGTGTCGTCACCGAGGAGATGTTGTACTTACTTGCATCCCCCGCCATCACGCCAAATGGCTTCAATTCGGCCTCGGTGTCGTCACCGAGGAGATAACGACAGATGGCTCAGGCGTTAGCCGCGATGCGAGGCTTCAATTCGGCCTCGGTGTCGTCACCGAGGAGATGTGGAGTGTGCCGTACACTTGCCTAGTATGGGTCGCGTAGCTTCAATTCGGCCTCGGTGTCGTCACCGAGGAGATGCTATCTACGGGTACAGCAGCTCGGCCAGCTGTACCGCTTCAATTCGGCCTCGGTGTCGTCACCGAGGAGATTGTACGGGTGGATTCTCGACGTGTTGGCCGGTAAGACTGCTTCAATTCGGCCTCGGTGTCGTCACCGAGGAGATGTGCCCGCATCGGAGATTCGATGCGGGTGGAAATTTTGCTTCAATTCGGCCTCGGTGTCGTCACCGAGGAGATAGCTTGAGCCCCGCCGTCATCGTCATCGTCTCACGATGCTTCAATTCGGCCTCGGTGTCGTCACCGAGGAGATCTAATCCTTGATTGTGCTTTACGAACTTTCGCGTCGGGCTTCAATTCGGCCTCGGTGTCGTCACCGAGGAGATAAGGCAAACCCAATCGAGGCCGCGAACAACGCTATTGCTTCAATTCGGCCTCGGTGTCGTCACCGAGGAGATTCAGCATTATCGGACCCACCAGAGAAGTGTACACTCTGCTTCAATTCGGCCTCGGTGTCGTCACCGAGGAGATCCCGATTATGTTGCCGGCGATGTATTTGAGGTAGTCGCTTCAATTCGGCCTCGGTGTCGTCACCGAGGAGATCAGGGGCGATTACCCCGGCGGCGGCGGCGGAAATCATGCTTCAATTCGGCCTCGGTGTCGTCACCGAGGAGATCCACCCCGCTCACGCTGTCGCAGTTCAAGGGCTTTATGCTTCAATTCGGCCTCGGTGTCGTCACCGAGGAGATGTGCGTGGCCGGCGCGGTCGTCCTGCGTGAGGGTTTGCTTCAATTCGGCCTCGGTGTCGTCACCGAGGAGATCCAGGGATGCCCGGCAGCACGAACAAGCGGTGGAAGGGGCTTCAATTCGGCCTCGGTGTCGTCACCGAGGAGATCCGGACGGCCAGTTCTTGCGCGTCGTCGAAGGGGAGGCTTCAATTCGGCCTCGGTGTCGTCACCGAGGAGATTAGCCGGTGTTGTAGCCGAACGTCTTCGTCAGGCCACAGCTTCAATTCGGCCTCGGTGTCGTCACCGAGGAGATAGCTCGCCGCGGAACGCCTCACTGGCGTTGCGGCGGGCTTCAATTCGGCCTCGGTGTCGTCACCGAGGAGATGTGGAGGACCTTGACCCGACGCAGTACGCGGCGTGGGGCTTCAATTCGGCCTCGGTGTCGTCACCGAGGAGATGCACGAGCTATGCCTGCACCTGACGAAGCGAGCCCCGCTTCAATTCGGCCTCGGTGTCGTCACCGAGGAGATGGCTCCGCAGCGACCAGCGACGCAGGCCAGCGTCATCGCTTCAATTCGGCCTCGGTGTCGTCACCGAGGAGATGTGGCATCGGTCGCTCCTGCGCGAGTGAGGGGGAGGGCTTCAATTCGGCCTCGGTGTCGTCACCGAGGAGATAGGCCGACGCGGTTGCCGAGCGGGAGCGGAAGGCCGCGGAGGCTTCAATTCGGCCTCGGTGTCGTCACCGAGGAGATACCCGGGCCTGCTCGGTGGCGGCCTTAATGGCGGCCTTGCTTCAATTCGGCCTCGGTGTCGTCACCGAGGAGATGACGACTGGCCGATCCCGTACCGCGAGTTGGTGTCGAGCTTCAATTCGGCCTCGGTGTCGTCACCGAGGAGATCGGCCCCGAGCGGGTCGTCGATCTCCGGCTCGGTAAGGCTTCAATTCGGCCTCGGTGTCGTCACCGAGGAGATCCGCTGCCGCCGGTCGGCGGCAAGCCCAGGGGGAAGGGGCTTCAATTCGGCCTCGGTGTCGTCACCGAGGAGATAAGATCGTCCCGGCCAAGTACGCCCACCTGGTCGAGCTTCAATTCGGCCTCGGTGTCGTCACCGAGGAGATCCCTCTTCTTTGAAATCGCGCGAGCTAAAGTCGTAGGAGCTTCAATTCGGCCTCGGTGTCGTCACCGAGGAGATATGAAGCTTTGGTGCTGTGAATGCGGGGGGGGGAAGTTGCTTCAATTCGGCCTCGGTGTCGTCACCGAGGAGATTGGTATTCTTGCTTCTGCATGAAGCTCAGGTTGAACTCGCTTCAATTCGGCCTCGGTGTCGTCACCGAGGAGATGCATTGCTAATGTCATGCTTCGCGACAGCGTGGATGAGGCTTCAATTCGGCCTCGGTGTCGTCACCGAGGAGATCTTCAGCAGGCTCAGCCGGACCCTGAATCAACGGGTAAGCTTCAATTCGGCCTCGGTGTCGTCACCGAGGAGATATTGTCATTTCCTTCGCAGGGTATGCGGTTGGGTGTTGGCTTCAATTCGGCCTCGGTGTCGTCACCGAGGAGATTACCATATCGGATACGAGTTCCTTCATTGAGTTGAGGCTTCAATTCGGCCTCGGTGTCGTCACCGAGGAGATACCTCACGTGGTCCGAAAAGCGGCCGATGGAGTACAAGCTTCAATTCGGCCTCGGTGTCGTCACCGAGGAGATCCACACCGACCGCAGCGACTTCGTCTCGGCCAACAGGCTTCAATTCGGCCTCGGTGTCGTCACCGAGGAGATGTTTCCCCGGTCAAGCACTTCAGTGCCGGCCCGGATCGCTTCAATTCGGCCTCGGTGTCGTCACCGAGGAGATGGAGCGGTGCCAAGTCGGACCTACAGCAAGGAAATTGGGCTTCAATTCGGCCTCGGTGTCGTCACCGAGGAGATAACGTGTGCTCCGGCAAAATGACTCGTTCACGCCGAGGCTTCAATTCGGCCTCGGTGTCGTCACCGAGGAGATCCGCCTCCCTGCAACTCCTGTCCGACCGCCTCGGCTCGCTTCAATTCGGCCTCGGTGTCGTCACCGAGGAGATCAACGTGGCGGCCACGGACACGGTCGTGGTGAGTCAGCTTCAATTCGGCCTCGGTGTCGTCACCGAGGAGATTGGTGTAGCTCAAGGGATACCTTGAAGTGTGGTTCGCTTCAATTCGGCCTCGGTGTCGTCACCGAGGAGATACCAGCTCCTCGAACAAGTCCACGCCTTCGAGCTCGTAGATGCTTCAATTCGGCCTCGGTGTCGTCACCGAGGAGATTGGGGCTTGTGACCGAGCCGGAACACGGTCCGCGGATGAGCGCTTCAATTCGGCCTCGGTGTCGTCACCGAGGAGATAGCTATCACGTCCTCGTTGGTTACCCGTCGGTCCACGGCTTCAATTCGGCCTCGGTGTCGTCACCGAGGAGATTCGGATAGTGACACCCAGGGGTAGCGCCGGCCAGCAGGGCTTCAATTCGGCCTCGGTGTCGTCACCGAGGAGATATCGACGGCCAGGCGCAACGGGACTTCATTAACTTGCGCTTCAATTCGGCCTCGGTGTCGTCACCGAGGAGATGTGGTTGAGACCGCCTGCTTCTTTCTGTTGCCTAAATGCTTCAATTCGGCCTCGGTGTCGTCACCGAGGAGATCGCCTACCCCGGTGGCTGCCAACCTCCGGAAGTCGCACCAGCTTCAATTCGGCCTCGGTGTCGTCACCGAGGAGATGAACAGGGACGCCGGGCCGATGGCGGCGCGCATGGCGCTTCAATTCGGCCTCGGTGTCGTCACCGAGGAGATGGCGTGAACCAACCACGTCTCGATCCGCAGTCGCATCGCGCTTCAATTCGGCCTCGGTGTCGTCACCGAGGAGATGACCGCCCGGCGATGCTGGCGGCGGCTTGCCGGCTCGCTTCAATTCGGCCTCGGTGTCGTCACCGAGGAGATAGCCGACCCCGGACCGGGCTTACGCCGTCGGCGAGGTGCTTCAATTCGGCCTCGGTGTCGTCACCGAGGAGATCCTGCCGCTGGTGTGGAGTGACAACACGGCGTTCGGGCTTCAACTCGGCCTCGGTGTCGTCACCGAGGAGATGATACGTCTCCGCCAACCTCGGCGGGCTCCGCGGGGAGCTTCAATTCGGCCTCGGTGTCGTCACCGAGGAGATCTCGCACCCGATCCCGCTGGCGGTTGTCCACGCGGATGCTTCAATTCGGCCTCGGTGTCGTCACCGAGGAGATCTGACGGCGGCCGTTGCGGTCGTGCCCGCGGCCTACAGGCTTCAATTCGGCCTCGGTGTCGTCACCGAGGAGATACAGCGCTAGTTGCAAGATGAGACCGGCGTTTTACGAGCTTCAATTCGGCCTCGGTGTCGTCACCGAGGAGATCCGTGATCGCCGCGTTCGGGATGAACCCGTGGTTGTTGCTTCAATTCGGCCTCGGTGTCGTCACCGAGGAGATCGCAACGAAGGTGTCGCCCACGTCAGGCCGCCTCCAGCTTCAATTCGGCCTCGGTGTCGTCACCGAGGAGATTCGTGCGGAGTTCTCGCACGACGGGCGGCGGAGCTGAGGGGCTTCAATTCGGCCTCGGTGTCGTCACCGAGGAGATCGAGACAGACCCGAAGGTCCAGCGCCGGGCGATCACCAGCTTCAATTCGGCCTCGGTGTCGTCACCGAGGAGATAACTCCAGTTCCAGTGTCCTGTCGATCCAATACATCGGGCGCTTCAATTCGGCCTCGGTGTCGTCACCGAGGAGATACCAATGGAACGGCTCGAAATTGAGTTGACTTCAGGGCTTCAATTCGGCCTCGGTGTCGTCACCGAGGAGATGGGACCGTGCTCGGGTGTGTCGGCGGGGCGGCCCAGTCCGCTTCAATTCGGCCTCGGTGTCGTCACCGAGGAGATCGGCCTGCTCGCCGACCGCCTCGGCCAGCTGTTCGCGGCTTCAATTCGGCCTCGGTGTCGTCACCGAGGAGATACGGCGGTGCAAGGATGCACAAGAGCACGATACAAGGCTTCAATTCGGCCTCGGTGTCGTCACCGAGGAGATCAAACAGTTCCCCGACGACGCAGGCTACATGATGGTCAAGCTTCAATTCGGCCTCGGTGTCGTCACCGAGGAGATGGAAACCCGCCGCTGTTCGTGGCGGGTGACCTGTTCCAGCTTCAATTCGGCCTCGGTGTCGTCACCGAGGAGATCTGGGGCTTCCGCTAAAGGAGCTGAGATGGTACAAGAGCTTCAATTCGGCCTCGGTGTCGTCACCGAGGAGATTTGGTGCCGCAGTGGGGGACGCCGCGGGTGTCCTCGTTGCTTCAATTCGGCCTCGGTGTCGTCACCGAGGAGATATCAAGCTCACCGACCAGATTTGGTTCGGTGACATCAGCTTCAATTCGGCCTCGGTGTCGTCACCGAGGAGATGTCAACCCGCGGGTCGCCCGGGAACCGTGCGAGGAGGCTTCAATTCGGCCTCGGTGTCGTCACCGAGGAGATTCCCGGTCGCCCCTGCTCGCCGCGCTGCAAGGGGCGACGCTTCAATTCGGCCTCGGTGTCGTCACCGAGGAGATGCGGCGGCCTCTGCCGCGGTCGGAACGCACGTCGGCGCTTCAATTCGGCCTCGGTGTCGTCACCGAGGAGATGCGGACGGTGTTCGTGGTCGCCGGCGAGAAGGACGCCGAGCTTCAATTCGGCCTCGGTGTCGTCACCGAGGAGATCCGGGCGCGGATGGACCAGCAGCGTTGGGAGAGGGAGCTTCAATTCGGCCTCGGTGTCGTCACCGAGGAGATCGGGTGGCGGCACCGCCCCATCGACCTGCTGTTCAAGCTTCAATTCGGCCTCGGTGTCGTCACCGAGGAGATGCGTCTTGCCGTCACGTTTGCCAACAAAGGCTGTCGGCTTCAATTCGGCCTCGGTGTCGTCACCGAGGAGATGTGTCCAACCGGAGCGTCGCCATCGGCCAGACCCTGCGCTTCAATTCGGCCTCGGTGTCGTCACCGAGGAGATGACCCACACGCGGCCGGGCTTGGCGCCGATGGCGTGCTTCAATTCGGCCTCGGTGTCGTCACCGAGGAGATGCCGGCACACGCCGGTGACGGGGTCGAAGTCGTGGTGCTTCAATTCGGCCTCGGTGTCGTCACCGAGGAGATGCGGGCCGAGCGTCTACCGCGGGAACGTGGCCTACGGGCTTCAATTCGGCCTCGGTGTCGTCACCGAGGAGATTGAGGCCGCGCTCTACAAGGCGTCGCCCGCCGTCCGCCGCTTCAATTCGGCCTCGGTGTCGTCACCGAGGAGATTGGCCGAACATTGACACGTAACGGGTCGCGGTACGTGACGGCTTCAATTCGGCCTCGGTGTCGTCACCGAGGAGATAGCGCGGTCACTTCCTCTGCGTCGCTGTAGTCGGCAAGCTTCAATTCGGCCTCGGTGTCGTCACCGAGGAGATTCGACGGCCTTCGGTCCGGCGTCCCTCACCGCGTCCGCGCTTCAATTCGGCCTCGGTGTCGTCACCGAGGAGATTTGAACCAAGGAGTGAGTGATGAGCACCGTCGAAATGCTTCAATTCGGCCTCGGTGTCGTCACCGAGGAGATGAAGGAGATGCGGCGGGTGGGTAAGGGCAAGGACCACAAGCTTCAATTCGGCCTCGGTGTCGTCACCGAGGAGATCTGGTGGGCAAGTTCCCACGGCGACCCGTCGGTGGCGCTTCAATTCGGCCTCGGTGTCGTCACCGAGGAGATCCCCTACGCCCCTACGCCCGCCCCGACCGGGGATATGGCGGCTTCAATTCGGCCTCGGTGTCGTCACCGAGGAGATCGGTGCTCCCCCGGTGAGGATCAGCATCAACAGGCCGCTTCAATTCGGCCTCGGTGTCGTCACCGAGGAGATCCAGATCGGCGAAATCGCGTCAAGCAGTTCTTGCCGGCTGGCTTCAATTCGGCCTCGGTGTCGTCACCGAGGAGATCGTCTTCGTAACGACTAACTACGCCGGTTGAATTTGGCTTCAATTCGGCCTCGGTGTCGTCACCGAGGAGATGTAGAGCGGCTTGAGTTCTTTGTGCAGTAGCGGTTTGCTTCAATTCGGCCTCGGTGTCGTCACCGAGGAGATGTGTGTCATACCGAGCATATACGTTCTCGCCTTGCAGGCTTCAATTCGGCCTCGGTGTCGTCACCGAGGAGATCTTGTTGACTTCGTCCGTGCTTCCCTTCAAGTTCACAAGCTTCAATTCGGCCTCGGTGTCGTCACCGAGGAGATTCGGCGCGTTCCTCTCCGGCCTGGAGCAGGAGCAGGGGGTGCTTCAATTCGGCCTCGGTGTCGTCACCGAGGAGATCGGTCGTTGGCGGTCTCCAGCCGGTTCACCTGGTCCCGGCTTCAATTCGGCCTCGGTGTCGTCACCGAGGAGATGACGACGGGCCTGTCCGCCGGCGACCCGTGGTACCTGGCGCTTCAATTCGGCCTCGGTGTCGTCACCGAGGAGATCCGGCGTCCGCACCAGGGCGACGGCCTCGGCCCCGGTGCTTCAATTCGGCCTCGGTGTCGTCACCGAGGAGATCGGGGGAGGTTGTTGGCCCCGCCCCGTTCCTGGAGAGTTGGCTTCAATTCGGCCTCGGTGTCGTCACCGAGGAGATAATCTGCCGAAGAGTCACGACCTCGTCCTACAGGCGGCTTCAATTCGGCCTCGGTGTCGTCACCGAGGAGATCCACTGGACACGACGACGGGTACACGATCGGGTCGGCGCTTCAATTCGGCCTCGGTGTCGTCACCGAGGAGATCGCCCGCCCCTGAACTTGGAGGATCAACGTGAACCCGCTTCAATTCGGCCTCGGTGTCGTCACCGAGGAGATGCGAGAATTGTGGGGTACATACTTCGAACGTCCAGGTGCTTCAATTCGGCCTCGGTGTCGTCACCGAGGAGATGCGATGGGCTTGGGGGCTTCAGTCCCGCGAGCCGGGTTGCTTCAATTCGGCCTCGGTGTCGTCACCGAGGAGATCGCGAAGGGGGCTCCCGCCCTGACCAACGCGGTCAGGCTTCAATTCGGCCTCGGTGTCGTCACCGAGGAGATCCATCGTATAGTCACACGATAGCACAATCTATTGCCGCTTCAATTCGGCCTCGGTGTCGTCACCGAGGAGATCGGTGCCAACGGTCGATTAAACGGGCCGGTCGGGGTGCTTCAATTCGGCCTCGGTGTCGTCACCGAGGAGATCCTGAGACATGAGCGTCAGGTCATAGCTCGTTAGATTGGCTTCAATTCGGCCTCGGTGTCGTCACCGAGGAGATCGGTCCGACCGGCGAGCCCGCCACCATCAGGATGCCGCTTCAATTCGGCCTCGGTGTCGTCACCGAGGAGATCCCGCCGACGGACGTGCTCCAGATCCCGGTGCAGATGCTTCAATTCGGCCTCGGTGTCGTCACCGAGGAGATAGCTCCACGGCCGTGTACGCCTTGAGCAAGTCCGCCGGGCTTCAATTCGGCCTCGGTGTCGTCACCGAGGAGATCCACCGGTCCCGCGCCCGCCGGCGGCTGCTCCGGGCCGGGCTTCAATTCGGCCTCGGTGTCGTCACCGAGGAGATGCCGTACATCAGCTCGTTCAGCCCCACCCGCCGGTCGCTTCAATTCGGCCTCGGTGTCGTCACCGAGGAGATAGCTTTTGGGTCGTCTTCGAGGACGATATGGCTTGGTCGCTTCAATTCGGCCTCGGTGTCGTCACCGAGGAGATACGACGGGCGGGGTGTGGTGGGAATCGCGGGACGTGCTTCAATTCGGCCTCGGTGTCGTCACCGAGGAGATCGGAATACGCGGGTCAACCACTTGCTCACGTTCCAAGCTTCAATTCGGCCTCGGTGTCGTCACCGAGGAGATGACATCGATCCCAAAGCCGGGGGCCCGGAGGTGCAACAGCTTCAATTCGGCCTCGGTGTCGTCACCGAGGAGATGCCAAGGCCGCCGAGGTCGAGGAGCCGGCGTTCGTCGTGCTTCAATTCGGCCTCGGTGTCGTCACCGAGGAGATCCGCTCGCCCTCGCGCTCGCCGGCTGGGGCGACGAAGCTTCAATTCGGCCTCGGTGTCGTCACCGAGGAGATCAAGTCCAAGCTTGGGATTGACAAGTTCGGGATCGCAGCTTCAATTCGGCCTCGGTGTCGTCACCGAGGAGATTCAGAATTGGTCACAGGTCAGAAACGACTAGTATAGCTTCAATTCGGCCTCGGTGTCGTCACCGAGGAGATCAGTGTCGATCCAGATGTATTCCAGAATAATTACCTTGCTTCAATTCGGCCTCGGTGTCGTCACCGAGGAGATCCCACTCGCGGGAAGCCGTCATGAGGTTGGTAGCCAGCTTCAATTCGGCCTCGGTGTCGTCACCGAGGAGATACAGGAACAGGGCGAACGCCGGCACCAACAGCAACCACGGCTTCAATTCGGCCTCGGTGTCGTCACCGAGGAGATGTCCGGGAGTACGTCCAGGGACCGGTTCAACCACTGGTCGCTTCAATTCGGCCTCGGTGTCGTCACCGAGGAGATAAGGTACCCGGGCCGGTGAAGAACCGGCGGGTCCGCGCTTCAATTCGGCCTCGGTGTCGTCACCGAGGAGATCAGGAGGGTGTCAGTCGTGGGGAAGAAGCCCGAGAAGCTTCAATTCGGCCTCGGTGTCGTCACCGAGGAGATGGGGTGCGAGGGGCCAGGGCGGCGTGGCTCCCACTGGCTGCGCTTCAATTCGGCCTCGGTGTCGTCACCGAGGAGATATGGCTCGGGCCTTCGTGTTCCACAACGTCACCGACCCGCTTCAATTCGGCCTCGGTGTCGTCACCGAGGAGATGTTCGCTGTTCAGTGTAACACTGCACACCGACGAGTGCTTCAATTCGGCCTCGGTGTCGTCACCGAGGAGATTTCAGGTCGCCGCCCCCCGCTTGCGGCCGGTACGGAGTGCTTCAATTCGGCCTCGGTGTCGTCACCGAGGAGATGGCGATCCTCGCCGTGGACTACGCCAGCACGCCGCAGGGCGCTTCAATTCGGCCTCGGTGTCGTCACCGAGGAGATCCGCCAGCACCAGGTCCGCCGCCCCGCCCCGACTCTGCTTCAATTCGGCCTCGGTGTCGTCACCGAGGAGATCACTGCCCCGCCGGTCGACGCGACCCTCGCCGACGAGCTTCAATTCGGCCTCGGTGTCGTCACCGAGGAGATCGGCGTCACCGCGACCGTGGCGGACTCGGTTGGTGCCGCGCTTCAATTCGGCCTCGGTGTCGTCACCGAGGAGATTCAATACGAACGCTCGCCCGCGTGTCCTGCTTGAAACTAGCTTCAATTCGGCCTCGGTGTCGTCACCGAGGAGATCTGAAGATCAAGGGAGGGTGGGTTTCTTTCGTTCGTACGCTTCAATTCGGCCTCGGTGTCGTCACCGAGGAGATGAGCGGTTCGCGGATCAGTGGGGGGCGTCGCTCCCGGCTTCAATTCGGCCTCGG
>VFQN01002602.1_pt1 | contig 27415 bp, 18 predicted proteins | sample 3512371 | NCBI WGS metagenome assembly VFQN01 (sample SAMN10412370, study PRJNA504923) | tailings metagenome | isolation source: Replicate 2 from Balatoc abandoned mine | place: Philippines: Itogon, Benguet | collected 2017-08-28
CAGCTGCTGTCTGCACAGTCACTCACCGGGGAGTCGCTGGCAAGTGAGGGTGGTGAAGGCGCCGGCTTCGGGCGGGCGAAGAAATGCCTGCTGCTGTTCATGTGGGGTGGCCCCAGTCATATCGACACTTTTGATCCCAAGCCGCTGGCACCGGACAATGTCCGCGGGCCCTTTCAAACGATTTCCACCAATGTGCCGGGGATGAATATCACCGAGCACTTTCAGCGTGTGGCGAAACACGCCGACAAGTTTGCGCTCGTCCGGTCGTTAACGCACGATGATCCGGCGCATCTGTCGAGCGTGCATACCCTGCTGACCGGGCATCTGCCGCCGGTGAATAAAAGTGATGCCGAGCCGCCCAGCGACCGGGATTCACCGCACATCGGCAGCGTGCTGGCTCAGATGCGTCCGGCGAACGGAGCGATGCCGTCGTTCGTGACGATGCCCTGGACGGTTTCCCATCCGGCAGCACCGGGCGGAAAAGCTCCCGGACAGCACGCCGGCTGGCTAGGCCACCAGTTCGATCCTTTCATGGTAGAGGGCGACCCCAGTCAGCCCAACTGGAAAGTCCCGGCGCTGACGCTGATTGACGGACAGTCTCCTGAACGGCTGGGCAACCGGCGGACGCTGCTGGAGTCGCTGGACCGCCAGCGCCGCAGCTGGGACGGACCCGGAGCCGCAGGGCAATTGTCGCAGCAGCAGACGCAGGCGTTCGGATTACTGACCTCGGCTGCGGTCCGCGGCGCTTTCGATTTGCAGCAGGAGTCGGAATCCACACGCGAACGTTATGGCCGGAATATCCACGGGCAGTGTGTGCTGCTCGCCAAACGCCTGCTGGATCATGATGTGCCGCTGGTTTCAGTCAACTGGCACAATGATGGCCACAACTTCTGGGACACTCACGGCCAGAATTTTCCCCGGCTCAAGGATCAATTGATTCCGCCGTCCGATCAGGCACTGGCGGCGCTATTGGAAGACCTGTCGGCTTCGGGGCAACTTAATGACACGCTGATTGTCTGGGTGGGTGAGTTCGGGCGTGCGCCGCGGATCAATGACGCGGCCGGACGCGACCACTATCCCGGCTGTTACTCGGCCCTGCTGGCCGGCGGCGGTATCCAGGGCGGGCAGGTCTATGGAGCGAGCGACAGTATCGGGGCCGCGCCAGCCTCCGACCCGGTTGCACCGCATGACATCACTGCCACGATGTATCATGCCCTCGGAATCTCTCCCGAAGCGATCATTCACGATCCCGTCAACCGCCCGCACCGGGTCAGCGCCGGCCGACCGATCGAGGCTCTCTTCCGTCGCGTCTGAGCAGATGAGTCTGGCTGACACGGTGAACCTGACTCACCCGGATGATTTACCAGCCCGACGCGCGAGCGAAGAAGTCCTGTCTAGTTCCTCGTTTCCGCTTTGCGGCTGGTGTTTGCAGCATGCCTGGGGATCAGTTTTCCAGGTGGCCTGTCAGAGAAAGACTTGTGGTGAAGCTGCGTCGTCCCGTGAATCATCCGGGCAAACGCTGTCCAGCCGCTCGATCGGAAAATCAGGCCGCGCGGCGTCGCTGGAGCCCGCCGACGCCACGCTGCACTTCCAGTGATTCTTGCAGGGTCTCCAGCGGACTGCCGGCCTGGTAGTGGAAGCGGACTGTGACCTGATCGCCGGTGGTAACGGTGAGAGGCCCGGGCAGCGGCAGGATCAGGTGGTTCATCATCCAGTCGATGGAACTCCGCTCTGCCAGCCGAAAGGCGAGGAAGTTTTTCGTCTGGAAACTGACCGCATTCAGTTCCCCGGCGGCAGTCACCAGGAACTGTTGTTCGATGTGGAACTCGCGTGGGATCTCCTGGCTGTAGAAAAGGCTGCTATAAATTTCCGGCTGCGAAAGTTGCCGGCTGCTGGTTTGCATGCCCGGCGGCTGAAATAACGGAACGGCAGCGTGGTAGCCATTGAAACAGAAATCCTGTTCCACCAACTGCACTGCCAGCAGCGATGCGTCAGGAATGAAGACCGGCAGTTGCGGACCGAACTGTCGTTGATAGGCCCTCTTGAACGCCGTTAAGACGTCCGTCTGCTTCTCGCGCAGCAGCCCGACGTGCAACATCTCGCAGATGACCACATCGACCGGTTCCGGGGGCAGGTACGTCATGGCGTCGGCTTGAACGACCTCAACGCGATGGCCGTGATCGTTGGCCTTCAGAAATCGCCGGGCGGCTGCGACCAGCGCCGGATTGCGCTCCACGCACCACACCTGTCCTGCCTGTTGCGCGGCGAAATATGACAGCACACCGGTCCCACCGCCCAGTTCCAGCACTCGACCACCCGGCGGCACCGCGAACTCAATCGCTGCCTGAAACGCATCCATCCGGCCGCGGTCCTGCAGCATGTTGAAATGATAGTGCAGCGGTATGTATTGACCGAGCAACATTTCTTCAGGAACTGAACCCGCGATACGCGACATGGCGGAAAACTTTTGCCAGGGATCTGCACAGAGGAGTAAACGACGGGACCAAATTGCGGCGGAATGCTAGGAGAAACCTCGTTCGCCGACAATCCCGCTCCCTGGACCACGCCTGAGGATGTTTGGGTTAGCCGGAAACATGAACCCGGATAGCAGTGAAAAACCGCCACCGGCCTCGCTTGCGGATTCTTGCCGCTCTCGCCGTAATGCTGGACATGTCTTGCCTGCGCGTTCATGGCGTGTGACGGTTTGCCACAGGGGAAAACGATGTTGGCCAGCGTGCGGACTTTCACTGTTCACGGACTGCTGATCATCACCGCGCTGGCAGGATTGTGCCGGGCGACGTCTGCGGCAAACGGGCCGTCAAAGGCGGAAATCAGGGCTGCGATGCAGCGAGCGGCGACTTACTTTCGCACGCATGTCGCGACTCATGGCGGGTATGTCTATTACTACTCCCCGGACTTCTCACGCCGTGTGGGGGAAGGCGAGGCGACTGTCTCGCAAATCTGGGTCCAGCGACCAGGCACTCCGGCCGTGGGTCTGGCCTGCCTGCGCGCCTGGGAAGTCACCCAGGACCGGTTCTACCTGGACATGGCCCGTGAGGCTGCAGAAGCTCTCGTTTACGGTCAGCTGGAATCCGGCGGCTGGACCAATTCGATCGATTTCGATCCCAAAGGGAAGGGTGTGGCGCAGTACCGGGGCGGGCGAGGACGCGGACGCAACTTCTCGACGCTCGACGACGGCATCTCCCAGCATGCCCTGCGACTGTTGATGCACACTGACCAGGCGCTGAAGTTTCAGCACGCTGCGATCCACGAGGCTGCGGAATTTGCCCGCAAGGCCCTGCTGGATGCGCAGTTTCCCTCGGGCGGGTTTCCGCAGGTCTGGAGTGGCAAGGTCGCGGCGCATGCAGCAGTGCAGGCCAGTTTTCCAGATTATGACTGGCGTACGGAAAACCGGATCAAAAACTACTGGGATCTGCCGACCCTGAATGATGATCTCGCCAGCAACGTGGCGGAGACGCTGCAGGATGCGTGGGAAATTTACCAGGACGAGCGCTGCCGGGCAGCGCTCATCAAATTCGGCGATTTTCTGTTGCTGGCCCAGTTGCCGGAACCGCAGCCAGCGTGGGCGCAACAGTACGACACACAGATGCGACCGGTCTGGGCGCGGAAGTTCGAGCCCCCGGCGATCGCCAGCCGGGAATCGCTGGATGTGATGCGAACCCTGCTGCGAATCCATCGCCTGACCGGGGACGACAAGTATCTTGAGCCGATCCCGCGAGCCCTCAGCTATCTGCGTCGGTCCCGGCTGCCGGATGGCCGGTTATCGCGCTATTACGAACTGCAGACCAATCGCCCGCTCTACATGACCCGGAACTATACGCTTACCAACGACGACAGTGATCTGCCGACCCATTACGGCTGGAAGGTCGAAGCGACGATGGATCGGGTCGAGGCGGAACTGAAATCAGGAAGTCCGGCGAAGACATCACCCGTCCCGCCAGCACAGGTCCGGGAGATTCTGACCTCACAGGATCGTCAGGGACGCTGGCTCAGCACTTATGCTGGAGAGATGCTGGTCGGGCAGCCAAAATTCCGTAATGGGGAACCTTATCTCAGCAGCGAATTGTTCTGCGAGAACCTGCTGACATTGTGTGAAGCGCTGCAGCAGTCAGGAAAGTAGTCGCCCCGCGTTCCTGCCGGCAGCGGGGCTAACCCTGGCGGTGGGAATCTTCACGCAAAATCAACCTGATCCGGTCTTTCCTCAGGATCGTGGCCGAATTTGCGGCTGGATGAGCATCGCCGTCAACCGTCACAACAGGACTGCCCGATAGAGCGAAGCAGATCCCGAAATCCCTTGTGGCTGACAGAACCGGAAAAACCCGCTCATGGACGACGGCAGGGATTCCGGTCGTTAAACTTTCGCTCTTTAGTCGTGGCTGATTCAAATCTCGCATCCTGGCACCTGACGGTGGATCGGGAAGCATTTTCAGGAAGAGGATGTTGTCATGCCCCGCGTTGCCTGGCTGGCGTCGGTACTGGTGTTATTGATTTCCGGACTCGGACAACTGGCAGATGCCCAGATCGTTCCGGGAACCGGCACAAAACTGCCGAATGCCGGCGATGACTTTGAAGAGCAGTTCACTTTCACGCTGAACCTGCCCAAGGCCAGCACGAACATCGACAAGAATGATCGTCAGCCGGCCGGTTTCTCCAGCACCAACAAGTGGTTTGAGAGTACTTACCGCGGGACGCCGGATGTGGTGAAATGGGTGGAGGCTCCCGCAGGAGCGCGTCCCGGCAGCAAGGGGGCGATGCTGCTCCAGACTCTGAATTCCGGCGTTCCCGGCCGTATTTCCAACGAGTTTCAGCAGGATGACCTGATCGCCAACTTCGCGACGACCATCGGTTACCTGCCGGTGAGCCGCACGCCGAGCATCGTCTGCCGCGTCTATCTGCCTCCCTTTGATCAGTGGGAAAAACGGACCGGCAGCCACTTCGGCTTCCGGGCTGATTGCCAGACGATTATTACCAAAGAGGCCTCCGTGGGTCGTCGGCTGTTCCGGGCTGCTTCCCGTTCATCCAGTCGCGAGGTCGAAAACTACTGGCCGGGGATGTTCATCCAGTTCAACTCCAAGGCTGACCGCCAGGTCGAGAAGGATTCCGCCCACATCCTGGTGCGTTCCGGTGGTCGCGGCGAAGATCTGCCCGGTCCGACGATCACCGAACCCGGCTGGTGGACGCTGGGCATGACGTTCACCCCGGACGGCAAGGTGCATTACTATGCTCATGCCGGCGTGGAACCCCTGACCCAGAAAGACCACCTGACCTCGCAGTTCCCGTACAGCTATCAGGCGATGCAGGTCAACACGTTCTTCTTCAACATCGTGAACATGGATAACGGCCGCACCTGGTCGACACCATTCATTATCGATGATTGCGAAGTCTTCGTCATGCAATAAAAACGGATCTGCCGCGTTTGAGAGCATGCGTCCGATATGACAGCGAGCCCGGGAATCGGTGGATTCCCGGGCTCGCTTCGTGATGACTTCCTCACCAGACGGCATCGCAGTGAACCGTCTGGCATCGCTTCGCTTCACACCGATTCGCTGGAGCGGGCGAATTGCTTGCGTTCCTGTTCCGTCAGGCGAATCTTGCGAATCCGGATGACGGCCGGGGTGACTTCAACGTACTCGTCGTCCTCGATGTACTCCAGCGCGGCTTCCAGCGACATCTTGCGAGCGGGTTTCAACAGGATGTTGTCGTCGTTGCCGGCCGAGCGGACGTTCGTCAGCTTCTTTTCCCGGATCGGGTTCACCACCAGGTCGTTGTCTCGCGAGTTTTCGCCCACGACCAGACCTTCGTAAACCTCATCGCCGGGTTCCACGAACATTTCGGCGCGTTCCTGCAACTTGGACAGCGCGAATGCAACCGCCTTGCCGTGGTCCTGTGACACCAGCACGCCGTTCTGCCGACGGGGAACTTCCCCTTCCTGCAGCTTGTAGCCCTCGAAGCGGTGGTGAATGATCGCTTCGCCCTTGGTGGCGTTCAGCAGCTTGGTCCGCAGACCGATCAGACCGCGGGCGGGGATCGAGAATTCCACATGGGAAAATCCGTTATCCCCACCGGTCATTTCGATCAGTTGACCCCGCCGGCTGCCGACCAGCTCCATCACCGGACCGATCACGTTCGTCGGGGCGTCGACTTCCAGCAGCTCGAACGGCTCGTGCCACTTGCCGTCGACCTGCTTGCGAATCACCTGTGGCTTGCCCACGGACAGTTCATAACCTTCCCGCCGCATCGTCTCGACCAGCACCGACAGGTGCAGCACGCCGCGGCCGGACACCTTGAAGGCATCCTTGACGGCCAGTTCCTCGACCCGCAGCGCGACGTTGGATTCCAGCTCCCGCATGAGGCGGGCACGCAAGTGACGGCTGGTCAGGAACTTGCCGCCGCCGGCCTGGCCCGCCAGCGGAGAACTGTTGATAGTAAACGTCATCGACAGCGTGGGCTCGTCGACGCTCACCCGCGGCAACGCGACCGGGTTGTTCGGGTCTGCGACGGTGTCGCCGATTTCCGGCTGTTCGAGACCCGTCAGCGCAACAATGTCGCCCGCGGAGGCTTCAGCGACCGGTGTGCGACCCAGCTTGTCAAAGTGTTCGAGCTGAACGACTTGCGACGGGACCATTGATCCGTCGGCTTTCATGACGACCACCTTCTGGCCGACCTTGATCGAGCCGCTGGCGATGCGTCCGGTCGCGATACGGCCGACGAATTCCGAGTACGTGAGTGAAGTCACCATCAACTGCAGTGGACCGTCGACGACCGTATGCGGTCCCGGCACCTTGTCCAGGATCATGTCGAGCAGGGGCAGGATGTTGCCCGAGTGCACTGCGGGATCGTGCGTGGCGAAGCCGGCCCGGCCGCTGGCGAAGATGTACGGAAAATCGAGCACCGAATCATCGGCACCCAGTTCAACAAACAGGTCGAAGGTCTCGGACAGCACGTCATTGGGGCGAGCGTCCGGCCGGTCGATCTTGTTCACCACAACCACCGGCTGCAGGCCGACTTGCAGGGCCTTCTGCAGCACGAACCGGGTCTGCGGACGTGGGCCTTCAAAAGCGTCGACCAGCACCAGGGCACCGTCAGCCATACTCAGCACCCGCTCAACCTCGCCGAAGTCGGCGTGGCCTGGCGTGTCGATGATATTGATCTTCACGCCCTTGTAGTTGATCGAGATATTCTTGGCGAGGATGGTGATGCCGCGTTCCCGTTCCTGGTCGTTGGAATCGAGAATGCACTCACCCTGTAGCTGGGAATCGCGGAATTGTCCGCTGGCTTTTAAAAGGGTGTCGACCAGGGTCGTCTTGCCATGGTCGACGTGGGCAATAATGGCGATGTTGCGGATGTCTTGCCGGCGCATAGTGAACGGTTGTCTTTTGAGTGAAAACGGGCGGGTGGCGGGAGATTAAGCCTGTCGCCAGACTCCGGGTGGAGAACTTGGGCTCCGGGTGCGGAACTCAGGCGGGAAATCCGGTCAAGCCAGGTTTCCGGTTCCGGCAAACGGGAACAGAAACTGATGAAGCGGCACAGCAGCACATCACCGGATGCAGGCGGACCATCCTCCCTGTGGCCAATCCGCCGTGGGCAAGATTATAGAGTGAGAATCTCCGGGAGAAAAGACGCAATCTTGATGAAGTCTTGTTCTCACTCCGGTGAAAAATGATTCATGAGCCGGCGTTGATGCCAGATCGGTCGGGTTTCCAGGTGTTCATTGCCCTTGCAATCGCCAGTTTCTGCCGGTGGTTCACGCTTCTCTCCTGGTTCATTTCATGAATTCTCGCTAGAATTCGCGGCACTCCGCTGCGTGGACCGCTCTGTCAGCAGTGATTTCCGTGCGATTTCTGGCTCCAGCTGAAGTGACAACGTGCGAATTGCCTATCTGGATTGTTCGACCGGAATCAGTGGCGACATGACCGTCGCGGCGCTGCTGGATCTGGGGGTAGAACTCGAAACGCTGCAGAATGTCGTGGATTCCCTGTGTTTGCCCGGCGTCTCGCTGCAGGCAGAAGAGGTGATGCGCGGCGGCTTTCGGGCCGTACACTTCCGGGTGGACCATCCGGAGCAGCACGCCCACCGGCATCTGAGCGACATCATTCGGTTGCTGGATCGTTCGACGGTCCTGACGGAGCCCCAGCGGGCCCTGGCTCTGGAAATGTTCCGCCATGTCGCGGAAGCGGAGGCCAAGGTGCACGGCATGTCGATCGACGACGTGCATTTCCACGAAGTCGGGGCGATTGATTCGATCGTCGATATCATCTGCGCTGCCGTCGGTTTCGATATCCTGCAAGCAGATGAAATCGTTTGCAGTTATGTTCCGCCCGGACGCGGTACTGTCACGATCGCGCACGGGGAATGCGCTGTTCCCACGCCCGGAACCGCCGAGTTGCTGACCGGCATTCCGCTGATCGACGTGCCCATCGATACTGAACTCACCACGCCGACCGGGGCAGCGATTCTGCGGACGGTCGTGAATCGTTACTCCCGTGGCTGGCCGCCGATGTCGGTGCAGATTGTCGGCTGCGGCGCCGGGACGAAAGACTTCAAGCAGCGGGCAAATGTGCTGCGGATCGTTGTGGGGGAATCGGATGCCGACCCGACCAGCGATGAAGTCGTGCTGCTGGAGACCAATCTGGATAACGCCTCTCCGGAAGTCATTGGCTACACCTGCCGAAAACTGCTGGAGCAGGGGGCTCTGGATGTCTATACGACGCCGGTCCAGATGAAGAAGGATCGGCCCGGGATTCAGCTCAGCGTGCTGTGTGAAGCCGGAGACGTGGAAGAACTGGAGTCGATTATCTTCACCGAAACCCCGACTCTCGGAATCCGCCGCCAGACCATTCAGCGCACCCTGCGGCGACGGATGGCATTTACTGTGGACACCGACTGGGGGCCGATCAAGGGCAAGGTCGCCTGGCGCGAAGGGGAACCGGCTGCGTTCAGCCCGGAATACGATGACTGTGTGCGGATTGCAGAAGCGTACGACGTACCGCTCCGGGACGTCTACCTGGCGGCCCAGGCAGAGTTCCTGTTGTCGGCAGATGTCGATACCGACGAACTGACGGATGAAGACGACGAGGATCACGATCACGATCACGACGATGACGAAGACGGTTGTGGTCACGACCATGATCATGACCACGGTCACAGCCACGACTGCGGCCATGACCACGACCACAATCATGACCATAGCCATGATCATGATCATGGCCATGACCATGACCACCATGATCGCGGCTGACCGGATCACAATCCGGCCGGATCGTGCCCGGACAGGCAGCGGCTGTCAGTTGCTGCCTGTGTGAAACATCCGGTCTTGTGCCGGGTTGAGACAGTTGCTTCAATGCGACGGGTTCGCCACGGACGGCGAGTTCACCGGCAAGGATGTCGATCATGGAACTGTTGCATCTGGTGATGTTCGCTGCTGCGCTCACCGGGGCAGGCTGGATGTTGCTCAGCCGGTTGCGGCGCAGGGCAGGCCGCTGGTCGCCGCCAGCAGCGCGCGACACGTACCAGGATCTGCAGACTCGTTCCGCCGGAGCCGTTCGCGAGATCGCCCGGGAAATGGAACTGCGCGTGTACGAGTATGGACGGACGGTCGAAGCCAGGATCGAATCGCACCTGCAAGTGCTGGATCAGTTAATCCTGGATGCTGATCGCGAGATTTGCCGGCTGGAAGGGATTCTGGCCGAGAGCCGCTACGATCTGGTCGCCGATCGTCCGCTCAGCCGCTCGGAGCAACAGCGGTGTTTCGCGCTGCATGAAGCCGGATTTTCGATTGAAGAAGCCGCGCGGTGTCTGAATACGTCCTCAGCACAGGTGCGCGTTGCGCTGGATGAATGGCAACCTGGCCAGCGCCGGGCGGCGTGAAGTCGCGCGGCATGAAATTCAGGAAATCGCGAACCCGCAAGCGGTCTACCTCCCACGCTTGCGGGTTCGCGATTTCTCTTTATCCCGGAATTCCCGGGCCCAGGTTTCTGGCCCCAGGTTTGTGAACCCAGGGCTTCTCAGGACCAGAGTTCCGTCAGCGGGCCTGACGTGAGCAGCGGTAACGACGACTTGCCGTCCGGAATCTCCACCGTGCGACCGTCAATTCCGAACCAGCCAAGTAGTGTGGCAGTGATCTCCGCTGGCGAAACCGGGCGGTCGATGGGGTAAGCCCCGTCGGCATCGCTGGCTCCGATGACGGCTCCTCCGGTAATGCCGCCTCCCGCCACCATCGCTGACCAGCAGGCGGGCCAATGGTCACGTCCACCGCGATCATTCAGGCGGGGGGTGCGGCCAAATTCTCCTGTGGCGACGATGAGCGTGTCGTTCAGCAGTCCGCGCTGCCGCAGATCGTCAATCAGCGCCGACATCGCCTGATCGAACTGCGGACACAGACTGTCGCGATAATCGTAGACCGTGGCCGGTCCGCAGTCCGGATCGCCGTGAGCGTCCCAGGTAGCTCGCTGATGCAGCCGGTCAAACAGATTCACGGTGACGCAGCGCGTGCCGCGTTCCACCAGTTGTCGCGACTGCAGCAGCAACCGGCCAAAATGGGAATCGCCGTAAGCCCGCCGGATGCTGTCTGATTCCGCTGCCAGGGCATTCATATCCGGGCTGACGGGATTCCAGTCGCTGCCCCAGTCGCCAGCGGACTGACCATTGCTGGCCCGTGCGCCGGTTTCGGAAATCGGGGCTGGCAGAACCACGTTCGGCGTGCTGCTGCGTCCGCGCGGCAGGCCGCGGGCAACGACTGACCCGAAATGCGGGAACTGAATGCCACGTTCTACGACGCGACCGCATTGCAGCAGTTGCTGTCCGGTGGCATGGACCGGAGCATAATCGTGATTCAGGGAGCGAATGAGTGCCCACTGGTCGGCCCGCTGCGCCAGTTGTGGCAGCGATTCCGACAGCCAGACGCCCGGAATCCGGGTTTGCGCAGCTCGTAACGGACCGCGAATCTGTGAGGGGGCTTCCGGTTTGGGATCGAAGGTTTCCAGCTGGCTCGCGCCGCCGGACATCAGAATCAGGATGACGTGTCGCCGTTGTACTGCCGCAGCGCGAGCTGCAAGCGTAGCATCGCCCAGCGACAGCCCGAGCGCGCCCACGCCTCCCACGTACAGGAACTCGCGTCGCGAGACTCCCTCTTCAGCCCGTTGCATCTCCGGGGACGACATCCCCACCCCTTTTCGCGGCACCCACCACGCCCACTTGCGCATCGTCAGTCTACCCGTCCGAAGACACCGCGAAAAGAACCTGCCTCCTTGCCCGACCGGCTGCTCCGTCAGAATCTCTTTTCCGGCAATGGGTTACATTTGCGATGAATTTTCGGCCGACCACCGGAATGTGGAAATTCCTGCCTGCCCGACGGTTCTCGCGAATGAATCCCCTGCGGATTCCTGAGCATTCAACATCGGCAAAAATCGCCTGCGGGTTCACTGCGGACACAAGTGATCCCTGGAACCTTCGGTCAGCCCTGTCCGTCTGCAGCGATCCTGCGTATTCTGCTGACCAGACATGCCGGCGACCGACAGCGCAGAAAATGGCCGGACCCGGATGACGGGTGGCTGGACCGGGATAACGGGAACCCCTGCTGATGATTCTGGATTTGTTCAAACTGGACGACCGTGTTGCGCTGGTCACTGGCGCAACACGCGGGCTTGGTCAGGCCATGGCCGTTGGACTGGCGCAGGCCGGAGCGGACATCGTGACCGTGTCGCGTCAGGGAGAGGACGCCGAAACGCGGGAACTGATCACGGCCTGTGGTCGTCGCTTCTGGTCAGTCGCTGCCGACCTGGGAGATCCGGCAGCGCGTGAAGGTCTGGTGGCTCGCATCCTTGAGCAGACCGGCCGACTGGACATTCTGGTTAATAATGCCGGCAATACTCACCGCTATCCGCCGGAACTGACGCCGTTACCCGAGTGGTCGCGATTGCTGGAGATTCACCTGTCGGCGGCCTTTGATCTGTCCCAGCAGGCGGCGTTGCACATGCTGCCGCGGGGTCGCGGGAAAATCATCAATATCGGTTCGGTCATGAGCTTCGAGGGCGGCTGGAACATTCCTGCCTATGCGGCTGCCAAGCATGCCCTGGCGGGACTGACAAAGTCGCTCGCGGTGTCCTGGAGCAGCAAGGGCATTAACGTGAACTGCATCGCCCCGGGCTATTTCGAGACAGTCCTTGCTGGAAACCTGCAGGACGATCCGGTGCGCGGTCCCCAGATCATGGATCGGATTCCCTGCGGTCGCTGGGGACAACCGGACGAACTGGCTGGACTGGTGGTGTATCTGGCCTCGGATGCGTCAAACTACATGCACGGCAGCATTGTGCCGATTGACGGCGGCTGGCTGTCCCGTTGACGGTAAGACCTGTCTGGCGATCGAATTCTACTGCGTGGGGACGGCCGGAATTCCGTCTCTGACTGCCACGGAACCTGCTCATGAAAATCGGAATTGTCGGCTGTGGTTTTGTCGGGGCCACGGCTGCCTACGCACTGGTGCTGCGCGGGACAGGCCGTGAAATCGTGCTGGTCGATCGCAATCAGGCGCGGGCGGAGGCAGAGGCTGACGACCTGTTTCATGCCGTGCCGTTCGCGAAGCCCATGTCGATTCGTGCAGGCGACTACGCGGATCTCGCAGGAGCCCGGGTGGTGATTGTCGCCGCCGGCGTGAATCAGAAACCCGGGGAAACGCGGCTGCAGTTGCTGGAGCGGAATGCCGCTGTGTTCTCGGAGGTGATTCCGGCGATCCTCCAGGCGGCTCCGGAAACGGTGCTGGTGGTGGCGACGAATCCGGTAGACGTGATGACGCACCTGACCGCTCACTTCGCAGGGCAGCTGGGAGTTCCGGCGTCGCGGGTCGTCGGATCGGGAACCACGCTGGACACCGCCCGTTTTCGGGTGCTGCTGGGGAAGCGGCTCGGTCTCGATTCCCACTACGTCCATGCCTATGTGCTGGGTGAACATGGAGATTCCGAGGTGCTGTCATGGTCGACCGTCACCGCCGGCGGGTTGCATCTCGACGATTACTGCCGGGCACGCGGGATCACGCTGTCCGAAGCGGATCGGCAGGAAATCGACGGCCAGGTACGCAAGGCGGCCTATCACATCATCCAGGGCAAGGGCGCGACCTATTACGGGATCGGCGGCGCGCTGGCTCGCATCGTGGACGTCATTCTGCATGACCAGCGCGCGGTGCTGAGTGTTTGTGCCCGATGCGACGACGTGGCAGGAGTGAAGGACGTTACACTGGCGCTTCCCCATATTCTGGGCGGGCAGGGGATTGTGGCGTCACTGCCTATGACGTTGAACGAGGTCGAACAGTCAGCGCTCCAGCGGAGTGCCACGATCCTGCGTTCCGCGATTGATTCCTTGTCTCTGGACACCGCGAAACCAGCGTGAAGCCTGGCGCGGGTTCCGATGCTCGCCAGTCGTCAGTTCGTACCGGTTCACAAAGGAAGCGAATGGTGCCCCGTCTGAATTCGCAGCGCTGGCAGCGAGCCGTCAAAATGGCCGAGGGGTGGGTGGAAGATGGCGTGACGACGGCCATCAGCTGTCTGACCGGTTCGCTGGCAGGGCCTGCTGCCAGTTTTCATCGCGGGCATTGTGACGTTGACGGGCAGCGGCCGCTGCCGGAATCTCCGATCTACCTGGTGGCATCCATCACCAAGCCGATTGTGGCGATGGGTGCGATGCTGTTGATCGAGCGTGGCGACCTGACGCTGGGCACCCGGGTGACCGACATCATCCCCGAGTTCGGTCGCAACGGAAAGTACGGCGTCGAGATGCGGCATCTGCTGACGCACACGTCCGGTCTGCCCGACATGCTGCCGGAAAACGAGCGGTTGCGCGCCGACCACGCTTCGTTCTCGCAATTTCTGGCAGCCACCTGCGAGGCGTCCCTGGGATTTCCGCCCGGGAAAGCGGTCCAGTACCAGAGTTCTGGCTTCATTATCCTGGCAGAACTGATCCAGCGGATCTCCGGACGAAACTGGCAGCAGTATCTGCGAGAAGAGTTGTTCCAGCCGCTGGGTCTAAAAGACACTATGCTGGGAGCCCCGGACGACTGGTTTGACAACACGGACGCCAGTCCGCTGTCGCGGGTCGTCGAGGTGCGACTGACGCCGCAGCAGGCGGAGACTGACTGGAACTGGAACAGTCGCTACTGGCGGAAGCTGGGGGCGCCGTGGGGCGGGATGCTGACGACCACGGACGATTTGGCTCTGGTCGCAGAATGCCTGCTGCGAAACGGGCGTGATGCCGGGAACCGGACACTGCTCTCTCCCGCAGCGGTGGCGGCCATGATTTGCAATCAGCTCGAACCGTTGCGGGATGTTCCGGAAGCGGATCGACGGACGCGGTCGTGGGGGCTCGGCTGGCGAAGGCACTGGCCCGGCCACTCCGCCAATTTCGGCGATCTGCTGGGGTGTCGCACTTACGGACACTGGGGCGCTACCGGCACCGTGATGTGGATCGATCCCGACCAAGGCATCTATGGCATCATGCTGTCCTCGCAACCGCAGGAACCTGCCGGCTGGTTCCTGGCACGAATGTCCAACGTGATGGCGGCTGCGTGGGAGTAGAGGGAGGCCACTTCCGCTGTTCGTGGATGTTTACGCTGCCCGGGACTGCGGCACAGCCGGCAGTTGCTGTTCCAGCAAGTCCAGCGTACGGAGAGTTGCTCCCTGCTGGGTCAGCACGAACGAACGGGCGGCGATGCCCAGCCGGGTTCGCTCGGCATCGTTGATCAGCATGATGCGCAGAGTCGCTGCCAGTTCCTGCGCATCATGCACCACGACAGCGGCCTCGCGTGACAGCAATTCGTGGACAATATCGCGAAAGTTGGCCGTGTTGGGACCGAACATGACAGCTGCCGCATAGGCGGCCGGCTCCAGCATGTTCTGGCCTCCCCGCCGTGTGAGACTGCCGCCGACAAACGCCAGGTCTGCCAGTCCCCAGCACGCTCCCAACTCTCCCAGTGTATCCAGCAACAGGACGGGGCGTTCCACGGTTTGTTCCGGCCGGGAGCGGCGCAGCAGGGGCAAATGAGACTGTTGGACGAGTCGCGCGACGTCCTCGAACCGCTCGCGATGCCGCGGTACCAGCAGCAGTCGCAGCTGCGGGAATTCGTCTTTCAGTTGCTGGTAACACTGCAGGGCCGCAGCTTCCTCAGTCTCCTGTGTACTGCCGGCGATGAAGACGATGTCATCAGCGGCGATTCTGAAGAACTCCCGCAGGGCCTGCGTGCGCGGATTCCGTCGATCGGACTCCACGCGGTCGTACTTGATGTTGCCGGTGACGTGAACCTGAGCTGCGGGAACGCCCAGCTCCCGGAAACGCTCTGCATATTCTTCCGTCTGCACTGCCACCTGGGACAAGCTGCGGAACACCGGCGAGAGCAGGAATTTCCAGCGGCGATAACCTTGATAGCTGCGGGAACTGATCCGGCCATTGATCACCACGACCGGTACATTCTGCTGGCGGGCTGCTGACAGAAAGTTGGGCCAGATTTCCAGTTCAACCAGTACAATCAGGCTGGGCTGGATCAGGGCCAGGGACCGCTGCACCGCCCAGCTGAAATCGAGCGGCCAGTAGATCACGTGCCGGTCCGGAAATTTCTGCCGGGCGACTTCATAGCCCGTGCCCGTCGTCGTGCTGATGACGACGGCATCGCCAGGATGACGGCGAACATACTCGGCGATCAGCGATTGTAACTGCAGGACTTCACCGACACTGACCGCGTGAAACCAGACCCGCCGTTGATTTCCCGTCAGGCGAGCGACATTCCCCGTGAGTTTCACGCCCAGGCCGGCAACCGGCTTTTTCAGAATCCAGCGCCGCCACAACAGCCAGGGAGTCGCGGCGAGCAGCGCGACGCTGTAGATCAGGTCCAGAACATTGGGCATGCCGGGAATTCCCCTCCGTGGGATTCAAAACGCGGGCGGATTGTATCAGCCCCGTTCGACGTCGGGAATGGGGATTGAGTAGGCCGGCATTCCCTGCCGGCTGGAGTCGGCATGTTGCTTAAAAAAGGCTGGAAGGTGTGGCACGCCCTGAGTCCTCGAAGGGCGTTGCAATTTTCAGCGTCGATTCAAAACGCCTGGAGGCACTAGCCCGAAGCGCAAGCGAGGGACTACAGCGGACTTCCTTCCTCGCTTGCGCTTCGCGCTCATGAATCATTGTCCGGGTTCACTGGAGATTTCCCGGCCGGCGTGTTGAGCTGCGTTCATCCAGCCTCATTTCTGGCGCTCGCCTTGCGTCACTGCCGCGCGGGAAACGATCGGGCCGCGGGCTGCGATCGCGGCATCGATCCGGGAAATTTCCGCAGGAGTCAGCGTCCAGGTCATGGCGGCGGCGTTGTCCCGAATCTGTTCGGGTCGCTTGGCGCCACACAGGGCCGCTGTGATGCCTGCACGCTGGATGGTCCAGTTCAGCACGACCTGCGCGACCGTGACCTGACGGTCCGCGGCGATGGGCCGTAGCTGGTCGAGAAAATCCTGGTTCCGTTCCCATTCCTCGCCGTGAAACATGGGATATTTCTGACGACCGTCGCGGGGATCGAACCGGTGATCCCGCGGCAGCTTGCCTGCCAGCAATCCTTTCATCAACGGCCAGTAGATCAGCGCCGCCACTTGATGTTCCTGGCACCACGGCAGTTGCGAGGTTTCAATCTCCCGTTGCAACATGTTGTAAGGCGGCTGAAAAGCCGTCAGCGGGCAGACGGCGTGAAATTCTGCCAGCTGTTCCGTGGTGAAATTGGACGCGCCGGCAGCGCGCACCTTGCCGGCAGCGATCAGTTCGGCAATGGCCCCGGCCGATTCGGCCAGCGGGGTGTCGGGATCAGGGGCGTGCAGATAGTACAGATCCACTTCGTCGAAGCCGAGTCGCTGGAGGCTCTCGTCGGCGTGACGCAGGATCGTTTCCCGGCGTCCATCCCGGACCTGCTTCCGGTCACTGTTCCAGTAAATTCCGCCTTTGGTAGCAATCACCACCCGGTCACGATGCGGTTTCAGCCGCTGCCCGACCATTCGCTCGCTTTCACCGTCGTACCCGTAGCAATAGGCGGTGTCGAAATGGTTGATTCCCGCCTCAAGGGCGGCATCGAGCGTCGCCAGTGAGTCGGCTTCGTTCACATCAACGCTCGTAATTCCGGCAATCGGCCAGCAGCCCATCGCAATCGGACTGATGGAAATTCCGGAAGTGCCGAGCGGGCGGAGGGGCAACATGGCGGGAGACTTTCGGGACAAGTGGCGGGGCGGCAGTGATCGCGAGCCTGTCAACGTGAACAGTGACTCGCAACCGGAACCATCGGGTGCGGGTAATTATGCGAAATGAATCCGGTTCCGTATACTGGCCGGCGCTCCCACGGAGGCGACTCGATCCGGTTCGTGACGCAGGTCGACAGGAGACAGGGCAACGGCATGGAATTGCAAGCCGGCATTCGGTTGCCGTCCGACACGCTGGATTATGACGGACAGACTGCAGAGCGCGCAGCGGCCCTCAGCGCTGCGGACAGTGCGCCGCCGTCGACAGTGCCGGGGTATCAGATCCTGCAACGGATCGGAGCCGGGAAATTCGGCTCCGTCTGGCTGGCCCGGGAGCAGAACACCGGCAAACAGGTGGCGATCAAGTTCTATACCCAGCGGCGCGGCGTCGACTGGGCGCTGCTCGGCCGGGAAGTGGAGAAGCTGGCAGTTCTCTATACGTCCCGCCACATCGTGGGGCTGATCGCTGTCGGCTGGGATCACGATCCTCCCTACTACGTGATGGAGTATCTCGAGAACGGCTCGCTGGCACAGCGGCTGGAAACCGGTCCGCTGCCGACCAGTGAGGCGGTCCGGATCGTCAAGCGAATTGCACTGGCGCTGGTGCATTCGCACGGTAGCGGTGTACTGCACTGCGATATCAAACCCGCGAACGTGCTGCTCGATCAGGATTATGAACCGCGGCTGTGCGATTTCGGTCAGTCCCGGCTGGCGGACGAACGCGATCCCTCGCTGGGCACGCTGTTTTATATGGCTCCCGAGCAGGCTGACCTGCACGCGGTGCCTGATACTCGCTGGGACGTGTACGCACTCGGGGCTTTGCTGTATCACATGCTGGTTGGACAACCTCCGTTCCGATCGGATGTGCACGAGGCAGAGCTGCGCAAGTGCAAAACCTTGCAGGAGCGGCTGGATACCTATCGCCGGATCATCACGCGTTCGCCCCGACCGACGTTGCATCGTCGCGTTGCCGGAGTCGACTGGCGACTGGCCGATCTGGTGGACCGCTGTCTGAGCGTCGATCCCTCGCGGCGGCTGCCCAATGCCCAGGCCGTGCTGGACCGTCTCAATGCCCGGGAACGGCACCGCGCACGCTGGCCGCTGATACTGTCCGGACTCGTGTTGCCGGTATTGCTGGTTGCCAGCTTGCTACCGTTTGGACTGGGGGCCTTGCGCGATACGGTGACCACCAGCCGGCGAAATCTGGTCACCCGCGCGCTGGAAAGCGATGTGCTGTCGGCGAACCTGCTGGCCGGCAGCCTGCAGCGGGAACTGGACGACCGTCTGAACGAACTGCTGTCGATCGCGGCGGAGGATTCTGTCCGTCAGATTATCCAGAAGGAAGCGGAACTGCCGCTGCTGGAACGCCGGGAACTGTTCGCTCAACTCGATCGCAAGAAACGTCAGGTCGACCAGCGACGCCAGGCACTGGGACGCTCGACGGATTCCAGCTGGTTTCTGCTGGACCCGGAGGGCTATCAACGCTGGCGGAATCCTTCCAGTGGAACCATCGACCGCAACTGGGCCTGTCGCGACTATTTCCATGGCCGCGGCGATGTCCTGCAGAATCGCGGCGAGGACACGCCGGATGATCAGTGCAGCGACCTGTCCCCAACCTTGCGACCGCATGTCTCGGCCCCCTATTCCAGCCGGACGAGCGGCGACTGGAAAGTCGCGCTGTCGGTTCCGGTGTTCGATCGCGACGAGGACGATGCCGGCTCTCGAAAAATCATTGGGGTGCTGGCCCGTTCGCTGAACCTGAGCTCGCTGCTGAAGGACTACCAGCACAGTCTTTCGGCCCAGGGCACTGCCCGCGTCGGTCGCCAGCTGGCGATCGTCGACGGCCGGAACGGGATTGTACTGGCACATCCCTGGCTGACGGACGAGCGGCTGGAACGGGTCGATCAGATCGACAAACAGCTGCATCTGGAAGGGGCCATCGCCAATAATCTGGAGACTCTGGTCACCGCAGATCCAGAGGCCGACGACCTCGAAAACAATGACCGGACCGATCATTACAGCGACCCGGTTGCCTCACTCGCCCCGGCGGAATACGGTGGGGAATGGATGGCCGCCTTCGCTCCCATCGGGCAAACCGGCTGGGTGGCAGTGGTCCAGGAGCGACGCCAGCCGGTTGTGGAACCCGTGGAAAACCTGCGGGACCGCCTGCTGACATCCGGGGGGCTGGGTTTGCTGATGATCTGCGGGCTGGTGGTAGGCTGCTGGTCGATGATTCTGCTGTTGATTAGCGACCGCCGGCCGGAATGGTTGCGCTGGTGGTGGCGACGGTTGGCGTCGACCCGGGAAATGTCGACCGAATCTACGGGAAGGATCTCGGAGAGTGCATGAGCTGCGTGTCCAGGGAGGGCATCCCGACGAAATCCTGTCGTTCCCGCTGGCAGCCGGTCAGACGTACGTCCTGGGACGTGCTTCATCCGCTGATCTGCAGGTTCCGTGGGATGAGCGGATCTCGCGGAGACATGTGGAACTGCAGCTGCAGGACGGCACGCTGTGGGTCCGCCGGCTGGAACAGACGCGACATCCCGTCTTCTTCGACGGACACGCGGTCGATGAATGCCGGGTCAAGGCGAGCGGCCGGTTCGTGCTGGGGACGACGGTTTTCAAACTGGTGCATGCCTCGGAAGCGGTCGCGGAACGGCCCGTTGAGGAGCGCGCCTTCAGTCCCCAGCAGCTGCGTCGCATCCGCTATCGCGATCCGGAAAACCGGATTGCCGTGCTGACGCATCTGCCGGAAGTGATCGCCGCCGCCCGTAACAACGTGGAACTTTACGAGCAGGTGGCCCATCTCATTCTGAATGGCGTCAGTCAGGCAGAGGGCGTGTCCATCGTCAGCAGCCTGGACGACGATGTGGTGGTCACACGGCATTGGGAACGCCGTCGGCAGACCGCGGGAGAATTGCGGCCCAGCCGTCGGCTGGTCCGCGAGGCCTTGCGACTGCAGCGGACCAGCGTCTTGCATATCTGGGGAGGCTCCGGTGAGGAGGACAGCGGCCCCGACCCGACGCTGGGACAGGAATTCGACTGGGCTTTTTGCACGCCGGTGGATGGTCTCGCGGACGTGCCATCCGGAATCTATGTCGGCGGCCAGATGAGCGCCATGTATCGGGAAGGCGCGACGCTCGCGGAGAGCAGTCTGCTGGAGGCCGATGTCAAATTCACCGAACTGGTGGCTGAATTCGTATCGGCGATCGTGAAGGCCCAGCGGCTGGAGCGGCAAAAGGCCGGACTGCGACAGTTCTTTGCCCCGCCAATTTTGTCCGCGCTGGGAGATGCCCTGGACACGACCTTGCTGGAACCCAGTGAATGCGATGTCACTGTGATGTTCTGCGACTTGCGGGGTTTCAGCCAAAAGGCGGAGCATGAAGCCGATAATCTGATCGGTTTGCTGGAACGTGTGAGCCGGGCCCTGGGAGTCATGACCCATCACATTCTGGCGCATGGCGGCGTGACCGGCGACTTCCAGGGCGATGCCGCTCTCGGATTCTGGGGCTGGCCGCTGTCCTCCACCAATTCCGTACTGGATGCCTGCCGGGCTGCGCTGGGAATCCGGGCTGCCTTTGCAAAGGCTGCAGCGCGCAAAGATCATCCGCTGTCGGATTTCAGCATGGGAATCGGTCTGGCGCACGGGCGCGCGGTGGCCGGGAAAATCGGGACAGCCGAACAGGTCAAGGTCACGGTCTTTGGTCCCGTCGTCAATCTGGCGCAGCGGCTGGAAAGCATGACCAAGTTCGTGCGGGCTCCGATCCTGATTGATGAGCGGGTCGCCAGACAGGTCCAGGGCCGCCTGTCTCCTGAAGAGGGACGGGTTCGTCGCCTGGCCTGCGTGCTGCCGTACGGTCTGGAAAAACCGGTGGAGATCAGCGAATTGCTGCCGTCCCTTTCCGACTGGCCGGAGTTGACCGCGGAACATTTGCAGATTTTTGAACGCGGCGTCGAACGCTTCCTGAAAGGCGACTGGGAAGAAGCCTATCGCGACTTCCACGCCATGCCGGCGACGGACCGGGTGCAGGATTATTTGCTCGCCCAGATCATGCAAGGCAACCGGAAAGCACCCGCCGGCTGGGATGGAGTGGTTCGTTTGCCCGGCAAATGATCTCCGTCTGACCTCCTCAGGTGAAATCGTCTCGCCGGAAGATCGCGGAGTAACCGCCGTTGCTCGCAGCTGCGAATTCGAGGCAGGAAAATTGTGCCTCCCTGTTTTACCTCCGGCCGCTGATATCGCCAGACCCGCATTTTGCTCTGGCAGTGGTGACAAATTCTGACGGTTTTTCGGATCGCTGGACCTGTAACAGTTGAGAGGGAGAAGGGTGTTCAGGAATGAGCGGATTTCCCTGAGTTTCCTGGCAATCGCACTTCATGACACGGAACGATGTCCTAGATTTCCTGAAATCAGCCGCATAAATTGCCGGATCGATTCAAGGTTCTGGCAGAGTTATTAATGTCGACCTTGCATAAAGTCCCTTTCGATGGTGTGCCACTTCACAAATTCCGATTTATCACCAGGTGATTTTGCCATTGCTTCCGCGAGCAAACCCGAGGTGCCAACGGAGTCTGCCGGAGTCGCCCGTCTGACGGAAACAATTAAATGGCTCAACCTTGCTTTCAATGAATTACCGTTTGTCGCAGATTCTGAAGCCGGGCCGGCGGAGCAGACAATCTGATTCGCAGTCATGTCGGGTCGATCCGGCCCTGTCTTCGAGATGCGTGCATAGCTATGTCAAACTCTTCGACAACGCCAGTCACTGAAGTCTCGAATCGGCCGCGGGTTCTGGTCATTGATGACGATCCCCAGATTCGCAACCTGATTGTCGCCTTCTTGTGTCGTGATTATCTGGTCGCCGTTGCCAGCGATGGAGAAGAGGGCTACCAGAAAGCCCTGGAGCATCAACCTGACGTGGCGGTGATCGATATTCAGATGGACGGCTGGGATGGACTGAAGACACTGAAAGCCTTCCGCGAGCATGCCACCCTGAAATCGGTCCGCACGGTAATGTTGACCGCTGACACGTCGCGGCAGACGGTGATGGCGGCGATCGCCATCGGCGCCGACGATTACATCGTCAAACCGGCCCTGTCGCGTGATGATCTCCTGCAGAAGCTGTTGCGAGTTCGTAATCTGCCATTGGTCAATCGTTCGGCCGCAAGTCACCGACCGGATGCGGCCACGAAAAATCCTGAGAGCACTCAGCCTGTTTCAGTTTCGGGAACGGCCGTGTCTGCGACCGCCGTCCCGGGAAACGCCGGAGCCGCCGTCGCCAATCCGCCGCCAGCGGCTGATGTCGATCAACGCCAGCTGCAGGAAATTCTGGATGCCTGGGAATAAGCAGCCTGTCGGGCTCCTGGTTTTTCACGTCTTTCGCATATGATCGGGTGTCGCTCAGGTCGTTCTGGATCAAGAGAGACGCGGCGGATTTGCCACATGCTCTTCACCCCCGCCCGGTACTCTTGTCACTGGCACTCGTGGCGCACTGGCACTCGTGGCGCACTGGCACTCGTGGCGCACTGGTACTCGTGGCGCACTGGCGAGGGTGCTGCATCCGTTCAATAGGCGATGGTTCAGACGAACTCATGCCGCGGACAGTCGGGAAGCTCGATCGGAATGCTGGGATTATTTTTTGACGGTCTGAAGCTGTCCTTAAGGTCCGACTTGCCGGTTCCCGTGCCACAGCCGGGCGAGGTGCTTGTCCGGGTGCTGTCAGCCGGAATCTGCGAGACGGACCTGCAACTCATTCGTGGATACATGGGGTTCCGCGGAATCCTTGGCCACGAATTTGTGGGAATTGCCGAAGCCGGGCGATTTGCCGGACAACGCGTGGTCGGCGAAATCAACTGCAGCTGTCACCGGTGTCCGACCTGTCTGGCAGGTCTGCCGAATCACTGTCCGACGCGCACTGTGATCGGCATTCTTGGTCACGATGGCGCTTTCGCCGAATACATCGCTGTCCCGGAGCGCAACTTGCATGCGGTTCCGGCTGCCGTGACCAACGACCAGGCGATCTTCGTAGAACCGCTGGCAGCCGCATTTCAGATCCCGGCGCAGATTCCGGACCTCGCCGGACGCAAGATTATCGTCCTCGGGGATGGCCGGCTGGGGCAGCTTTGTGCTCCGGTGTTGCAGCATTCCGGGGCCAGCGTTCTGGTGGTTGGTAAACACGAGCGAAAACTGAGCCTGCTGGTGCGTCAGGGAATTCAGACCCTGCTGCGATCTGCCGCCCAACCGGATCGGTCTGCCGACGTGGTCGTGGACTGCACAGGCTCGGAAACCGGTATTGCAGATGCCTGTCAGTGGCTGCGGCCACGGGGAACTCTGGTTCTGAAAACCACGGTCGCCGGAAATCCGGCGATCTCGTGGGCTCCGATCGTGATTGATGAACTGAGCGTGGTGGGGTCCCGTTGCGGTCCCTTTCCGCCGGCGATCGCAGCTCTCGAACAACGCAGCATTGATGTCACGCCGCTGATTGAGAGCCGCTATCCGCTTTCGGCAGCGATTCAGGCGTTCGACGAGGTGCAACAGGGGTCATCGTTGAAGGCCATTTTGCAGATCGCGGCCGAATAGATCGTCCGGTTGAGGAAATCAATCGGCCACGACTTTCCAGCAACAGGATCGGCCGCACCCCGTCTGTCCACGTTCATTCAGGCAACACGCTGTTCGGCTGACCTGGGCGTGTCGCAGACGTGCGAGTGTTGCAGGCCTGCAACACCCGATCACAGAGACGCTCAGCCCCTTACACGGGGACCGGGCAGACAAAGTTGGCAGGCTTGACGACCATTACCGAGCAATGGACGTGTGGAAGGAGCCGTTCGGCCGTATTGCCGAGCAACATTCCGGAAAATCCGCTCCGGCCATGTGACCCGATGATGAGGAGATCCACGGAGTTGTCGTCGATAAACTGCGGAATCGCCGCATCAGGTGAGCCCTCAATCAGCTCGACCTTGACGCCTTGCTCGACGGTCCGGTAGTCGGATTGATCCAGCTGAGCACGGACTTTCTCTTCGGCTTCTGCGTGCATCCGCAACCGGTAGTTCTTCACTTCCTGCTCGGGAATGCCAGCCGTGTGCAGGTAGGATTCAAATGGAAATTCCAGCGTATGCACGACAAACAACCGGGCTGCCAGGTACTTCGCCACGCTGACGCCGGTATCGGTCACTTGCTGGCCGATATCACTGAAGTCGGTCGCAACGGCCACCTCCCGCAGATCCCGGACTTCGCCCGGTTTCACGACCCAGACCGGAGCCGGGCAAACCCGCATCAGTTTGTTACAGGTGCTGCCGAACAAAGCGCGGGCAGTTGCCGAACGCCGACGTGTGCCGACGATGACCAGATCGAATCCGCCGCGAACGGCCTCGCGAGTCAGCTCTTCCCAGGCTTTGCCGAGAACCAGCTTCGTGTTGACGTTGATGCCATGCTGACTCAGCGACGCTGCAATTTTTTCCAGATCCGTTTTGGCGATATCTTCCACGGTCCGGTGCACGTTGTGCTTGTCGACCTCGATCAGATGCAACGCCTGCTCGGAAATCTCCAGCACGGCACAGAGGGTAATGGCAGCCCCGCTTGCGACGGCGATTTCTACCGCCTGATTGAGCGCTGCCTGCGACGTTTCTTCCAGAACATCAGAGACAATCCGGTCGCCGTGATGGAGATCCAGACCGACCAGAATCTTCTGCAACGCCTGCATGACACTCAACCTTCGGTATGATCAGGAAAGACTGCGGGAACACAGCTCCCGGGAGCAGCAGTCCGGATTTGTCAGATCAATCCAGGATCTGACCGGAAATCCTCGACCTTGCCCAAGTCTAGCTTTTCCGGCGGCAACCCGTCTATGGACCATCGCGACCTTCCACGGCAAGCCGCTGAAATTCTGAGATCACCGCTGCTGCCAGCTCTTCAATCGCCTCCATGTCGTGGGCCAGGCTAAGCGAAACCCGCAGCCGCGAGGTGCCTCGCGGGACTGTTGGCGGACGGATGGCACCGACAAACAGCCCACGTTCCTCAAGCCGACGCGCCATTTCCAGTGTTGTTTCCGCTTCACCAATCAGGACTGGCACAATCGGTCCGACTGACTGAGCCGCTACCGGAATCCCGGCGTCGGCCAGCAAGGTGCGAAATCGCTGACATAACTGTTGTAACCGGACTACCCGTCCGGGTTCCTGCATCAGAATCTCCAGCGACGCGGTGGCGGCTGCACAGACCACAGGCGGCAGGGCCGTCGAGAACATCTGCGTGCGAGCGGTATTCCAGAGGTAGTCGATCAAGGCTTGTGAGCCGGTCACGAATCCGCCCAGCGCACCCAGTCCCTTGCTGAGCGTCCCGATCCGCACTGCCACCCGTTCCTCAACATCAAACTGCTCACAAACACCACGCCCGCTGGCACCGAAAACCCCGGTTCCGTGGGCTTCGTCGACAATCAACTCCGCCTGATACCGCTCTGCCAGGTCACACAACTGCGGCAGGGGCGCGAGGTCGCCATCCATGCTGAAGACGGTGTCGGTGACAATCCAGCATCGCCGACGACCATGGTCATCCGTCAATCGCCGTTCCAGCGACTCCAGATCATCGTGACGGTAGACCTGGAACCGCGCCCCGGACAGCCGGCAGCCATCCACCAGACTCGCATGATTCCAGCGATCGCAGAAGATGGTGTCTTCCGGGCCGGCCAGCGTGCTGATCGTTCCTACATTGGCGGCCATGCCTGTCGGAAACAGAATCGCCGCCGGCTGTTGCTCGAATGCCGCCAGACGTTCCTCCAACCGGAGATGCGCCGGCGTCCGTCCGCAGATCAATGCACTGCCGCGGGCACCACAGCCCGCAGACTCGAGCATGGTCCGCGCGGCGTCCACGACGCGGGGATCTTCCGACAGACCGAGGTAATCGTTCCCCGAAAAGTCGCGCACCCGTCGCCCGTCGATCAGACTCCAGCCCTGTCCGAGCGACTGGCAGACACGTCGGCGGCGCAACAGACCGGCGTCGCGGATCTGTTGCAACTCTTCATTCAGCCAGTCCGGGGACAGCAACGTGGTATTCCGCAAGGGGGCCAGCGTAACCAGCCCGAAGCGCCAGCGAGGAACAGAGCGATGGATGCACCGACACCAGGCGGAAAATGCTGTCCGGATTCCCTCGCTAGCGCTTCGGGCTAGTGAGTTCCGGTGAGTAGATTCCGGTGATCAGAACAGCGAAATGGCATGGTCCGACAGTCGCTCGTAGCCGTCGACCGTGATCAGGTAATTGTGTTCGATGCGGATGCCGCCGATGCCGGGCAGGTACAACCCTGGCTCCAGCGTGATCACGTCGCCTGCCAACAGCACATCGTCGCTTTGCGGGACCAGGATCGGAGCCTCGGGATGAGCCAGACCGATACCGTGTCCGGCGTGATGGCCGAAGAAGTCAGCGAAGCCGGCGTCGCGGATCGGCTTTTCGACGGCCTCGAATACGTCACGGGCCTTGACGCCCGCGCTGAGCGACGCTTCACCGCCGCGCTGGGCAGCGCTGACCACGTCGTACAGGTTGCGTTGCTGCGGCGTCGGCTCGCCGATGGCGAGTGTATTCGTAAAATCGCTGCGATATCCCTGCAGGACGACCGAGAAATCCAGGATCAGCATGTCGCCGCGTTGCAGCGTGTAGTTCGTGGGTGGACCACCGGCAGAGTGCAGTCCGGCGTTGGTCGCCCGGAAATCGCCGTAGATCATGGCGGGACGTCCTGCAGCTTGCACGCAGGCTTTCTGGATCTCCAGATAGACGTCCAGTTCGGTTACACCCGGACGAGCGACTTCTCTGGCCCGCAGTTGTCCGGCCTCTCCCGCCCGCATGCAGGCCCGCAGCAGCTCAATTTCATCGGCTTCCTTCTGCCGCCGCAGGCTGCGAATCACGGTTCCCAGATCGACCGGATCGCGCCGGGCCTCGATCCGCCGCTCCTTGCGGACCGAATGAGCTTCCTGATCGAGCCCCAGCGACTCAAAAGCACCCACCGGCAGCCACTCGGCCTCAATCACGCCCGGCCGGCCGTACAGCCGTTCCGAGAGCTGATGTACCGCTTGCAACAGGGCATGATCCCGGTTCATCACCGAGTGCTTGTGGTCGTACCAGGTGATCTGGATCTGTTCGTCGATCACCGGCTCGCCGGTTTTGGCGATCC
>VFQN01002603.1_pt1 | contig 27406 bp, 32 predicted proteins | sample 3512371 | NCBI WGS metagenome assembly VFQN01 (sample SAMN10412370, study PRJNA504923) | tailings metagenome | isolation source: Replicate 2 from Balatoc abandoned mine | place: Philippines: Itogon, Benguet | collected 2017-08-28
AAACTGATTTTAAACTAATTTTCAATAATTTACGTGGTATGAGATCCTTAGAATTCAAAATTTTACGTCATTGGTACAGATATTTGGCTTTGTAGACGGAAGGTTTTGGGGATTACAGAACGGAAGAAACTTATTTAAAGTCAAATCTAATTGCTTTAACTTATATATTGAAGGAAGTCATATAGTCCAACATCAAGTCCAACAAGTTCGACAGGAAGCTCGTGGCTATGCTTCTGTACATTGGATGTGATTTTTAATGCTTAAAACAAATTTTATCAAGTGATCTTTTTAAAAATGTTCTCTTTTCAAAGACTTAACCAAGAAAAGGAGAGAGAAAAGCTAACCAAGAGAAATATCGTTGAAATAAAAAAGTTCAGTCAATACGATTGAAACTTATTTGTCACGATGTAAGAACTGACTAATAAGCTGGAGCATTTTCTTAGAATCCGACCCATCGAAGAGCTCAAAACTATTCAAAGAGGGTTCTATATCCTCTTCCGCTAGGCGATGAGCAACTTCCACGACTGCTTTCCAGATTCTATCCCTCACTGCATACTCATACTCAAATTCCGGATGACCCTGACACGCCAATATATTATTATTTGAACCGCATAAGTAAACTTCATGCTTGCAAGAAGCAGAAGATGCTAAGATTTTTGCATTTTTTGGAGCCTCAATGACACAATCACCATGAGAAACAATAACGTTAGCACCATCAGAAATCCATTTTTCAGGAAAATCTTCAAATAATAGAGAAGGTGAATGTTGAGGATTAAACTTTATGTCCTCCGCTCGGAGAATAAATTTCCCATCTGGATTATAGTCGACCTCACCTCCCAGAGCGAATGCAATTACTTGGCAACCGAAGCAGCCACCATATACCTTTGGGGATCCGGTAGCAGCGGCAGCTCGGATGACTTCGCACAAGGGTTCAAACCAAGTTAAATTATCTCGATCTCGACAGTTAAAATGCGATCCAGTAATCACAATTCCATCAAATTGTAAAATATCAACAGGCAAAGAATCTCCTTTCGCAAGTTCACAATTCACCCAGACATCATTCTCACCTCGCAAACCTTGTTCAAACATATCAGAAAAGGTATAAGGAGACCATGCTGAGCTGTTTTCACAGTTAATAATGCAAAATCGCTTGTTCGATGTCATTCGATGTGGACCTTCTTAAAATGGAAACCGTACTCCAAGAGGAGCACAAAAAAGAATTTCGCCCAGTTTGTGCACAATCTTTTCCGCCTTGAGCCATCAAACCAAAAACATTCATTTCGGCTTCATTTTAGATACGAATCACTCTCAGAAAAGGATATCCTATCATGGGCGACGGGTTTTGTGATAATCTCCTTAACTACGGATCTGTTCCAGTCTTATCGCCGGAACGCATTGGTGCAGTTATGATCGTATTAGGCGTTTTATATTTAATCATGAGTGTACTAATTATTTACTTCATTAAAATTCAAGAGAGATACGCACAATCAGGTGATGATAAAGCAGTACAATCAGTAATTTTCCCAGTTTTTGTTAATACTCTTTGGTTGAATGCGATGGTTAATGTCTATGTTGGTATAGTTGCACTAGCTTTTAATTTTAATCCTTTTCAAAATACCGATAAAGCAGCAATCTGGGCCTTTGCTATCATGTGGGCATTGCAGCATATGGTTGTAGAAGGTGTAGCAGTATTATTAATGCAGAAAGGTCTTGGTATGAATGCCGCAGTAAGAACTTTTAAAATCATTTTTGTATGGGGATTAATTACTCTCTTTGTTCAATGGGCAGTATATAATGCTCAAAGAGTTCCCGCGTTTGTATTAAATGTGCTATGGAATGCTGTTTTAGTAGTTTTTTATTTGGTTTTATGGTTAACACCCAGAAAATATTTATATCGTCGACCAGCGGCAATGTTATATGCTAAATTTTGGACATTTTTTCGTTCAATTGCATTATTAGCAACAATCTTCTTCTTTGCAAAAGAAACACAACATTTTGCTAATTGTGTTTATACCTTTGGTTCATTATTTCCTTTTGCATTATTTGAACCACTGATTATGTATTATGTATTATTATTAGATAGTCGTTGGTGGCAGGGTTTAGATATTGGGAAATATTCATCATCAGAAAGTGGTGAAGAAATTAAATCACCTTTACGTGGTATGGATTTAGATTTAAAATCAGCTCAAACACTAGCTGAATCCATGGATACACTAGGGATTAGTTCAAGTAGATCTAAACCTAAAGCAGTGAAATTATTAAATTTTGCATATATTTCATTAGATAAAAGTAAATTACTAGGATCAGGTTCTTTCTCTAAAGTATATTTAGGTAGATATCGTAAAAGACCATGTGCAATTAAATTAATTTTTACTATTGATGTTACACAAGAAATTATTAGTCGTATTGCTGCTGAAGCACAAATTTTATCAACCATTAAACATCCTAATGTGGTTGAAATATTAGGCGTTTCAGTATTACCACCATCAGTATGTATTTTATTAGAATTATGTGCATTTGGTTCATTAAATGATGTTATTGGTGGTACTGGTTTTGCTGCATTAGGTACTATACCTGATTTTGTGAGGCATTTTCTGAGAGGATCATCTATTATTGGGAAATATTCTAATCGTGGTTTAAATATATCATGGAAGGATCGTTTATACCTCGCGATTGGTTGTGCACGTGGTTTAGCTGCTTTACATGCATTAAAACCTGAAGTCTGTCATCGTGATGTCAAATCAATGAATTTTCTGGTTGACGAGAATCTCAATGCGAAGATATCTGATTTAGAGTTAGGCATCACTGATGATCTTCTTATCTCTTCTAGTATGAAAAAGTCCGCAAGTTCTTTTGTTCGACGGCCTGCTTCCAGTAGTAGTCGCAGTAACCGCAGTGGGAGTAATGGAAGTAATAGTGTGAATAGTGTAAGTAAAGGGAGTGTGAAGAGTCAAGAGTCTGCGAATTCCGTTGCTAGTCCTACTGGAGGTACTATTCGTCCATTATCAGTTGAATCAAGTCGTAGTTCGAAGGTGGACGACGATGTGGACAGCATACAGTCCTTATCCTCAATTGAGAGAGGTGATAAAACTGTCTTACACGGTGATGATTTTCTTGCTAATTGGGCTGCACCAGAGGTCATTCGAGATGCCTATCATAGTCAAGCAAGTGATATTTACAGCTTTGGTTTAGTTTTATGGGAATTATTGGTTGGAACAGTTCCTTTCAGCGATGTCAAGCGACAAGATGATATTCGAGAAAGAGTATTAGATGGCTTACGACCAGATATCCCTCCGTGCTTTCTCAGTCCTCCTTATGATGAATTCTTTATCACTTTCACCGATTTAATGAAACGATGTTGGTCACCAGAACCTTTATTACGTCCAACAATTCATCATGTCTTAGATAAACTGGAATTATTATATCGTCAACAATGTTATCATATTCTTTATGAAACATCAGCCATTGAACGAGTGATTAATGATATGAATACTGATAGTATTATCAGACGACCATCGCTGAGAAGTTTCTTTCGTAGTAAATATTCAAATTTCAATCTTTCTAACCTTCAAGCAATTACGCGATATTTACAAGAGGAAGATACTCCCAGAGGTATTGGCAGTAATATTGCTCATACTAATCATCGAAATAGTAATAATATTAATGCTGATTCATTAAGAAATGTATTAGAAGAATTTAATGATACAAATGAAGCATGGTGTTTATGTCTACCAGATCATCAATTTACTATTGTCTGGGGTAGTGATGGTTTAGAGGAAAGTTTATGTTTACCAGTAAAAGAAATGATTGGAAAATCATTAATGAATTTATCATGTTTTGAAATCAAAGATGAAGAAAGAAGTTTTTATTCAACGTTATTTCAACGATCAACAATATCGAATCAAAAACAAGAGAAAATTAATACTTTTTTTGAAAAATTACGTGAAATGAAAGTAGGATATGAAAAACATTTTGTATTAGAATTAATTATTAATCGTTTTCGTACTTTTTCTACTTTATCTGCTGATAGCGCTGGTACTACAGGGACTGGTACAGGGAGAAGTAATGTTGACGTCACAGGATTAAAAGTGATTACGGCATCTTCGTTATATTCTTTACATTGTTATCCAATTGCTACTTTACCTTTAGTTACATCGAATATTGCGATTAATTCGAATAATCCTTCTAATGATTATCAATATCATGAATTTAGTCATACGAACAGTATTGCAAATAGTCCAATGCTTTCTTCTTCATTGAAAAGGTAATCGTCATTCCTTCGTAAACTCCCTTATAATCTTGTGTTTATTAGAATTAGTGCTTCTTTGAGGAGATATTCGAGAGGTGAAGACTCATCTGCTCCTTTGAATCCAAATGCTTTCGTTCAATTGAAAGAGAAGGAAGAGAAAGAAGAGAAGGAACGCGAGGAATCAGAAACAACAATGGAAGATCGTGAAAGTGCAAAAGAAGAAGCTCGATCAAGTGTGAGAGATGAAGGGAAAGATAGCTCTCTCACTAGTCCAGGTCAAAGTAGTCTTCATCATAGTAATCCTCGGATCACTCGTTCGTCAGTTTTCACGAAATCCAGCACAGCGAGTCGAGCTGTGGGTCTCGTAGCAATTCTTTTCACACGATTGAAGGATGTGAAGATTGACGATCATTCCCAGCAGAATCAGAAGGGAAATATCTTTTCAAAGTTATATGGAAGTAATAGTACAAATGCTTCTCAAGAGGCGAAGGTTTGAATAGTTTGTAATGATATATAGAACATTGTGATCTTTCTGTTTATGGAAGTAGAAAGTTTGGGTAATAATGATTAGTCATGGTACCGTTACTTTTCATTTCAACTATACCTTTATTATAGTGATTAAGATTATATTTTCCAAGTAGTAGTTACTCTAAGATTAACTTACACGACACAACCCCATAGAACAAGATCGATTTTGAAGTTCGATCGTACAGGCACATCGAATTCTCGCCAAGTCGTTACAACCTCCCCTCACAGAAGATGGGAAATAGTCATGCTCCTCCACCTGTAGATTTTAGGGTTGAAAGATGTTTGAAACGTTTTAAAAGTAAGTTATTCAACAGTTAAAACAGAGACTTGAATTCTTAATTGAAAATGGTAATAATAGTTCCACCGGATAAACTCGATATTCTATGGCAGATCTTTAATAAATTTGATCGAAGTCGTTCAGGAAATATGGTTGGTACAATTTCTTTTCAACCTTTCTATTCTTTTTATCTCAAGAATTTATTTCTCGTCGCAGCCTCTAGACGATTTATTCGATCGAGTGATAATTTATCCTCGCTCGGAACTCACAGACTCCTTACTCGGATTAATAGGTCATTCGCTTGACATCTTCTTTTTAATTGGTTTCTAATATTTCATTAGATACCAAGTCTGACTCAGGAGTAACATTTGGTGAATTCGTCGAGGTAATATAGAAGCGTCATATACTATAAATCCTTCTAATCTTCGTTCTAATCTTCGAGTTCATAGCTTGTTTGTACAATAGCGTTTTTTGAGAGAAAGGAGTTATTACGTTACTTCTTTTATATTCTGGATCCTAATCGCACTGGTCTAGTAGAGAAGGTACAGTCACTCACCTCTATCCTGCACCTCCCATATTTACAGACTTAACAGCACGAGTTAAAGCATTTCATCATGACTTTATTTAAACATCAAGTCAATACCAATGTGAAGATGGCATTTAATTACCTCGAAGAAATTGATGACGATGGTACCTTCAACTTCAATGAAGTCAGAGAACTGGGAGAGAAGTATCCCTACGTCTTCTACCCTGTCTATCAACTGCAAACTCAAATCATAGCTCGAACTCTTGGGGAGTATTGGTGGGAGCAGCATAAAGCCGCAGTGAGTGATGAGATCGCAGAGATTAAGAGGAAAGAGATTGAGTTGATTCAGAAGAAGCAGAAAGATGCAGCGAAGGCTTTAGAGTCAATGAATGAAGAAATCGTGAAGAAGAGAATGGGAGTAAAGTATTATCTCATGCCTTGGGCGAGGAGAGGAGAGAGAGTTAAGATTCAACGCATCGCAGCGATTGAAGGAGAGTTAGACCAGCAATTCAATGAAGTGAAGAAAAAGAAGTCATAACCATCTCACACCCTACCATCACCCGAGATACTCCATACAACGTATCATGACTTTGTATAGTTCTGTTTTGTATGTATTGTTCATATTGGTTAACGTCATCTTCTTTCTGTTTTTTCTTTAACAATACAGCAAGAGAGCTTATTACAGCATCTCAACCTATCCAAATATCACACGTCATCTTCACCTACTCTTCCTATAGACTATTTATTCACTATTTATCTCATTTAAGCCACTACAGCACGACCAACGACATGACGCATGATCTCGTTAGTTCCTTCTAAGATCTGATGAACACGACAGTCTCTGACGTATCTCTCAATCTGATAGTCTTTCAAATATCCGTAACCTCCATGAAGTTGAAGCGCTTCGTTACACACTTCAAATCCTACCACACATTGCGTCAGAATATGAATGCGGTGTGTGCCTAGTTGTCTACTTACCTTGATCTGTGGCGATCTTCTTCGCTAGAGCACAGTGAGCAGTGGCAGCAGGATGACCCTCATCTAACAACTTAGCAGCATTTCTATCAAAAGAACATCATTGAACTATGATTAAAAGAGTGAGGATCTACCTCACAACAAGACGAGCAGTGGTGATCTTTCCTGCCATGTCAGCGAGTTTAAATTGAGTTGCTTGATAGTCACCGATTGGTTTGCCAAATTGCTTTCTCTCCTTAACATATTGTACAGCAATCTCGAAGCAGGCTTGTGCAGCACCGATAGAGCAGGCAGCGATAGACAGTCTACCACCATCTAAACCAGCCATAGCAAACTTGAAGCCATCACCCTCCGCTCCGATACTATAACATACAAATTGTATAGAAGATAAAGATGGAAGGAGGATGAAGAGGAGGGTAGATCTACTCACCGGTTAGTGGCAGGGATTCTGACATCTTCGAAGAGAACTTGTCTAGTAGGTTGACAGTGCCAGCCCATCTTCTTCTCCATAGCTCCGAACGAGACACCTTTAGCTTCTTTAGGAATAATAAGACAAGAAATACCCTTAGGTCCAGGCTTATCACTAGTACGACACATGACCAGATAGATGTCAGACATGCCCGCACCACTGATAAACTGTTTCCCACCGTTAATGACATATTCATTCGTAGAAGGATCAAATACAGCCTTCGTAGATAATGAACCAGCATCAGAACCACTACCAGGTTCAGTTAAACAATAAGATGCTTTTAATTCTAATTTACACATCTTAGGTAAATAATGCTGACGTTGTTCGTCGTTACCAAACTTATCAATCATACCAGCACACATATTATGGATACTTAACATTGCTGTTGTACCAACACAACCTGTTGCTAATGCTTCGATGATATTTACATTATCTAATCTGGATAAAGCTGTCCCACCAACATCTTCCTTCACCATGATACCGGCAAAGCCTAATTCACCAAATTTTAAATAAGTATCAATAGGGAAATAATGATCATCGTCCCATTTTGATGCATATGGTTTTAATTCATTATCAGCAAATCCTCGAGCTAATTGATAAATTTCTGCTTGATCATCAGTTAATCCAATCACTGGATCGACGATAGCAGCTCCCGTAGCAGTTGGTGCTCTAGTAGCTGTGGAGAAACCTCTTTTCACAGAGAGTCTAGCAAAGGTTCTGGAGAGAGCGAACATAGCTTCGAGTAGTAGCTTGGGGTAGTATTGTTTGTTTGATGGTTGTTGGTTGATGTTGAGGATGGCGACTATGCGCTGGCGACCTTCTCTGTGCACTTTAGGGATAGAAAAGTGCATGAGCTTCTTTTTCATTAGATTTTAGTATATAGATTCGATAATATTACACAGATGTTGTGGTTTCAATCAATTCTATAATTCCTATTCGACTATTTCGTGATTGTAGACAAAGATTTTGTAATTCTGATTTCGTAAATTTTTTCTTCCCAGTGTTTGTGAAGGAGTCTATTAAATGAGAGTGAAAGCGATTCACATCAATCGGAATCGAGAAAGATAATGGTTCTCCAATACTACCATTACGATGTTGAGAATCATCATCTATCTCATTACCTTGAGCTTTCTCCAAACTCTTTCTCTGATCTTTATCGAAGCTAGTTCCGTTCTCTGCTTCCCCTACTGTCTCTGTCATTGGTTTGAGATAAAAGTCCAAGACAATCTTATACTCCACATATAGGATTGGGGAGGTAAAAGAATAATAGTAATCATGTGGGATCAGAAGATCAAAGATGATTTCCTCAGCATCTATGGTGTTCTTACTCGAGCAATCGATAATCTTCTCCTATATTTACAAACAACAAACAAACAATACATCACAACAAGACCTCTAACCGACTAACTCACTTACTTGAAAAGTAGTTAAATCTTTCACTTGCTTCTCATAGAGAATGACAGAGGCTTTGATTGCGAAACACTCTTGCTCGTTGTTGCTGAAGTCTATGACGAGTTTCTCGTGTCTCCCGACTAAGAAGCTGTTCGTAGTTAAATGAGCAATGCAAACATGTCCTTTATCTCGGACATTAAACGACTTTAAATTAGGTAGAGATGTGGATTTGCGAAAGGAAGTGTTGGCTATGGTGTCTTTGTTGGATAAGAGGCTGAGCTCATTGGATAACACTCGATCGATCGGAATGGAGTTCACCGGATACACTGCTAAACTAGAAGATCTTGAGGAAAAATGAAGATTAGCAGATTGATTCCAAGGGTGTGACGGTGGGTGGCTTACCTGGTGTAGTAAGGTATAAGGGAAGTGCCAGCACTGTGAACAATGAAAGGAAAGTGATAAATCTTCTGCAAGGAAATATTCTGAACGTAGACGGATACATAATAGTCGACGTTCATAGATCTGCTCTTATAAGTGGAGAGAAGATCCTTGGGCAAATTAAACTCTAGGAAGACTCCACAGTCAGTGAGCTGCTGTGGCGAGACTGGCACTTTCGACGTCGTAAACACACAACATGACGAAGTTATGCTCCGATCTAACTTCGGATCAGTAGGAAGAACTTGAACATGATCAATCGGTGACCGGTTTTCTTCATCCTCATTGATAATCTCATTTAGTTTATCGTTCAATTTAATCCATCTTTCATTAATCTGTAAATGACCATGTATTTGTGCTACAATTATCGTACCACTACCTTGTACATCAATGATAGATGGAAGTGACAAATTCGCATCATATAAATAAATAATCGCTGTCTCTCCTGCTTCAAAAGCAGGGAATGGAACAATACACTTCATATCTCTTCTAAACAAATTAAGTCATATGCTAAGGAATTACGTAAAGCGTAGTTAAGGAATTGTGTAATTGCGTTGTCAAAGAAATCAAAAGAACTTCACAAACAACAAAACACTAATCTACTCCTATCTCCCTCGATAGAGCCAACGAGTCATCCATCCTCCTTCAATAGAATAACGATAAATCATGGCGAGTTTTGAAGGTAAAAAAGATTTCACTGTGGAAGTTCAGGTAAAGAGAATACTTGCAATAAAACTTGTTTTCTTCTTACTTCTCTTATTCCTTGATTTCTGATGATCATAGGCAGCAATCCCTGAATCAATCAATATTTCTAAAACACGTGGTATTGATGAAGCATTAGCTTATTTATTACCATTAGAGAAAAGTTGTCGTGTCAATAATGATAATAAAAATTTACGTGAAATTAATTTACATCTGGTACGTTTATGTCGCGAATTAAATGATTGGAATAAATTAAATGCTGTATTAACATTAATTAATCGCCGTTCATCCCAATATAAAACTGCTTTATCATCAGTCGTGACGGAGGTGATGACCTATATTGATCATACGCCATCACTAGAGATTAAAATTGAATTAATTAAATCATTAAAAGAAATGTGTGATGGGAAAATTTATGTTGAAGCAGAAAGTGCACATCTACATTTCATGTTAGCAAAGATTTATGAAAATCAAGGTAATATACCATTAGCCTGTGATACGATACAAGATGTACATGTTGAAACATATGGTAGTTTATCGAAAAAAGAGAAAGGTACTTATATACTTGAACAAATTCGATTAAATTTATTAAGAAAAGATTATATTCGTACTGCAATTCATTCAAGAAAAATGAATTTAAAAACAATTGATGAAATTGGTTTTGAAGATATTAAAATTCATTATTATCAAATGCAGATTGAATATTATACACATGAGAAAAATACATGGGAAATATCACAAGCATATTTCAAGGTAAGCAAACCCTCCTCTATTCATTTCTTGTTATTTATTATGATTTGTTAGATTGCGTCCACAAAAGGTGATGCCTACAGTGAGATTCGATTACAATCAATTCAAGATTGTATTACTTTCTTATTATTATCCAAACATGAAACTGCTCAACAAGAAATGTTATTCCGTGTAAAGAATTTATTAGATAATGGTGATTGGAAAGAGATTAAAATTAATACACTTCATTCAGAAGTTTTAACTCTTTTCACAACCAATGAAATTATTAATACACCATTTCCACATCAAGATGAATTCTTACAGCAAGAGAATCTTCGTCGTTATGATTTTGATGGAAATTCAACAAAACATTTCTTACATTTAACAACAGTTCGTATTATTGAACATAATATTCGTATTGTCTCAAAATATTATCAACGTATTCGACTTTCTCGTCTTGGTCAACTCTTATCTCTTTCTCAGGAGACATTAGAGTTCCATCTCAGTGATTTGTCGTTTTCTGGGGATATTGTTCTGAAAATCGATCGTCCAAATGGAATCGTATCGTTTGAGAAAAAACGATCTGCTGAAGAGATTTTATCACAATGGTCGAATGATATTAATTCAATGATGTCATTAATTGAGACAACTTGTCATTTGATTAATCGTGAGAATATGGTTTACAAGATGTAAACGTTATATTTGAGGTGTGTCAGTAGTGAAGGAGAGATACTACGTGATGTTATGGGATCTTTTCTAGTTTTTTCTTTTCTTTTTTTTAATAATTTAAATTAAACAAAAGGCTTAAAAAGATAGACTATGATGATGATGGTTGTCGTTGTTTTATTTCTCTTCTAATCGAGGTTTCTTAGTAATCTCTCCCGTTGTCTCTGATGGAAGAGCAGCAACTCCTGTACTCCCAAAGCCTCCTGCACCACGTTCGGTGTCAGGAAGTTCATCCACTTCAATTGCATCAGCCATACTTATTCTTTCAAGGATCAACTGAGCAACGCGATCACCTCGTTTAACCTGGAAATCCTCCTCACTTTCGAAGACGCGATGAGACTTCATTTTAACGAAGAGAGCAAGAATAGAGTAATTACTCACCTATGATTGAATAAGACAACTCCGACATTTCCTCGATAGTCGTAATCGACAACTCCAGCACCAACATCGATAAAATTCTTCACTGCCAGTCCACTTCTTGGAGCTAAAAATGCATTAAGACATGAAAACCGAAAATAATTGCCTTACCTATTCTAGCATACGTTTCAGGAGGGATAGCAATGGATAGATCAGTTTTAACGATTGCCTTTCCACGCTTTGGGACAACAGTATCATAAGCACTTGACAAGTCAAATCCAGCAGCAAATTTTGATCCTCTCGTTGGAATAATAGCAAATTCAGTAAGTTTTTTAACTCTCATTAACTCCATTTTCAAAGAATACACTTGTAATATCAAGCAATACAAGAAGATAACCAACCACAACACAAGAATTTTTCAAATTTGAAATCACAGCGGATTCTATTTGAACCCGAAAACCCACCTTCCAAAATCCGATGTACAGATTTTTTTGGGAAAAATCTTCAAGAAGTATTGACGAGCTAACCCCTCTATACCATAGGGAGCACATCACATAACACTTCGTCCTTCCCTTGCATTGATCTGAAGATTCATTATTAAATAGAAGGATTTCTATTTGGATCGGGTCAAAAGTTCCTTGTGTGAATCGTGGAGATGTCTCAGAAAGCACCTAATATTGTTATTCTCCTTGCAGATGATGTTGGATGGAGGTAAAGTCTTTTCTCGATATCGTTGGAATGGTGAATTGATTCATTTGTTGAGTGTAGTGATTGGGGATATAATACCGACAATCCAGTGATCCCTACTCCAACGATCAATGAACTCTCTAAAGAAGCCACAGTCTTTAAACAACTTTACACTCATTCTCTTTGCACTCCATCCAGAGCATCATTGATGACTGGTCGATATCATATCAATACAGGTCTAACTTATGTTTTAACTCCTGCAACTCCAGCAGGTTCGTACAGAGTCCTTCCTATTCCATTCACAACTCATTCGATCTGTTAGGTCTACCACAGGATATCCCCACCGTTCCTCAGTTATTAAGAGAACATAAAAATTACCATACCGCTATGGTAGGTAAATGGCATCTAGGACATGCGAAAGTGAGCCAGACACCTGTCGGACGAGGCTTTGACTCCTTCACAGGCCTTTACATGTGGGATGTTGACTCATACACCAAACAGATGTATGAGGCTCCTTGGTTCCCTCCAATGTTTATTGATTGGGTCAGACAAGATAAAAATGGAAGTTTTCATCACTACGCAGAGCCAGCACATGCTACTGAGGCGATCACTCGTGGTGCCATTCAAATCATCGAAGAACATTCAAAAGAACGATCTTCCCAACCATTGTTTTTGTATGTTGCTTTCACAGCAGCTCATTCTCCGCTACAGCCTCTGCCAGCCCACGTCAAGAAATGTGATCATGTTCCACATGAGTGGCGCCGTGCCTTCTGTGGCATGGTGGTGGGATTGGATGAAGGGGTGAAGAACATTACAAGAATCATAAAGGAGAAGCTTGGAGAGAATACTATCGTCTTAGTGACATCAGATAATGGTGGCTCACCTTGGTTTGGTGGATTAAATGCACCGCTTCGAGGGGCGAAAATTACACCATTCGAAGGCGGAGTCCGTGTTCCAGGCTTTATTTACGATTATACGGTGAATCATCGCTATGTCGGTGAACCTCGCGTCTTTCAAGGTCTCGTACACTTCAGTGATTGGCTTCCAACAATTTTAGGATTTGCTGGCATTGAGAGCCGTCATTATCCTAAAGGATTAGATGGAATCGACCTTTCGTCCGCATTGAAAGATAGCTCTAATGTTGATATTTCACCTCGTAACGAAGTGTTATTAGAAATGTATTATCCAAAGGAATTTATCTTCAGTGAAGGTCTTGTTGCTTATCGTATCGGCGATTATAAGCTCATTAAAGGTGTTGTTCGCGATCCGCATTATTATCGTGAATCAGAACATCATTTTGCATTGAATAGCTCTTATCAACCATGGCAATTACGAGTTTTCGAATATTTCTTACATCTTGGTGATCGTATCTTTGGATTGGCAAACTTTGATAATCTACGAATCACTTATACTCATGCGATCATGCAAGGGATTGGAGCACGTGCGCAAAGAGAAGGAAAAGAAGAAACAAATCGATTATATAATATCCGAACCGATCCAATAGAATCAGTGAATTTATTCAATGAACCTTGGGCTAAGCCAATCATCGAACAAATTGAGGAGAGAATCGCTCATTATGAAAGAACTCGTCCACCCCCTCAAAGAGCTCATTATATGTATCATCTATTGAATTCATGGGCTAAGACTCATGTACCAGGTGATTGCTCGATGAATCCGAAAATCCCTGCTTCAGATTGTCGTTTCACTCATCCTTGGATTCCTGAGGTAAGTGCTGCTGCGCGTTCGGATGTCCTGTATTTATGCGTTTTTTTTTGTTCTTAGAATGAAAGTGGTTGGGATCATCCTGAATTGATCCATGGTCAAGTTTATATTGATGAGCGTCAAGCTGAAACACTTACTCTCCTTTATCAAGGCTTCATTCGTACTCTCTTATTCCTTTTCGTTGGATTCTTTTTCGTGAAGAGAGCATTGAAAGGAAAGAAAGTCTGAAATTGTTAGTGTTTCATAGTACAATTTTTGTAGATTCATAATCTCTATAGGTAGATTCGTTGTATAGTCTTGTAGGCCTTTTTCTTTCATATCCCTAATTTTGTTGTAATTTTCGTGGCAAATTTTGCAATTATTTAAATTAAGTTTCATTTCACGTAAGCTCAAGGGTCGATTTATTTGATGTACATCAAAATAATTAAACAAAGAATTACATTGCTTTATAAGAATCTGAGAGCGCCAAGAATTGATTGTCTCGGTCTTTCGAAAAGTTCTGCTGCTCGCATCACCCAATGTCTCCAAAAGCTTCTCACGTTGATTTGCAATAAAAGTAATCACCAAATCTCCCCAACATTGAAAAAGGATAATACTAAATACTAAAAGGATATAAATTTTTCACTGAACAGAGAAAGTGTTACTTCAGAACCATCCCAACCTTTTCCATACAAACAGTTATTCTTCATAACCACCAGGTGAAACCGATAATAACTTCGACACTCCATTCATAATAGTATGAGTTGCTCTATATTGTGACCATGATCGTTGTAATACTTCAGCAAATCGCTGGAGAGTAAAAGGTGGTTCAACAGTAAACTGATCAAAGAGAAAGAGTATTTCTCTCTTCCTGCTCTCGTATGATTGAGTGATTGGACCGACAAATCCACATGAAGCAAAATATTGGTCAAAAACCTAAAACAAATTAAATCCTTAACAAACTTTTCCCCTATATTCCATATTTGCTTACCTTACATAATTTCCATCGAAACAGTAATCTCACTTCCTCCCATGGTTGTGATAACCGACCAGTAGTTGCAACATTATTCAATATTTCTTCCAATGCTTCTGGGATCGCTTTTCCTATTTGAGGGTCATCTTCATCCTTTGGTAGATTCATCAACATGGTCAGTTGATTGGAAGAAGAAGGGAGAACTAGCAGTTGCATTCAAAGTTAAGGAAAAGACTAAAAAGCAATAAAACAATTGTCTATCTACAGCTCTTTGCTACTCTTGTTAGTAGAGGAAGAAACGCGTGGCAACTGCCAGAGACCAAAGAGATATGCAAGTCTAACAGCGAGCATATCTCGAGCCATTACTAAGGATGTTGTTACAACATCAAGTTTTGATTGAATAAGCTTGGATCCTTCCACTTCACGCCAATTTACGGAAACCTAGAACAAATAATAATAAGACAACATCTTAAAAACGATTAACATCTTTACCTCATCCATATGAAAACCTAAAGACTCTGCTTGATAGATAATTTCTATGTCAAAAGCCCACCGATTGAGGTGCAGGTTGGTGAATAAAGTCTTTGCTACATGATTTGTGAAGAGTTTAAATCCACACTGTGTATCTTGAATATTTCTCGTACATAAGAGAACTACCAAGAAGTGAAAACCTTTCATTAGAATAGTTCTATAAAATGCACGAGTTGCAATAGATTTATCAGCGAGATGAGCTCTATCAAAAGTAGTCAATTAGAATCACGCTCTCAGTGTCCTTCGAGACGTGTCTTACCTGCTACCCACAACCACACCATTTCTATTATCGTCATATTTATTTTCTAATATTTTCATTCGCTTCATAAGAGTTTCTGCATCCTCGATATTTGTTGCTCCATCTGCATCGGCCTTAACGAAATAAAGTTAAAAGGAGGAACAAACAGTCAACTCAAACCACTATTACCATCAAAACATACTTCCCTTGGGCAACCGCTACACCAACCTTCATTGCTGCTCCTTTTCCCCGGTTCTTTCTCAAAGAGACTAATCGGAAGTGCTCGGGATACTTCTCGTAGTATCGCTTGGCAACTGACACGGTGCTATCTTTACTGCCATCATTCACAACAACAACCTTGAAAAATTGTAAGAACATATAAAAAATTTCGAATAATTTTTTTTCACACCTCAAACGTAAATCCTTCTCTCTTACTCCATTCCAAGAGAAAAGCGAAGGCAGAGTCGAGAGTAGAGCTTAACCTCTTTTCCTAGAACAACAACAAAGAATTAGAAATAACTCAGCAGAAAAGAATACATATTACCTCATTATATGCCGGGAATACTACAGATAATTCGATCTTTTCTTCCTTACTCTTCGCTTTACCAAGAGTATATCTAAGTTAAAGAAGTTCAGAATTCTCAAAAGATACAGGAATCAACGAAATCTTACCTATCAAATACGTCATATTCAATCTCTTTATGACTCCAACTTTTGATTACAGGTTGGAATATCCATGCTATTACTCCGATTAGAACAAGAAATGCCCCTGCAAATAACAACATCTTTGGTTGCATTTTACTTGAGTTAAATTTCCTTTTATTTTACTCGACTTTAACAGAGAAAACGATCGTTTGATTTCCGCCCCGCCAAAATACGCCTTTGCTCATCCATCCGCACAAGCGCGCAAGCGTTTCAGTCGTTGAGCGAATATTTTAACTCCTTTCCAATGATTTTGTAACTCCAGTACGAACGGACAGAATTTTTCAATCGTTAAAACTGAGAACTGATCTATATCATTCATTTGTAGCAAAAACGAATTATGGGTGGCGCTGCTTCCAGTCCCACAAATCCTGAAAAGAATCCCAACCCAACTGGTGCGGCAGGAAGTAACAAAAAAGATGAGGTTTCGAAGGAGGCTATAAATACACCTCCCGCTGAAACTTCAAAAAGGATTGAAGCAAAGCCAAAAGTATCAGAAGATGCGGAGGAGGTGAATTATAAAGCCATTCACTCAGCTTTTAGGTGGAACAAACCTCCTGAAGAGATCGAGCCTATGCTTACCAGTGTCCAGGCTATCAATGCTCCAGATCCGAACAACGGAAATACACCTATTCATATAGCCGCACAGAATGGTCATAATGAGCTGGTAAAGCTTTTAATACGGAAGAAAGCTGATCTCAATGCGAAGAATTTGAAGGGGAATACAGGATTGCATATGTCTATCGGCTATGACTACTATGAAACGTCAATGTTATTAATAAATAATGGCGCTGATCTAGAAGTTCTTAATGACTCCGGAGTACCTGCAAAGTTTGGTCTTGAAGGCAATAAGGCATTAGGAATTGCTGCCTTAGTAAATGCTAAGAACCCATCGGAGGTTTTACAGGCTTTCCAACTCTGTGAAACTGTTATTGATAAATTGGATCGTGTTAACTTTGCTCAAGCCGGTTTAAAAGCGAAGAAAACGTTAGGTGGAGCTTGGAGTGCAGATTTGCAAGAACAGTTTAAAGAAATGACGTCTCGGTTATCTCAATAACAACATTGCAACGAAAGAAACACTCAGACTGAGGGAAAAAACATTGAATGAAAAGATGTATCCTTTTTCCCTTTGTCCTTCCAAGTTTTTCGTCTTTATGGCTTTGTGATAGTCTTTGACTGTGATTCTGCGCTTCCTTTCCTTTTTATTTTTCTTGTTTTATTTGTCTTTATATTTAGCAGGTGTACTTTGTGTGGTGGAAACGAATAGATTTATCTGACACAAAAAAAATGAAGTGGAATACAGTGTATGTGTATTTTCGTTGCTTGTAATGGTAGTGCCTCACATCTCATTCAAAACTGTAATGCATATAACAGATATCTAGTATCAAATTTTTTTTTCCACTAGAATAGTAGACAGATTGAGGATTGGGAGAGTGACGTAACAAAATTGATTTATGAATATACATGACTACAACTATCGCTACTACCTTCACAACAGAGGATGAAAAAAAGATTTCTTTAAGATCTGAAGCCTGCAATCAGACCCGCGGAAAATCCTCCTCCGGCAGGCATATTATATTCCAACACATCTATGATCTGAAGAGGGAGAGTCTTTATTATCAGAGGGAAAGAAGATTGGAAGAGAATTCACCTTATTCTGAGCATATTTAACATCGTCCATATCTACTTTTCCATCTTTGTTAAGATCCAAGAGTTGCTAAAGAGTTGAAAAGCCACTGTTAAATAACTATAATCAAACGCTGAGCTTTCTCACCTCAATCTTCTCTTGAACACCTTCGTAGTCAACTTTAATCAATCCACTATAGGACAAACTCTGAATCAAAATAAACGTGCTGCCTAACAAGAACGCTGCGACTCTCGAGACCTAACATCACAGTCTAACTACAAACGCAATTATCGTGATAATCTCTGCATTACCTTCTTTAAGCAAAAACCACTAGAATAACCCATCAAAAATCCGTAACCAAATTGACTAGGAACACCAGACTCAAATAATTTCTTTACTCCATTTAATGCACCACCTTCAGCAAGTTGGGATGCTAGCAGTTTTTCGAAGTCGAAAGCTTCGCCATCATTCTTTTTAGTGTTTGATTTCTCTCCCTCATTGTTTGGATTTCCATCCATTCTCGCTGCCTGTACTGGGGAGGGAAGCAGGCTGACTACGAGGCCACCAATAGAAACAACTCGAAAGAGTTTTTGAGTGTTACGAAAAGGTGACATAGTTGCCATGATTGGAACACTGGTAGTGAAAAGCTTGCGAACAAAAGTCATTTGCCGATGATAAAGATGTAAACTTAAGATTCCAATGAAGAAGATTATCCAATGAAGACAGTAAAGTCCTGAATTCATACAATGATTTGATGCTCTAAAATCTCTCTCAATTTTCATTCAAAAAACACAAGGAGGAAAATCGAAATTTTCAAATATCGAGCTTTGCAAAACTTCAAATTTGTTCAAATTATTGTTGATTGTGATTGGGTGGTTTATTTCAACTCTCTTTTCTTTTCGAGAGAAGAGATGGCTTCATCTTATCAACAAGCGAAAAAAAGCTTTTTGCAACTATTTAGTGAAAAACATTGGAAGTTGTCACAAGAACTTCTGTGGAAGTGGCTCAAAGAGAGTAGTTTGCAAAAGAACATTCGTCAGTTTGCGCTTGCATTGCAATCACGCTTCGAGGCGGATGGAAAAGTTTGGGAAGCATGGCAAATCGACAAACGATTTTATGCATTGGTCTCTATTGGGAATCGCTGGCAAGTCATCCGCGATGACAATGCCTCGGTATGTGAAGGGACAGTAGATTCAGACCGCTTAGTACATTTACAGTTTATTCTTATTGGAAATAAGCTCCATCTTTTCAATGTTGATCAGAGAGGAAGTATAATTTACTTGGTTTATAGTAAAAGCTTTGAGTTAATTTCCGCTTTACGATATAATCACGACGGAAGCAAGGAGACGATCAAAGAGATCATCCCCATTTACACCGCTGACCAACAACACCATATTAGTTATTTGTGGGCTGTTTTTGAGTCAAGAATCATTCTGCTACATGTCCAACCTTCTGATGGAATCCTTAAATCTGTTGTTTACTACTCTGTTCCAGCGAGATCGAAACTTATTCAATGTGAGGTAATGACATTTTTTCCTTCCCCTTTACAATGAATTATGTTCTCTGATTAACTCTAGGGTCGAGATACGATACATTTTCATAACGGATTGTTAGCATTGCACTATTCACTCACAATGAAAGACCTTCAGTTAGAGATCCTTGACTCCACACCAGCTATTCTTTTCAATGAGAAGGTAAGTGTAATGTTCCACTAATCACATTAAGTTACGGCAAGGATATCACTCGAATAAGATGTCAATCGCTTTGATGATTGATCTCTCTCTGTGTGAATGGTCAATATCTTAACAATAGTTAAGGTTTTGGTCATACCTTTTCTTTGCCTATATGAAACAATGATAGTAATCACTTTGCCAGAAAGATCAATTTTCAACTCTTTTTGTGCCATAATCCACTATTACATTATCCCTTGTTATTCTCGTCTCAATTTCTTTTCTAATCTCTTTCTATAGCCACACACAGAACGACGAAGAACTTTCGAAAGTTTGAAGTTCCCTCTAACAGTTGATACCGTCTTCCATAATCCATATCGTAGTAGCAATACTTCGGAAGAGATTATGTCGAGTTTTATTAGCTTTGTTATTCCTGATACTTGTCCCAATTATTCTTCGACTGGTGAATCGATCTCCAATCTTCCATTTAGTATTAACTGTTACGTTGCAGGTTCCAGAAACTCCATTAGTGTTTTAACTTATCAATCATCAGAGTATTCTGTTAAATCTACAATTATTCAATTAACAGGACGCCATCTATTAGATTTTGAGTTAATGAATCGCAATGACAAACTCATTTCCATTGATCCAGTTCAAAAGATTGAATATTATTCACCTGACGGTCATTATCATGAAAAGAATTTAGTTGATTTATTATCAAGAGAGGATCTGCCGCCTTCCCAGCAGCGTCGTAAATTAACGATCTGGGAAGCGTGTGCGTCCTTGCAACTTTGCATTCCTGTGCGACGAACATGGCTTTCAGACCTTTGGAAGGATTCTGAATATGATCTTGTTACCGCGTCGCAGTCGCCTGTTGACAAAAGCTCCATTGATCAGTGTATTTTATTAGAGGGAGTATTGGGATTAGGCTTGACAAAAGTACTCCAAGATGCAATTTTAAAGACTACGACAAGCAATCAGGTTGATCATCATTTTTACTTAGAACAATCACAGAGATTATTTCATTGGATAGGTGGACAAGGTTTACTTAGAGATGGAAAGTTGCCAAGTTTAAGACAACATTTACACTCTTTACTCTTCCCATTACTGACTGACCGAATTTTTGTCTACTTGATGAAGAAACAATATCGTCAAAGTTTAAAGGAAGAGATGGGGCAAAGAGGAAACGTAGATTATTACAGTCAAATTCCTCTAACAGTTTCGTTAGATGTGACTCATGTCTCTCAATTAATTTCAACCTACTCCATTCTTTCCAAGGCATTATATGAGAGAAAGCTGGCCTTTATTGCAGACTCGTTGAAATTATTAGACCTTTCGGTCCTTCTGTCTTCCACGTTACTTACAGATGACCTTGAAAGCAATGCTCTGATAGAATTAATGCTAATTCACTATGAATCTGTTATCTTTAAAGAACTTATAACATTTTATCAATTATTGTGTGAAGATTCATTTTTTCAATTATCATTTTTCAACTCGATTATCAGTGAAGATTCGCTTCGCTTACAGGAAAGAGTAAAGAAATTATTATCGAGATCTGTATTGGTTTATGATTTACCTGAGAATGAGCTTCGTGGTGGATCGTTGTTCTATGAGTTCATCGATCGCTTAGTGGGCGATTCTTTCGAGGTTAAAATTAAGCATTGGTTTGAAGGTTTGAGTCAGCTATCAACCACACAGAGTAAAACTTCTCAGGAGGTCGAGCAACAATTGGTGATGATCTTTGCGTTACCTTTCCTCCTCTTCCAACATACATCACAAAAGATAGTTGGTGATTTGTTGTACTATAAGAAGACGTTGGCTGAGATGGAGGAATATCTGGATCAGCAAAAGATTGTTGCAAAATATATTCTTCTGTATCTAACCTTTTTTATCCGATCTCTCGCTTTGGATCAGAGTCTAATTGGAGTGAGTCGAGAAAAAACTCGATTTTATACACAATTAGCGACTGTGTTAAATGTGAGTATAAAAGAGGTCGCTGTGATCGATGCTTTGCAACAGATTGATAGCAATGATAGTAACCTGAACTTGAGTCACGCCATTCAGACTCTACAACTTTCTTCGAGTGTGCAGTTCCTTACTAAATACGGGTTGTTGGAGCCTGTTGTAAAGCGTTTGCTATTCTCAGGACAACTCTCTGTATCTTATCAATTCTTACAAGCACTGGTGAGTCAGAATCACTCCTTTATGCGATCAAAGAAGGGAGTGGTGGCCTATGGACTTTCAATTCCCTCTTTAAGCACTTGGGAACTACATTGGCAACAAACTCGAACTATGTGTGATCAATTATCACCTGCTGATACGTTAGAAGGAATTAGTCAAGTGACATTTTATCTTTGTAAGTGGTGTATTAGGGACAAGTCTCCGAATTTTCAGCCATTGGGAAGCTTGTTAAATAAAGATTTAAGCTTCGCTGTAAGTTTCCTATTAATTTCCGTGATTCGCAAAAATTCATACTTTCATTTGTTTGTAGGAATCAGAGCAAGTCATAAAGTTCCTCTTTGCCTTTGCTCATCGAGATATTGAACAGCGTATCGCACCCTCACCTGCAGTCGATACTTTATTTGGAGTCTTCGTGAAGTTAATGCGTTTTGAAGAAGCCAGGGCTTTACATGATTTACATGCAACGACAACAAAACACGCCGATTCAGTTGAGGCATTACAATCCCTTACATACAGAACGAAGATTCTTCAACTCGCCGCTCTCTGTCCGAGATTATCACCGATCGATTACCAGCTCATTCTTAATATGAATCGAATAAACCAAATTGAATAAGAATAACAGAATTGTAAATAAATGAATCAATCCTTTTCTACTACTTCAGTAATTATGTTACAAATCATCGTATCCATTATAAAAAATATATAGATATATACTAATGCTTTTGCTTCTTTTGTTTCTTACTCTTTTTTGACTTCTTTTTATGCTTTTTCTCCTTCTTCGATTTCTTTCGACTCCTCTGACTCTCATCATCGCTACTACTCGAACTACGCACACTGTGTTCTTCATCTTCAGACCCGCTCTCACGCTTACGCTTTTTCCCCTTCTTTTTCTTAGGCTTATCTTTATCTTCCGACCTCTTCCTTTCATTGGCGGAGTTCAGAGGAGCAACAAATGAATCATCACTGTCACTTTCGCTACTTTCACTTTTTGCCCCGTCATCGTTTTGCACCGGATTCCGACATTGATATGTTAAATGACCAAGCATTCCACATCTCTTGCATCCACCACGCGATTCCACACCTGAGAGATTCGAAATTCTCGCCAGTAACATAAGACTTTCCGCATGAATTGCATTCTTCTCAGCGTCTTTATCTTCATCCTGATTCGCATACGGATCATACCCGATTGTCTTACTCCACATGTCATTAGTTTTGAGAGCTGTAGACGAGCTCACTCGATTATTATGAGGCATTTTTGACCTTGACGACATTCTTGAGAAAATACTTGTGCTATGCACTTTGTGCACCTTTCTTAGCGTAATTGGTTAACTCGTAGCCAAGCAATTCCTTATCTCTTCGTTCTCTGTGCTGCGCACTTCGTCACAATTCATCCAAAACAATCAACTCAATTTAGATCCCTCAACCCAGTAAATCAACCTTTCAGATCGAAATAACGACCCAAATATGTTGAGATTATTGTTGGTACTTGCGGTCTTATCGGTGGCTTTCGGCTTCCGTTTACATTTGAACAATGCACCCTCAATGCAAACCAGAACACTTGCATTACATATGAACAGCCATGTTCAAAGAAATCCTAACTTTGGTAAATTGCAGTCAAGTTATGTCTTTTCTGAAATTGCTCGCCGAAGAAAAGTATTCCTTGAGAATAATCCTGAGGCGAAACTTGTCAGTCTTGGGATCGGCGATACCACTCTCCCCATCCCTCCGTACATCATGCACGGTCTTGTTACAGGTGCTGCAAAATTAGGAAATAAGCAAGGCTATACTGGATATGGTGCTGAGCAGGGTATGAAGGAGTTGCGAGAGAAGATCGCTTATAAGCTATATGACGGTAAGATCGAGCCAGAGGAGGTCTTCGTCAGCGACGGTGCAAAGTGCGATATTGCTCGACTACAAATGATGTTTGGTTCTAAGGTGATTAGTGCTGTACAGGATCCAAGCTACCCTGTGTATGTAGAGACGGCAGTGATGATTGGTCAGACTGGTGTCATTGACGAACAAACCAAGCAATTTCAAAATATCCTCTACATGCCTTGCAATCCCGATAACAACTTCTTTCCTGATGTTGAGAAGCTTCCTCGTGCAGATGTGTACTATATTTGCTCACCTAACAACCCTACGGGAGCTGTTGCAAGCCGAGAGAATCTTGAATCTTTGGTGCGACATGCAAAGAAAGTTGGTTCCATTATTGTCTTTGATGCGGCTTATGCTCCTTTCATTAGAACCCCAGGTATGTCCGTTGCAATTATTACTCATCATCTGATTACTTTCCTCTGTTATAGGAGTGCCAAAGTCAATCTTCGAAATCGAGGGAGCGAAGGAAGTAGCGATCGAAGTCAATTCCTTCTCCAAGTATGCCGGTTTCACCGGTGTACGTTTAGGATGGACGGTGGTTCCTTCACAATTAAAGTATTCTGATGGATTCCCTGTCAGAAATGATTGGAATCGTGTGATGACGACAGCATTCAATGGAGCTTCTAACGTCGCTCAAACAGGAGGTCTCGCCTGTTTAGATGACGCAGGCTTAGCAGAGATTCACCGTCTTATTGATTATTACTTGGATAATGCGAAGATGCTTCGAGAAACCCTGACTGGTCTAGGATTCGATGTCTATGGAGGAGTTGATGGACCTTATGTCTTCGTTCAAATGAAAGGCCAGTCCTCTTGGGAAGCATTCGATGAGTTATTAGGAAAATTGCAGATTGTTACAGTACCAGGAGCAGGGTTTGGACCAGGTGGTGAAGGGTTCCTAAGAATGAGTGCCTTTGCTTCAAGAGAGAACTGCGAAGAAGCCTGTCGAAGATTCCGCGATTATTATGGTAAGAAATAAAAGAATAAAATTCACTGAAAAAGCTGTAGAATTAGCACTAAGAATTAGATTAATTTTAAGAAGCATAAACTAACTTCCTTCTCTCGAACTCTCAGATGGTAATATCTATTTACAAAGGTTAAATTAGCTTTAACTAATTGGTCTCAGTTGGAGTGGAGTCTGCTGAAGAAGGCTTCTTCTTTATTCTTGTTGTTTTTAGTGGGTCTGGAGATGTAGTTAGAGGAGCTATTTCTTCTTCTTTAATTTCATAATATTTGTCGAGTCGATTTCTAATGTACTCTTGAGTGCCAGAAAAAACGTGGTCTCTTCGACCATAATCTTGAACCAGCATCTGAGCACCAATTAAAGTACATGTATAAAAGCTCACAACAATTACACCACGTCTATATCGCTCACTCCCAGGATTAAACATATTGTTCCCCATCGTTTCTTGTTCTTTTTTGTGAAGTCGCGACGGTAATGCAGTCAATTATTCAGGGAAAGCCCTACTAACAAGAGTGCATAAAACGGCTTGAAATTTGAAAGAAGTGGGAGTTTGTATCTGATTATAATACAGATGAGCCGTGATGACATCACATCTGGTGATTTGCTCTTTCATACAATAGATGGGTTTGATATTTCTTTGCTATTTTCGAGATTCTCTAATAAGCAAGCACCACCATCTTCCAAGAAGTCACTCAACTCTTCTGACTCTACAACCACTGTAGGGAATGGTCTTGCACGATACTATGAAGATTTGTTTAACCTTGAGTATAATACCGAGAGATTGGCCCATCGTCAGTTGAAGATTCAAAGACAAGTCTCTTTACGCTCTCATCTGAGACATTATTTCGAGCAGAAATTACAATATTTAAGCAGAAAACTCATTAAATCCATCAATCATCGGAAAAACCTCTATCTATTGAACCTTGGACGAGAATGTCTTCAACTGAAACGCCATCTTGAGCAAAACCATCAAGCCTATGATACAGTAGCTTTCCAGTCGATCATTCAATATTACTCCATCTTACAGACAGAGCTCGCCAATGCCAAAGAAAAACTCCTCCATGAACGATATGAGAAAGAAATATTAAAGAAGCAAAGCCTTCTTCTGAGGAATATCCTTGCTTTTAATTGCTATGTGAAGATCGAAACAAAGCACAGCATCGAACTACAGCTTCTAGCCAAAACATCCGCTCAATTCCAACGATGTATGAAAGCAGTATTTGATAATTTGGGCAATCAAAATCATCTGACGATTTATCATCCTGATGTGTTAGCGATTGCAGCGAATCAAGGCCTATTACTAGAAACACCAACATCGTCATCCAAAACGAATTCAACGAAAAAGAAACAACCAAAACCACAATCATCGACTGGAGGAAAGAATTTAATATATACAACATTAACAGAGAAAAATATTAAAGTGCTAAATATATTTAAATTGAAAAATTCTTTCATCGCTAATAACTTACAGGTAACCAACACACCACTCTTCACACTCCCTATTATTAGTCTGTATAACAACTTTCATTTCATAGAAAATTGCATCAAAGATTCCTAATGCAAAGATGAAAGGATTATTTTGTTGTTTTCCTTCAGATCTTATTTATAACTTCTCTGTCTATGGTGTGAAACATCAACATCTCTTCTCTTCTTCTAAAGCCGCTGCTTCCTATGCTTCCGCCTCGAAACATCGTGATTATCAACGAGCAAATCTTTCACAGTATATTGACTCTTCTCTTCTTCATTCCATGACACCAGCTGACATGTTTCAAGCTCACTGGCTCTTTGCACAGCAGCCTGAGCCACTCCGCCCTCTCGCCACAGACTATATCCCCCTCTATCAACAGTCGTATCGCTATGCTGAGAGAACGGCAAACATAGATTCTGTTCCATCAGGATCATGTAAGTCATCTTGCCAGAATCAGCGGTTTCGTTTTAGCAAATATTCGATGATCTCGTTGATGAATGAATATACATCAGAGCAGTTAGAGAATGGTGTCTTCCTCGCTCTCTGTCGAGTATTAATTGTGAAACAAAAGAATATTCAAACCATGATATCAGACACTGATATACTGGAAGCTGTGGAACAAGGTTATGATGCTATCTTCTCTTCTATGAAGTAAGTGTGATATCTTGATTATCAGTTGATCTTCTTTGATTTGCTATTATTGTAGTGACGAGTATTGTTTGCTACAAGAATCATTCGTTTTACCCGAATTTCTTATTCACATCTCATTTCCTTCCATTATTACATCAAGGATTGAGGAGTTAACTTCTCATCAACAGGAGAAAGAATCGAAAACTCAATTAGAAGATATCTGGTATCAACACTTCTTCTCACCATACCTTCAACAACAACAGCAGCAACAGCTGGTTCTCAACCAAAGACCGAAGAAGAAAGGGAACGATGGCGGTCATGATGGTGAAGTAGGGATGTTCTGTCGAGCGATTGAAGGGAAACCAGAAGTGAAAACAATTCCTGATGTCATGGCAGATAACTACTTTGACTTTGTGGAGAAACTTCAGAATGATCAATACAAAGAGGAATCGTTAGTCATTGACATCAATCCAAATCGCAAAATCTCCATTGATCTGATAGACAAAGATTTTTCGAGTCAGAAGAACATTATGATCAAGCAGAATGCGCTGCTAAGTATTGAGAATTCTGTCAAAGAATGTCAGAAATCTAATCATCAACTGATTCTCAGTTCATCGAGAAGAATGGTACAATTTTTTAGTCAACTCAATCTACATGAAAAGGAAGATTACGAAGATAAGAGAACAGACAAAGATCTGAAAAATAATGGGTAGAAAAGAAACGTATTCTGCTCTATTTAGATTATATTATTATTATTATTATTATTATTATTATTATTATTATTATTATTATTATTA
>VFQN01002604.1_pt1 | contig 27395 bp, 33 predicted proteins | sample 3512371 | NCBI WGS metagenome assembly VFQN01 (sample SAMN10412370, study PRJNA504923) | tailings metagenome | isolation source: Replicate 2 from Balatoc abandoned mine | place: Philippines: Itogon, Benguet | collected 2017-08-28
CCTTACGGCGCGTCCCTGGGTCGCATGATGCGGCCTCCTCTAAGGTAACACGTCCCATAACCTCGGTAAGAGCTCTCCTGCTTCCTCTGAAACTAATGATCTCGTCTGTGTTCGGGTTATGTATCCCGATTCCCGCAACTGCATACGCTACACAAGTGCGCAACGTGCTTGCGCATGTCCAGGGCCAGGCCAGGCTCAGGGTTATTGCAGCTCCTGGAGAAGAGGACAACACAAGCCGCCGGAGAGGTGGTGGTCCGTTTTGGGCCCCCCCGCATGCCAAGCTGTCTAACATGCACGTGTGACTGCACTAGCACGCGGACCGGGGTCAAGCACAGGGTGGGGCCGCATGCGCACTTCAAGAAAGCTACGAAGGTGTCCTGATGGTGTTGCTGACGGGGGCTGGCGGGACTGGTTGGGCCGAGGCCGATGCGGCTGTACGTGGTATCGGAGCGCACAGCATGACTACGTGTGACAACGTGTGACAAACTGTCGTTCGATAACGTGGCACTTCCTTCATTACTGGTTACTGTTAGTCATGGGGAAGGGCTCGTCAAAGAAGCAAGGAAAGGTGTGGCTTGGGTGCCGGAGCTCGCCCGCGCAATTGCGCCGTCCCCGCGCTAGCAGTGACCAGCGCGATCAGCTCCATGTTAACGATATGCGTACTGCATACATGACACAGGATGGAGGCGGAGGCTCTGCCATACCGGTGCTGGAAGTGCACAAGCTAGACCCGGCGCAGTTCTGGGCCGAGCATGTATCGCAGCGGCGTCCGGTACGTCACAAGCAATATCATATGATTCTGCAGATCATCTCTTTACTCCATCGACCTGTACGCCTTTGCGAACGCGCAAGGCGAGCCCATCCCACCTGCCCTCCACTGTTGGCCGGGTTGTGACCATGGACCGCAATGGCCCCGCTCTCCCCCTGTGCCCCATCTGTGCAGGCATTGATCCGTGGCCATTTGACGGATGCTGGGTGGCGCGCTAGCGGTCTCTGGACTGACAGCTACCTCATGCAGCGCGCGGTGGGTGCCAGGGAGTCCCTAGGCAGACACCAGTAGTATCTGCTCCAGCCAGAAAGCTGATCAGGGAGGGACGGCGCCCACGAACCTGACAAGAGACGAATAATCTTACCGCATTCCAGTGTCCGTGCCCTATGAGACGAGAATAGGTGCTTGTTCGCACGCAATCCAATACTCATTGTGTACTGGCAGGGACAAGTGCATGTCACCGCTACTTACCCGGCGTGACCTTCGCTATAGCTGCACGAGCTATTCCTCACCGTCTTGCTGCCTATGGCGGTTGTTGCAGGGCGATGCTGAGGTGCTGGTGGAGGTGCGCGGGGGCGCGGGTGAGGCGTACGGCAAGGGCGTCAAGAAGCGCATGACGTTCGGCGCCTTCGTGCGCGCCATGGCCGCAGGAGACACCAACCTGTACCTCACCGCACAGCAGGTGCGCTGAGCCAAAGGCGCAAGCGTGGCAGTGGCTCTGGGGGCGCTTTAGGAGGCGGACGACGGGCTCAAGTTCTGCTGTCGTTGGATCTCCCCCGAGCTTCGCTTGCCGCCGTGCCGTACTACCTGCGTGCATAATGCAGGGCCCTGTGATGCCGCAAGCAGCGCGCCGTGAAGCGCCAACGCTTGCCTTGCACACAGCCCGTCGTCTCTGCCTGCTTCTTGCCTTCCCCTGGTGCAATCCACGCCCCAACCCCACCCCCGCGCGCCCCAACCCTGACCCCGGCCCCTCCGCAGCGGCCCACCGGTCCCGACGGCCACCCCGAGCTGTACTCGGAGCCGCTGGCCTCCCTGCGTGACGACTTCGTGGTTCTGCCCCGCCTGCTGGGCCATCTGGTGCCGCAGTCGGTCAACGTGTGGATGGGCGCCGCGCAGGAGGGTGGGCAGGGGGCAGCAGGGGGTGGTGGGCCAGCGTGCTTTGTGGCAGCAAGCTTGGTGCACGGGAGGGCGCGGGGACTAGGTGCAGAAGCAGCAGGGCCGGGGCCGCGGCGTAAGCGAGGGTGGGGGGTGGTTTCGGCCCTCGTTACCGGCGTGACTTCTGCTCATGCCGTAATATGCTCGGCAGACCGTCCCACCTGCCCACCTGCCCACCTGCCCATCCTTCCCACCTGCCCGCAGGCAGCAGCAGCGGGCTGCACCACGACTTCCACGACAACCTGTACGTGCTGTTGCGCGGCCGCAAGCGCTTCAGGCTGTACCCGCCCGCCGACGCTTCCCGCATGTACACCGTGGGGCAGCTGGCGGCCGTGCACCCCAACGGCCGCATCGTGTACAAGGGGCAGGTGGGTCGCACACCACACGGGGCATCGCACACGCCCAGACCTGTCTCGCGTGCAGGTGCTCATAGGCCCACACGCGCTGCTGGGTTCCATGCGGTTGCGGACGGTCACTGGACACACAGCGCGCTCGGTGGGCGCCAGGCGGGAGCTTGTGACCCTGCGTGGGGCAGTAGCGTGGTAGCCTCAGGACGGTCACGAGCAGTCCTCTCCGGACACTGGGTATCCCATGTTTCAGATGGGACACCCGGTGTTGCAATGCCTTGCCGGCGCTGCCCGACATGCAGTCGTACCTATCGTCACTGTCCTTGGGCTGTTACTCATGTTCCACGCCATGGACCCTGACCCTGCCCACGCCATAAGCAACCCCTTCCCGTCCGACCCCCCACGGGTCCACCTTCCACCCCCTGCCCGAAGGGTGACGTGCGGGCCGACGGCGCCGACGCCAAGGAGGCGGCGCTGGTGGAGGCGCGGGCCGCCGCCGAGGAGGCGGTGGCGGAGGCGGAGGCGGCGGTGGCACGCGGGGAGCAGGTGGGTCGGCGGCGGTGGGTGACGGGCTGCAGCAGCACGGCAATGTGGGCCGTCAGGGGCCGTTTCAAAATCCAGTATTGAAACTGCCTTGGGCAGGCCTACCCTGCCACATGCACTGGAGTGCTTTCTGGTATCGCTACCGAGATGCAGTTGGGGGCCTGCAGGGGAAGCAGTGAATGGCTGGGCTTGGGCACAGGAGCGTCAGGCGCATCCCTGACCGGGGTTGGCTGGGGCCGCTGCAGGGCTCCGTCGAGCGGCTGGCGGCGGCGGAGGCGGCGCTTGAGGAGGCCCTGGAGGCGGAGCTGTCGGACGCCATGGAGGACGGCGGCGACGCAGGCGGCGGCGACGGCGATAGCGACAGCGAGGGCGGCGATGGGCCGTTCGGCACGATGCGCGATGACTACATGGACTCGGACGCAGGGGACGTGTCCGAAGACGGGGACGGGGACGAGGAGGAACAGGAGGCCAGGAAGCGGGGGCAGGGGACCAGCAAGAAGGGTGGAGAGGGGGAGGGGAAGGACGGGGGGCTGGTGGTGGACGACGACACGCCTCCCTCCTTCTCGCGGGTGGACCTGCGCGACGGCGTGTCGGACGCGGAGCTGGCGGCGGCCTTCCCGCGCTTCCCGGGGCGCGGCGTGGCGCTGGAGGTGGAGGTGGAGGCGGGCAGCATGCTGTACCTGCCGGCAGGTGCGGGCGGGGCGGCCAGGGGCGGGGGGTAAGCGCAGAGCGGAGGCAGGTAGGAGGGATAGGGGCTGCCGCGGCTACGCGGCAGGCGTCACACAGTGGCATCCCAGCGCACGTCGCATGTCGGATGAGGTGGGGTGGGTGCGGTGGAATGGCTGCTTGCCAAGTGGTATCGTAGGAGAGGGTAGCACCACGACGTGGTAAAGCGGAAAACGCTCCATCCCGAGTGCCGCTCCCGCCATCTGTACCGTGCTGCTCCCCACGCCGCAGGCTGGTTCCACGAGGTCACATCGTACGGTGGTGCCGCACCAGGGCAGCCCAACGGCGGCCACCTGGCCTTCAACTACTGGTTCCACCCGCCAGACAGGCTGGACCCCTCGCTGTACGGCTTCCGCCGGCCGTACGTGCACTCGTACTGGCCGGCCGTATGGCGGCGGCGGCTCGAGTCCGGGCGGTACAGCTCCCCTGGGGACGAGAGTACGGCGGTGCCGGACAAGGAGGATGCCCCGGAGCCGAACGCGGCGCACGTCAAGGGGCACGGCGGCGAGCCGCGGCACACGTGGCACAAGGACGCCCAGGTGTTGCCGTCGGCCCTGCTGCACCACAACCAGCAGGGCCACGCGGACCACCACGTGGGGTTCGGTGCCAAGGACGCGGCGGGCCATCAGGCCCACGAGCACCTCCACTCGCCGCCGCCGCCAGCGGCCGCGGCCGCGGCCAAGGGAGCCGCCTCCACGGCCGCCGCTGCGGCTGCGGCTGCGGCGGCAGCAGCGGCGGCCGTACACGCGCCACCGGTGTTGTCACCCCGCAGCGCCAAGCGTGTAAGGCTCGCGGGCGTGTTTGGCGGGGAGGAGGACGAGCAGCCTGAGCAGGCACGGGCGGCGGCGGGGCGCGGGGGCACTGGGGGGGTAACGGCCAGGGAGCAGGGCCAGGCGCAGGATGCAGTGGAGGATGAAGACCTGGACCCGCCGCGTCGTACGGCGGTGCAGAATGTACGGCAGAGAGTGATGGCGGCGCTTGCAGCGCTGCAGCGCGCGGAGCGGGAGCGGAAGGAACAGCGCAGGGGGAAGAACGGAGGTGGAGGCGGAGGTGGAGGCGGCGACGGTGCAGGCGAGGGAGGCGGGGGTGCCGGCTCGGGCCCTCCTCCCGAGGTGCAGGCGCTGAGCGACGCCGAGTACCACCTGCTGCTGGCGCTGGACGCACAGAGGCGGCAGGCGCAGGCCGTGCAGGTGCGGGGCATGGAGGTGGCCGGGGGGAGGGCAAGGAAGTGGTCAGTTTGGGGCCATGTGGTGGATCCGGGTGGGGGCAGGACGACGCTCATGTACGAGAAACTGCATCCACGGGCTACTGTAGGCTGTAGCCTGTACGCTGTGGTGGTGATGGCGGCGTGGCTTGCATGTCGTATGGCGGACCTCGTTTTGCAGTGCGTGCGCATGGTGCCTTCCTGTCCTTCCGTGCAGCATGAAGTGAATGGACGCCTGGTTTCCCGCTCCCTGTCCTTCATCCCCAGGCCATGCAGGCGCAGTACATGCGGCACGTGAAGCTGCAGGCCGTACGGCACATGCTGGCGCGGCTGCCCCCCGGCCGCCGCCACCACCCTGTTATTGCCGTTAAGCCCGAGGTACGGCGGTACAGGCCCAAGGCGGCGGCGGTGGCGGCCGGGGTCAAGGGCGGGGCGGGGGGCAAGGACGACGGGCCACAGGGCCAGGAGCAGGGGCAGAAGCGTGCGGCTGGGAACAAGCGCAGGAGGTAGTGGTTTGGCGCGGCGTAGGTAGGGTGCGTGCGCAAAGAAGCCCGACTGCCGGAGTGCTTCGCGTGCGTTGTCTGAGGCGGGGTGCTTCGCGGTGGTGCGTTGACATTGCAGGGCTACAGCAATGGGCATCTACCGTACTTCTGAATGCATTAGTCAATAGCTAGCGAACATGGCTTAACACCTGTCAGTGTGGCAGGTGGTAGTGCTGTCAAGGTCAGGAACCTAAGGATATCTGGAGGCTTTCACGCTGCGCCATGCAGTGGTGAAGTACGATGCGACGTAGGGGTAGCACAGCGTCTACGTGTCGTTTACCCGAGTGTCAATTCGGTGTCGTGAATCCCCCAACGGCAGCTGCTTCGCTGTGCATGGGAGGCAGTTGTATCCCAGGTGTATTGTGTGGTACGGTATGTGTGCACTCATGTGGGTGCTTCAACAGCTGCGAAAAGGTTCCTTCCCTAGGCAGGCGCAACATAATGAGACGCTGGTATGGCGCCTGGAGGAGACAGCATAAGAGCATCAGGCTTTGTAACAAAGCATCCATTTACAATACGGTTTTCGCTACAAGCTCCTCAAGCCCGCACGCCACCCGGGTGCAACACGAACTTGCAGCAGCTCCAGCAGACGCGCATTTTCATGCATACGCGCCACATCTGTGCCCTCGATTTTCAGCCCCCCGCCGGCCGCCCGGCCCCAGCGCACGGTGGCTTCCTGCTTGCCAGCCAGGCTACCAGCTGTCCTACATAGTCAGCATGAGGCTTGCCCAGCGAATACAGAGTTGGCAAGAGGAAACGCCCCACGCAGGTGATGAAGCCGGGCGTGCTATTTCGGCCGGGAGGGCATCATGCGAGGCAGATGGCAGCAAGTGACAGCTTGTTGGTAGCTTGTAGCAGGGCCGACTCCTTCACCCCTATACGGGTACTTTTAGGTAAGGGCTCGCGCGCAGGCCTGAAGCACTGCGGTGCGCAAGTAGTCCTAGCAACGTAACATGCTAGGCCACGTGGGTCAACACCCCGACGTAGGCTGGCCCGTGGGTCGTTGCGCTCCTAGTTGCAGCCCCACTGGTCGCTGGACCTCCTCCCTTGACCCGTGGGTCGCCGCTTGCAGCCAGCTGACCCGTTGGTCAGCAGCACGATGCCAGCACCTCGTTCATGGGCGCGTGCACGCCAAAGGTCGGGTCACGGTGTGCGTACAGCACCTGCGGGACGCCGGCAAGCATACGTCACTACAAACGACAGAGGGTGCGGCATGTTCACCTGCAATCGTGTGAATCACATTGCTTCTGGCGAACGGGTCAGCAAGTGCATCGACAGGAGAACGCACTTCCATTGCGTGCCAACATAGCGCTGCATGTCAGGCTGTAGCGCGTCACGCCCGCTCGCGTGTTGTCCAGGCATGGAGGAGTGCTTCCCAGGCGTGCACGCAGGCGCTGTCCCTGCGCGCGCACCTTGTTTCCGTCCAGCACGAACACGCCGCCCATGACGGCGGTGGACTGCGCGTCCTTGGGCCGGATCATCTTGTACTTGGTCAGCACGTCCTTGAAGTCATCCCACGACCGCTCGCGCATGGCCTGGTGAGGCGCGTGCAGGTAGAGTACACTGTTCAAAGGGCACAGCCGGCATTGAGGTGGCAAGGATATGCAACGGGGCGTGTCCCTGTGGAGGTGTACCGCCTAAGCGAGGCCCCGAACGTGAACCCCTGCCCGTAATCCAGAGAAATAGCCGTAACCCCCCGCGGACTTCTTTGGTTCATATGCGTTATCTTGCGCCACATTTCGACGACATCGACCTATGGAGTCCGCAGCGGCCGGCGCGACATGACTTGCTGCTGCACATGTGCCTCACCTGCCACGTGTTGGGCGAGAAGAGGCCCTTGAGCCCCTCCACGCACTGCGGGGGCGAACGGGAACAGCACCTGTGAGCATCAAGCATACCCCGCCGGCCACATACTGCTACGCAGTCCCTAGACGATAGCTCACGATGTCATCTGGTCTAGTCACGATGCACCTGTTTTGCGCTGCAACAGCCCTGCCTTCGCTGTCCGGCACCGCATACGCCCGTGTCCACGCCCCACCTGCAGGTGCGTGTAGAGCTGGTGGTCGGGGTCCAGCAGGAGCAGCTCGGGGGGGAACGGGGCAGAGGCGCAGAACTCCCGCCCTCCCTCGGGGCTGCCTGCGGGGCAGGGGCGGCGCCAGGGGCTGTGAGGAGCGCACGGTCACAGCGAGCAACAGGTGTGTCGCCCCGACCAGTTGCACGAACCTCGGGCCATAACCCAAATGCGCCGCTGGAGCAGCCCCGCCGCCTGCAGCTGGCTGCAGGTGGGCTGTTGGTATACGTGCCCCCACTCTTGTGTTACTGAACTCCTGGGGGACCATCGTACCAGCAGCGACTCGGAGAAGCTGATGCCCAGGCGTAACCCGCCACTGCTCACCTATGGCGACTATGACTAGCTTGTAGCCCGCGGCGGCGAACCGCGGGTTGGCCTGGAGCAGGGCTTGTGCCTGCTCCCAGCAGAACTGAGGGTGTGCGGCGTGGAACGGCAAAGGGGTAGGACGGGGGGCAGGAACGGGGCAGAGAGGGGTCTCAACTTGGCTTTCAGCAGGCCGTGTTGTGTAGCAGAAGATGAACCCAGTCGTGTAGACTACAACTGTGGCTGCGACGTGCTGTGAAATATAACGATGTGTGCCGCCTGCAAAGCTGATGGTCCGGCGCCGCACTTACGGGTCAGCCCAAGTGGCGCAGCAGGCCCACCACCACGCGGCCGTTGGCCTGCTGCAGCAGCTCCCCCACGCGGACGGAGGAGCCGGCGGGCGTCAGCAGCTGGATGTCCTCGCCCCTGGGGTGTGGGCCGGCATGGGCAGTTGCGGGTTGGGAGGGAAGGGGTCGTGGGTCGTGGGCTACCGAGTGGGGACTGCGAGGATGGCCCGTGGCGTTGTCGTAGGGTATCCCCGTTACTCATGGGGTATAGGGCCGGGATGCGTGGCTGGAGTGGGAAGCAGAGGGTGGGAGGTGCACTGGCGTGACATGGAAAGGGGGACACAGGTGCACGGGGCAGGCTCTGCAGGACTGCACCCAGCGCGCTCGCTGCGCAATTAAACCGGTCGTGCAATGATGATGTTGATATGGCGGTGTAATATATGCTTCTTCGTGACCGATCCCTCCATGCCCACTACTTCCTAGTATTGTACACCAGCTGCAGAGCCCTCCAGGGCACCCCGGAAGCCCCGCGGTCTTCACTACCCCATCACAAGGCGCTGCAGCCATGCGCCTTAATGGAACCTCCGAAGCAGGAGTGCTGTGTGCGTGGATAAGAGGTGGCTACTGTGCAGGCTCACCCAAGGAAAGGGTTGTCGTTGGTGGGGGCTGACACCTGGCTGGCGGAGGCCAACCCCCGCAAGCGCTGGCCGCCCGCAGCGGAGGGTCTCACGAAAGCGGCCTGGTGCAACGAAACCTGCGTGGCAGCGATGCAGTCATCACAATGTTTCAACTGCACTGCCACTGCACGCCGAGAATAAGGCAGCTGCTGAGTAGGAGTTGCAATTCCAGGAAAAAATGTCGGAGGGCCAGAACTCCAAGGCTGCCACGGTCCTAAAGGCATTAACAGCCCTCTTGGACTCGACTTACACTACGTGCCAGTGTTCTCACGCTGGAGGTCGCCAAGCATGCAAGTTTGTGGCTGGCGCGACCGCGGAAGCGGTCTGGGGCCACGGCCCGCTGCATTCGCAGCGACGTAGCCATTTATAACAACCTGACAGTCGTAGTGCACACGCAGGCATTGCGTTTGCCGGCGTATAGCCGCGCGCGGGAAGAAGCATGGTACGTCGTTCAGCACGCCATCAGGGGAGACCCCAAGGAATACGGTAGCCCCCGCCAGGGCCCCTTGGCAGCCACGAAGGCCCCACAGCGCCAGTAAGGGGTGCCACCCTCGCCCTGCCCTTCCTGGCAGGCGTCGTGTTCTCATCCCGTGCATGAACCGGTGCGTGGCTGTCAGACGTAGCCCAACACGAACGGCATTCGTTGCTAGGGGCATTGGGTATATTGGACGCGCCCTTTTGCCGTGGCCCAGGCAGCCCCCAGCTGCCTGGCCCAGAACGCCCAGGTACGGCCTCGCGCCACCGTGCAAGGCAGGGCAGCTCCCCCGGTCCATTGCAACTGCAAAGGGACATCGGAGATAGGTTCGTGTCCTTACACGAAGGCCCCAAGTCCCTGCTTGCGTCGTCACAGGGAGCTCCGATGACCGCTTCCGGCACGACCTCGGCTGCTGCTAGTGGCATTCCACCGGACGAGCGAGCGCCTGTGCACCATTGTGCTGCACCGCCGAAACACCGCACACCACGCGCCCTACCCACTGTCCTACAGTATATGAGCGAACTGAATCTGCATCTTCACATTGGGCGCAACGACTTGGACCAACACCAACGAACTGTTAATGATCAGGGCCTGGCCCACGCTATACTAACAAATAGGGTCACAAGCGCACAACGCAAGCCCTGCCGCTGCACAACGTGTTCACGCAAGGGAGGCAACGAGCCCCCAGTCAGACACGGTGCTGAACGCGTGTCGCTGTACGCAATAAGGCCATAGCACAATGAGCAGTGTTTTTCGAAGGACCATAGGGCGGAAACACGTCCCAACCTGCAGCAGCAGCAGCAAATGAATATCGACAAGGCCACAGCTTGTACAAGGACCGCCCAGCGACTACCGTCAGCTTCCAGCTCCGTTGCAGAACAGACTGCATCCTACAACCGTGCCGATTAGGACAGTTTTAATAACAAGCCCCATCCGCATGTAGATGTAAGGAGATCGATTCTGCCACAGTAAGGCAACCCCCACGGGGCAAGAGCAACAGCATACAGCAAAAAGAGATATGGGAATGCATGTGACGTACTGCCACATTACTTGCAGGCAAGGGATGAGAGCACCGTCGTGATCCCCTGGCCCAAAACTATCTTTAAAATAGACAAATACGAGATGAATAAGCCGACGCCTGCTCTGCCGGCGAACACAGCTTGCTCCTGTGCCGTACCGTACATACCACTATCGCCGCACGCCGCTCATGCAAGTCGACGAGCACAAGGCCGCACAGCACTGCTGCCACCGCCTGCCCCCCACTCTCCCATTCTTGGACCGGCCAATAGTGCTGCCGCAGCTCCGCTACGGCCGCTCCTTCAGCTGCTGGAGCTCCTGTCGCAGTTGAGCAAGCTCCTCTCCTTGGACTGAGATGCGGTGCAAAGCCTGCATGCAATAATGGACACAAATGATACGTTGGCTTACGACAGTAACAGTTGTCATGTGCAAAAAGCTGCAGAACGCAGGCCAAGCCGTCCCCACGCGCCAACAGCACGCACGCAGCGGGCAGGGAAACATGATACAGCGGCAGTCTGTCGCACATTAGCTCGTGCCAACCCACCTGCGCCAAACTGCTGCTCAGCATCTCGTTAACGCGCTGCACCACGTGCATCAGCTCCGACACCTCCGCCTCGCGCCCCTGCCGCGCACTCTCCGCCCCTGCCACAGCTCCTGGTGCCGCCGCCGCAGCCGCTGCGGCTGCTGCTGCTGCCGTACTCGCCCGTACCTCGTCCAGCTCGCGGCGCATCTCCGAGACCAGGTCCACCAGCGCGTCTTGGGCCTGCAAGGAGGTACGGAGAGGTGCACATGGGTATTTCCTTGGGAACCAGGGGTCGGCAGGTGTTGTCAAAGGAGATAGCGGGCAGCAGAAGCGGGTGGAATGGCTTTCCATAGGGTACCGACGTGCGGAGGCAATGACCTGGTGCCTAGCGAGGTGGCAAGGGATAAGGTCCGGCAATGGGTTGACGAGAGTCCGCGAGGCCTGCAACCACTGATACGTATAACGGTGACGCTAGGCACTGGCAACGTGGCAAGTTACGGCACATGCACCCATGCTGCCGCACCTCCAGCGCCAGCGCCTCCCCGCTCCGCAGCACCTCCACCTCCCGCGACAGCTGCTGCAGCCGCCGTAGCAGCGCGCCGCCGTCCCCCTCCCCTGCCCCCACCATGCCCTCACCTGCCTCTGCAACCCCCCACACCTCAACCTCCAGCCCTTGCTCACGCCCCAACCCCTGCTGCTCCCCCACCAGAGCACGCTCCTGCCGCCGCTGCCGCCGCCGCACCACCCCGCTGAGCGGGCCGCTGCCCCCCACACCCCTGGCCCCACCTCCTTGCCCCTGCCCCTCCTGCTGCTGCTGCCGCCCCGAGCCCGACCCCGAAGACACCGCCCCTAATGAGGTGGCGGACGCACGTGCACTGTTCAGGGCAGATGAGGCAGACGCTCGCCGCCGGGATGAGCTGCTCCCGCCAGCCGCCAGCCCTCCAGCCCCGCGCGCCGACCCCATCCCGACCCCGCCCGGCGCCGCCACCGCCGCCCGCATGCGCCGCATCTCTCGCTGCAGCGCCCGCACCTGCTGCCGCACCTCGCCAAGACCTGAGCCGGAAGCCGCCGCCTCGCCCTGCCCCTCATCCCCCTGCCCCTCCCTGTCGACGGCGCCCGTACCCGCGCCTGCATCCAAAGGCTGCGACACAGGCGCCGGAGGCGCCGCCACCACCGCCGCCAGCATGCACGCTGCCAGGTGCTCCATGCCCTTGGCCAGCTCGTCCACCGACGCCCGGGCGGCGCACGCGTGCTGCTCCGCCTCCTCCCTCACCGCCGCCACCGCCGCGCTCAGCTCCGCCCTCAGCCCCTCATCCCGCCGAGCGCCCTCCACCACCTGACTCATCACACCCAGCGCACCGTCGAGCGCCCGCCGCTGCTCCGAGACCGCGGCCTGCTGCTCCGAGACCACCCCCAGCAGCCGCTCTACCGCGCCGTGGTGCTGCGTCAGCAGCTGACGGTGCTCCGCCAGCGCCTCATGGTGCTCCGCAACCACCTGGCCCTGCTCCGAGACCGTGACGTTCTGCTCTGCAACGGCAACCTGTAGCTCGTCCAGCAGCCCCTGGTGCGCCCTCAGCGCGCCCTGCATCAGCCCCTGCCGCTCCTGCAGCTGCCGCACGCCAGCGCCCAGCTGCTGCAGCTGCTGCAGCACAGCGTGGGCCGGGAGTGTTGACGACGGCGGCTGGTGGTGCTGCTGGTCATGCGGCTGAGCCTGGTCGTGGAAGTGCGCATCAGCGGAGGATGCGACAGACCCTGGTGACCCATGGGCCAGAGGGTCGGCCGCGCGCGGCGACTTGGCGGCGGCTGCAGCAGCGGAGGCCGCTGCCGCGGCTGCTGCGGCCATCTGCGCGACGGCCTGCTGCTCCGCCGCCAGACGCTGGCCGTGCTGCTGCTGCTGGTCCACGGCGGCGCGCTGCATGTGCAGCTGGCTGGCCAGCAGCTGGTGCTGCTGCTGCATGGCGCCCACCAGCTGCGTGAGGTTCAAAAGCTGCGAGGGCGGGGCGGGCAGGCCACACTGACGACACTGTGCGTGTAGCCACGTGGCCGGGCGACATGCTCCATATGCAGCGCTTACCTCGATTGCCAGTCCACAACTGCAAGTACTGGACTGCAATACCAAGAAAAAGCGGACGTACTACCGTATGGCGGGGCGCTTACTGTCCCCGAGCAACAACGTGGACCCACCTGGCGCTGCACGTCCGTGACCTCCGCCTGCAGCTCCACGCCCGACACAGCGCTCGACTCCGGCACGTCCACGCCCTCCGGTGGCGCCGCCACAGCTTCCGCCTGGCCCGTTCGGCCTGTCCCCCGACCTGTTGCCCCCTCGCCTTGCCGCGGGGCCTGCGGCCGCACGTCCAGCCCACGTGCACCGGCCGCCGCACCGCCGAGCACAGCCGTCACCAGGGCACGCAACTCCCGTATCTCAGCTGCTTGCGCCTCAACAACAACGGCAAGCTGCCGTACCTCTAACGGCACCTGCCCCGCCTCGTCTGCGGCCGCACCTAATGTGGCACGGTCAGAGCCGACAGGTGCCCGGCTTGGACGCCGCGATTCGCCTTCCTGTCCGGGCGCGGCCATGGTGGCGTCAGGCTGCGAAGCGCCGCCCCATGGGTCGGCCAGAGCACCGCCGGCGCGGGCAGCGAGCTCCAAAACCTCAACCCTTGACCCCTGGGGCAACTCCTGCCGCCCCATTAAGGAGGCTGTTGCGCCCTCAGATGCCCTCAAACGCACAGCTGCTGCCTTGCCGGGTAGGGCAGCATGGCCGCCATCGTCGGCACACGCACGTGCCGTGGAGGTCCCCTCGTCTGCCGCCCGCGTCGCTGAGCGCACGTGGGACGACGCGGAACCGTTAGAACGGGGCACGCGTGGGGAGCCAGCCGCCAGGGCAGGCGGCAGGGGCGTGGCCTCCAGCACGTGCTGCAGGCGGTCCAGCGCTCCCACAGGCAGGTCGCGGAGGTTGACGGGTGGCGGCGGCGGGGATGCCGGCGGCGGCGGCGGTGCGCCCCCGTCGCTGAGGTTCTGCTGCAGCCTGGAGGGAACGCCACCGTCGGGCGCCACCGCTGATAGCAGCCCACCTTGCATCCCTGGGTCCGTGAGGCCGAGCAGCTGGTTGAGAAGCAGCTCCGCCGCAAGCTGCGGCTGGGTCTGCTGCTGCTGCTGGTGGGTGCGCTGCTGGCGGTTCTGCCCCTTGAGCACCTGCAGCAGGTTGGTGCGCTGCCGCCCAGCGCTGGAGGGCCGCCCAGGCGCCGCGGCTGCTGCGCCGCCACTGCCGTTACGCTGGCGGCTGCTGGAGCGGCGCTGGGGGGACGCCCGGGCTGCAGCGGGCGGCAGAGCGCCTAAGGGCGTCCGTGGGGACAGAAGCAAAGTGCCGCCGGCACCCACGTGGTTGCCCCCACGTAATCCAGACGGGGTGTGCGGTCGGCTGCCAGCTGTGGCCGCTTTGCCCACGGGAGGCCCTGTGGTGCTGTCCCCTTGCGCCTCGCGGCCACGCGGGCTGCTCAGTGGCAAGCTGCTGGCAGCCAGGAGGTTGGGAGTGGTGGGCCGGGCAATCGCACCGGGGGCTGTGCCGGGGCGCGGTACGGGCTGCGGCTGCTCCCTGCGACCTTGTAGGGAGGTGTCGGGATAGGCTCTGGGAGAAAGCTGCGAGTGGTCATGCTCTTTGGTCGAAGTGTATACATCCTGCTGATAGTCGTGATGGTTGGATGTGTGTCCTTCAGGCACCCAGTCACCGCAGTATGGACTGAACGAGTGTAGGGGCTCCGTTTCAGGCTCGGGGGGGTATGGCGGCTGGCTCATGGCGTTGGCGGAGCGAGCAACTCTCTGCAGTGCGGCCGCCTGCTGTGATACGTTTGCAGTCACTTGATGGCCAGGAAAGGCTGTATACTGTTTGCCTGATCAGACTTGAGAGCGACAGTTCGCAACCTGGGGGGCCCCTACGCCCCAGGGTTAGGGGCCACTCCTAGGAACGCTGGACAGCGCAGGCGTCATACTGGAGGTTGTACGCTGGGGTGTATTTCCTACACGCAAGCATGGGCGAGGTAGATGAGGACCAGTTTAGTCATGGCACTGAAAAAGGCGTGGAAGCCGATAGGAACTGCTGGGCTTACGTTTCACCGGAGTGGCACCAGGGCTGGTTTGAGTGCAGGAAGTAACCGAAGGCGCATTAACAGTACCCCCCGACGTCCGCAGCACCAGAAGACTAATTCACACAAAAGCGTTGACCAGGAGCCCAGTGTCCCGTTTAAACAAAGTACCTGGTACTGTCGCAGCGGTTGCACGGATGCCTGCCGGCGTTCAACTGCCAACTCGCCAGCAACCACGCGTTTGAGACAAGCCGCCTAACGGTAGGGAGGCTGTAACCTTATCGCCAAGGCCTACCGCCTCCGCACCATCTGTGTGGGCGACCCGGCTTGCGCTAGAAACGTCAACAGTCGCTAATGTCCGCCACACCGAGACTAGATGTGGTTATATGGGTCAGCGTTTGTATGACTAAGGAGTGCACTACGCGACTGCCAGTGGCAACCCACGTCGCAAGCTGTGGGACACACCCGGGACATAAGGGGAAATCAGGCATGTAGCTGCATTACAAATTTGTGTTGCGTGGCACGTGCTAAACCAAAAGCATTGCGCTGTACCTCGTTGGGGCCCGCCGCGGCCGGGGAGTTCAGCATTGGAACCGTACTGATTTTTGTCTTGAAGGGAAGCAGAGCTCTGGCCTGCACATTTCAGGTATTAACTTCATTACTAGGTTGTTGGTTTTCCGATAGTTGCTGCTGCCTTAAAAGTTTTATCGCGTTTCGGGCTGAATCTTGTCAGAGGGAGCACGGCGACGCGGGCTGGGCTATGGCGTCAAAGCGCATTCAGAAGGAGTTGCAGGCAGGTCCAGGTTGTGCAGCATCGCTGGCCGATACTGGACTTCGGACGGGATCTTCTGTTGGTCGATCTTCCACAGGCTTCTCGGGCCACAGCCGTTGAACCCTTGCTCGCTTATGGCGCGCAGGACCTTCAGAAGGACCCGCCAACCTCCTGCAGTGCTGGACCTGCTGGAGATGACCTGTTTCACTGGCAGGTGCGGCCGCCAAGTAGCGACGGGTGCCTGCGAGGGTCGAGACCCTGCGCTGGGGAAGAGCAGTGCCAGGGCGGGTGTTCAAACCAGCGCTTATCAGCAATGGGCTTGTTCCATACTCGCGCAGGCGACTATCATGGGTCCCAGTGACAGCCCCTATGCGGGAGGTGTCTTCTTTGTGAACATTATGTTCCCTCCGGACTACCCTTTCAAGCCCCCCAAGGTGACCTTCCAGACGAAGGTAAGAATACTATGGGCTGTTTGGTTGGGTGCCTTACATGCGGTTTACGATGACGTGGTGACCGTCTGTCGCGTCCCCACGAATGTCCCTGAACATTTGCGACGCGTCCCCTTCCGGCTTCAGGTCTACCACCCTAACGTCAACAGCCAGGGCAGCATCTGCTTGGACATCCTCAAAGACCAGTGGAGCCCTGCGCTCACGATTTCGAAGGTGAGCAGCAGGGGCGAACAGGGTGGCAGGGGCCTAGCAGCTCTACTCAACACGCACAACGGGGCCCCCTTGGCCGTGCTTGGTGTGTGCACTCTGCCCTGGTCTGTCCATCACGACGAAGTCAAGGAACGTTCAGCCAGTACTTTGCTCTTGGAATGAACACCCTATTTTTACCCTTGTTCCCTTCCCCGCAGGTGCTGCTGTCGATCTGCTCCCTGCTCACAGACCCCAACCCCGACGACCCCCTTGTGCCCGAAATCGCGCACATCTACAAGACCGACCGCCGGCGGTATGAGGAGACCGCCAGGGAGTGGACCCGGAAGTACGCCATGGGCTAAGGCGCGCAGCGGAGGACTGGTGCTGGCTGCTTGCAGCAAGGGTGGATAGGGATGCACCAGCAACACGGTGCGGTAAATGCGCAAGGCCTCTTGGAAAGAGGTTTTTCGCCATAGGGGATTTCGCACAACCGAGGGAGGGACTGCATCCTCGGAGCTGCATGCCCCAGCGCTAGGCGTGCCCGTTGAGCGTTGTACGCTGCGTCTATACCGGCACGTGCATCCGAGGCCCGTATTGGGGCTGAACGAAGTCACATGCTGACGGGCTGACTAGGTAGGGGCGCTGCGCTACTTTTGTACACATATGGTGCAGTGGAGGGACACTGGGTTGCATAACGGGTCACATTGGTGGCGTGCACCCCAGATGCCGGCCAGTGGCTGTGGGTGGAACGGAGCAAGGGGGGGGCATGCAAGCGGTACAGCCTCGACGCGTGTAGGTCAGATGGTGGTTGTACAAAGGGAACGTGCGAGGGAGGATTAGGAGGCAAGTATCGTAGTGCTGTAATGGATAATGGATGTCGAACCAGACTGACCAGCGCATCAAGGAGGCTCTGCTGGCCCACAGCAAAGCAGCTGATGGTTAGCCCCTGCGCCTTGGGGTGCCAATTACAGTCAAGACAATAAGGACTGACGGAAACTCATGCCTAATACTGTGTGGGTAGACTGGACGATAGTCTCACAGCCCAGGAAAGAGGGACCCCCGGGAAGCCCCTCTCCTCAGCGTACCATCGGCGGCAATAATCTCAACAGGCGGTGGCATGCGCACGTTCCAAGACTGTTTACACAAGGGTGCATACGGCCTTACAGTACACGGCCAAACCGGCTTGGCAGGATTTGTGCCACTAGGTGCCACCCCCGACCTGCCACGACACGAGCGCATGACTCGAGGCGTCATAGGCTCACCTCCACGGTTCCTCACCAAGACCAGCGCAAGCAATCCGCTGAGTCCCTATGTTGGGGCGTGCAAAAAGAGCATCGGGCAGTCCAGTCACGCTACAAAGTGGGCATGCTGGGGCTGTGTGTAAGTGTTGCCGCGGCCCCATCGCGCCCCCCACATTTTGGCATGCAGGCTGCAAACCTGCAACCCCATGTCAGTGACCGGACCTGCAACCCCACCGATGACCCCATAACAACACCTCTACCACAAGCTTGTCGTCAAGCTTGTCGTCCAGCTTGCAGGAGGAGAGCAGGAAAGGGACCTGTCAAAGCTGACTAAAAAGCTTATGTAACTCCATTGTAGACCGTTTTGTACGGATGCTGTACCGGTTGTAGACATCAGGCGCGCACACGCTCAGCTGGTCGCTTGCAAGGGAGACGCCGAGCGCCCCACAACCAGCCCCCCTTTTGGTTTGCAGTCCCCTTTTTGGTTTGCAGCCCCCTTTTTGGTATGCACGATTGCGCCTGTACAACGGCCAAACACGAAATGGTGCGCATTGCGAGGTGCCCTATCACATGGCTGCCTTCCACGCGCCGATGCGCTCATTGTCGACGCATTGCTTTGCACTGCGTCCCACGATGACAAAAGTGCTGACACGCATATAAGCATGACACTAGCTGCACGTTCCGCTCCCAACAGCGAATAGCTACGTGCCGACGACCTCCACAACAATACGAAGGCATCGACTGAGCCGATCCAGTTCACCGTACGTAAGCCGTACCACTACTGCGGCAACGGACCCCAGCTCGCCCGATGCCACACGCATCCCCGCAGCCGGCAACTCACGCCGTCCAGTGCTACGGCACACGCTCATGATAGACAACCGCCAACCTGCGCCGCGGCACACAGTCGTACAGGCAAGCGCCGGACGCACCCAGCCCAGGTGCTGCGTGCCTCACTCGTCCATGTCCTCGTCCACATCCTCACCCTCATCCTCGACCGCCTCCTCGTCGCCCCCCTCGCTGCCCCCCTCGCTGCCGCCCTGCCCGTCCTCCCTGCCGCCCGGCGCCTGCCGCTCCCAGCGGTGCACCGAGCCGTCCTGGCAGGCGGCCAGGATGGTGGAGCCGCACAGCGACACGGCCGTCTGCCGCACCTGCGGGCGGCGGCGGAGGGGACAGCAGCAACGTAAGCAACAGGTGCTGGTGCAGGCTGCCGCGGCAGAGGCATGTGGCTGATGTGCTGAAGTGCAGTGCAGGCCATGCATGGCGGTTCGTACTCGGAAAGGAGCCATTGTGCTTGGTTGGCTCGTACGGCTTTGCTGTAAGTCTGTTGGCAGCACAGGTTCGCTAGGAAGGTAACGTGCGCAGATAGGGCATATACTCTGTTTCCGCTACGCTACTCGCACCTGCCTAGCGAGGCGGGCGACACAAACAAGTGCACAGACCGTCCGTGTATGTCACGTCGACTGAGCTGCACGCGCCGGTTGGCAAGTCAAGCTGCAGCCGTGGGCTCGGCAGGGCCGACGAGTAGCGTTCGCATGGTGCGGGGTGCACTACCTCGGCACGCGGACCCATGCCCACCATTTGCACACAGCACCCAAGACCTGCCCTCAGCACTCACCACGTTGGTTTCCTTTTTGCCGTTGACGATCTTGGGGCCGGGCACCGTCAGCGTGGCCTTGGGCGCCACCTTGGCGCCCACCGCCGCCAGCTTGGGGCAGAACACAAACACCTTGCCGCTGCATGCACAACGGGGCGTGGTACAGGGGCATCAGCGAGAGCTGCACTGGGCAAGACGGGTGCCAAGCAACTGAGCTTGCCGCTGGATAGGTAAGGACAGAGCTTCTGTCCAGTGCGGTGGTGAGAGAGGCAGGGCGTGGAGCTCGCAGCGGCGGGTTACAGGAACTGGGCAGGACTTGGCGTGCGGAAGGCAGGACGAGCAATTACCGGTATGCAAAAGGGGCTGCGCTTGGGCCTTTGCAAGAAGTCACACGGAGACGGCCGTCCTACAGCGTCAGGTATAGTAGGTGGTGTCCCATAGCACAGGTTCAGACGCAACATTTTCCGGCCCCACTCACACTGCGTTGCCGCATGCCAGCACCCTGCCGTCTGGGGTCATGGAGAAGCGCACGAACCAGCAGCGCAGGCTGCCGGTCATTTGGAAGTCCTGCGGCGAAGAGGGCGAGCGAGAGCGGAGGCTGTAAGGGCGCGAACAGCAAGACGGAGACGCAAGCACACCAGCGGCGCATTTGCCTTGCCGTACATCGCTCCGCTCCTTCATCAACCCAGAGCGTCGCCTCCCTCGCCGCACTTTGCGCCGCCCCCCGGCTTTGCCTGAGCATCCGTTGCATTCGGCGCTTTGTCCTACCACTACTGGGCTCACGGCGGCGTATCTTCTCTTTTGCAGGTAAACCATCGCACCCCACTCGCGTGTGCACGCACTGGTCTGGTCTGGCGCGCGCCGGGGGGCAACCCGACACAGATGGTATAGCTAACAGCGGGAGCAGCCGGGCGGAGCCTTCAGCTGCCTTCTCAGCCCCATCGCCTCAGGCAGTCTTCTTCTTCCCGGAGGTGGCAGTGAGTGACACCTTCCTGTATGTATACTTGTAAGGGATTCTATATATCCCATTCCCGCACCGCATCCGCTACACACCAGCGGCGAAGTACCGCTCTACACCTCCTGCCACTTCTGCGCTGCGCGCGCCCCAAGAACCAAGGCGTGACGAACGCCCACGCCGCCGCAGTAGAGCCCACACCCACCGCGGTCTTTGTCGCCTGGCTTGGCACGCCCTCGCCTCCAAGCAGCGCCCACACCTCCGGGTCCTCGCCAGTCATGTTCTCCTCAACCTCCTCGTCACTGCTGTCGTACTCCAGTGCAGCTGCAGGCCCCGTGCCTGCCCCTGCCCCAGCCCCCCGTGACCCATTCCCTCCCTGGCCCGATGGGCCCGCCCCTGCACTCCCTTGCCCGCCTGAGTCCCCCTGCCGCCCTCGCTTTGTTCGGCGCTGCTGCTGCTGTTGTTGTTGTTCCTGCTGCTGTGGGCCCTGCGCTGCAGCGCCAGGTGGTGGTCTCCGGTGTCTCGACTGACCTGCAGCACAACCGCAAGTGAACCACGTACGTGACTGGAGACATGCCGGCGTGGGTGTGACGGAGCGCAACCAGCCCGCTGCTCGCCACAGGCTGTGTGCAAGCCGACGGCACGAGCACAGTGTCAGCTGTAGCGCAGAGAGCATAGGGGAGCTGTAGCGCAGAGAGCATAGGGGAACATGTTGCCCGCTAGATGCACGCAACGTCAAAGGTGCGCGAGCTTTGCGGACGGCGGTAAGCATGTCGCCGACGTGGCCAAGCAAATCCCGGGTTGTAGGCAGGACCGGGTGCATGTGCACCCAACACAGGGCACGCCAGTCCCAGGACACACCCAGGCCCCCACACCCCACCACCCCGGCATCCGTTCCGCAGCGCGGCCACTGACCCGCGGGTCGCCACAAGGTGATCACGTCACGCGTGCTCTTGGACAGCACCATGTCGCCCATCCACCGCACACAGTCCACGTACTCCTCGTGCACCTGCCAGTGGGGGCAGGTGGTCGGCAGTTGACAACACGCGGTATGGGCAGGTTCTGCAGTTTGCGGCATGGTCGAGGGCTGTAGCACGGGGCGCCTCCTGTCTGTGAGAGTAGATCCAGCTTGGGCCCAGCCCGGCCACAGGTAAGTGCACTGTCGTTGTGCTGCCGCATGCGCTGGACCACAGTGTCCGGAAGTGCCCAAAAGGAAGACAGCCACGTGCAACGTAGACCTGCGCCGGCTACGCCCATTCATGTTAACCGTGCGCCTTGTGCTATGCAGCGCATGCGCGCACGGTACCTGCACGGTTGAGAAGATGGGGTACTGCACCATCCGTGTGGGGAAGGCGCGGCCGAAGTGGCCGCCCGTGCCGTCTGCGTTGGCCACCCACACGTGGCCTTCCTGCACATTTGCGACAGGACACCCGCAGTGACGTAAGCTGTGCAAGGCAGGCATCAGTGCAAGGCAAAAGCAGCAGGCAAGGCAGGGGTTGCAGCAGGTGCCGCATGCGTGCATGTGGTGTGGAGACCGCATCCTCCAAACCCTGTACCCTATGCTACTGGCCCATGTGCACGGCGCCCCGCAACACGCGTGGCCTACGCCCGTGGCGCACCTTTGCCCGGTCGCTCTTCTGAATGACGCGCTCAAGTGGCGCCAGGCTCCATATCTTGATGGCGTTGTCGATGCCCGACGACAGAAAGCGGTGCTCGTCCCACGGGTGGAAGTCCTGGCGGGCGGACACGGCGCAGGGTGCGGGGGCCGGGCGTCAGGGGTCACGAGGCCGACGCAGAGGACAGGGAGGGGGCAGCGCCGTGGCAAAAAGGCAATCAAAGCGCGCAGGCATCACGGCAACTGGCAGCTGGCAGGCATCACCTGGCACCATGGCCGCACAACAGGGTTAGCTACTGCTGAGGAAGTGTCACAGTTTGTTCAGCCCGGCAACCGCCTCGGCAAATTGCCAAGGCGCAGGCGTGGCCCACGGCCCCTCCAGAAAATCGCCGCCCGCCCGGGCCCCTCGGAAAGTCGGTACCCTCGCCGTAACATTGTATACAGTCCGCGGTACGCTCGCAAACGCCCTTACCCTAAAATACTGCGCTTCACCTCGCCTTCTTACATGCCCACTTCTACCCTTACCCTACCTATAAGTCCCCACACCTTCACGTAATCGCTCCCTCACTCTCTTGACCTTGTAACCCCCCGCCCCCAGCACCCACCAGGCTGAGGACCTTCATGCGGTGGCCGCCTTCCCCTGCGAAGATGGCGACGCAGGTCTTAGACCTGCGGCACGGCACGTTTCCCAAGCCAACAAGCAAGCAGCCATCCGTGGGCAGGTCCCCCTTCCAAAACGGCATTGGCAGCGACGAGCAGGAGGTAGCGGAGCTGTAGAAGTTCAGTTGGGCTTCCTAGAAATGGCCCTCGGCAGCCGGCTTGTGGACCCGCTGCGGTGCGTCGCACAAGGCCAACGCACGATGCCCATCCACGACACCCACTTGAAGTTCCACAGCCGCAGGCTGTAGTCATCGGAGGCGGTGAGGAACAGCTGCGGGCGCTGCGGGTGCACCGCGATGTCGTTTATGGGCTTGCCGTGGCCCGCGGCGGCCTGCGGGCAGGGCAGGGCAGGACAGGACAGGGCCCATGAGTCATCTCAGATAGACCCATAGATTGAGGCCTGGGCAGTGCACATGCAGCGCCGCCTCAAATAGGCAACCTTGGACGTGCAGCTGAAGGACAACAGCGAATAGGTTGGGACGCCTGCTAGGCAGGGCGACGTTCACGGCTCACGGGAAGACAGCGACACAAGGAGGCACCAGCGGAGGCTCGCAACCCCATGGATGGACGGTGTGCATGCAACAGGGCAGGCACTAGGGTGCCGGGTCGGTGCGGGGAGCACTCACAAACACGAGGGTGCCGGTGGCCACGTGGATGACGTGTGCCACGCCACGCTCGCCGGCCAGCAGCAGCAGCGGCGCGCCCGAGTCGGGGTCCTTGCCCCACTTGCACGCGTAGAAGCTGTCGGGCTCACTGGGGGGCGGCTGGGGCGTGCGGGCGGCGGCGCGGGGCCGAGGGTGTGGGCGGGGGGCGGTGCGGGGCGAGGCGGTCTGGCGGGTGCCAGCGTGGGGCGCCAGTGTGCAGGCACATCCGCAACACCGATGCAGTCAGAGCAGTTGGGTGTGGCGCTGCCGGGGGGCATGCGTGAACAGCGAGGTGGGATCAACTCAAGGGCGTGGTTGACAGCAGTGCCCCAACGAAGCCCTGTTATGAGATTGTTTTAGGCATGCATGACTTGTGCGCCACCGCCGCGACGCCTGAGACCAAGGCCGGAGCGCTGGGCCTGGACATATGAATGGCCAGAGCCTCAACCGGAGCCCTCACACCCACCCGGTTGTCTTCATAGACCTGCAGCACACGCAAACGAGACATGCGATGGGGCACAACAAAGGTCAACCTGCTGCTCCTGTATCGAACAGTGCTCCAACGCACCCACACACTGCAGCGCGCACGCTCATGTCAAGCTATGCTCCGCAAGGTGCCGCAACGCACACGGCAGCACGGCAAAAGCGACGCACCGAACGCATCGGACTCGTGCCCGACAGGCCCTCGTCCGCCCACACACCTGCAGCTGCTCACAGCCCCCATCCGGCAGCAAGCGGTACACCGTGGCCTGCACACAGGGCGGGGAGCATGCAACAAGGTCAGCTTGCCACGTAGCAGCACCCAAGCACCTAGGGCAAGCACAGCATGTCGACCCGTTGCCCAAGCACTGCAAGGACAGCCTCTATTGCCGATATGCTAGTTGGGCGGAGCGCTTCTATTGACTTGGCTCAACAGGTGCAGCAGGCGCACAGGTGGGGTGCTGGGAGCGGCCTGGGAACGTGCAATCTCTCGGCCTGGGCATGCGGAACAGCTGCTGCTGCTGACATGGCCGGTCCGTGGCACCCCTCACCCTGTGTTGCCCCACAGTGGCAAAGAGATCCCTGTGGGCTAGGTCGTAGTTGTTGAGCGTGACGCAGTAGATGACCTCCTTGTGCTCCTCCTGGACGCTGCAGTGTGTCGCCGGGTATTGGCAGTGGGACACAGGGCGTGGCACAGGGGCGTAGGCGGGGGGCACAAGTCAGGGGCGGCGAGGTGGGCGCCAGGGTGCTCTAATCAGAACAAAAAGAGGATCCAGGGCGTCAAAATGCCGTGCCAAACAGCCTGGTGTGTCTCTTAGCGTAACGCGTGATGGTCACTCTTTGAAGTGACCCAGAGTCGGGGCGTGCAACTCTCTGTTTCCTCCCCTGCTGCCTGCCTACCCTCTGCCTGCTCTCTGGCCACTCCGTACCATGGCACAAACCCCATGGCCTCGCACTCCAGTGGAGCGTCGTGCGGTCCCAGTGGCTTTGTACCTCTGACCCTGCAGCTCTGCCGCCCCGCACCTGTAAACATGCTTGTATCTGAAGTCTCGGAAACCGCATCCAGCTGGGGCTGCGGGCTCCGGCGTGTGCCTGCTCCGGCCCATCTGCACTACTCGCTTGCAACTTTGCACATATCCAATGAAATGATACTACTTTACGTTCTGGTAAGCGCAGACTATGCCGCTGACACGTCCTTGGGTTTTGGCGGGCAACGGAAACAAGACCCTTGCCGCAAGCAGTTCAGGTGGCCGCAATTTTTTCAAGTGGAAAGGGAGCGAATGGGATGCAGAAGGGTTTAAGTGACGCGTTTGTATTGGAGCCAGCGCTTGGCAGAGGCACGGCAGGAGAGTCCTAGGGTGGTTAGGGTCCCGGGTTGAGGTGACTCGTCTCTCAGCGCTGCAGACTGTGCGAAATAGGTAAGCCCCTTGTTTAGGTTGTCCTTGAAGTGGTGTGCTGAGAGGTTGTGGGAGCGGGGTTCCAGCTTCATGGACTAGTTTCGGAGCTACGTTGGGGGAGGGGGCCTTGCTACGTTGGGACTTGCTGACATGCAAGGCAGTAAGGAATGTTATGACTTTATTACAATGTAACGAATGTCCGACTCTTTCGCCTCAACATTACAGTGCTGGGCGTGCGGAGTCCTTATCGCTATCCCGTTCATCAACAATGAGTACTGCCAAGCTTTTCGGGTATGTCGCCGAAGACAAGCGTCGCTCGAACATCTGATCGGCTGGGCTGGGCTGGGGTAGACGAGCGGTCACACAGACCGTGTGGCCACACGGAGCGTACAACTAGCCAAGACACCTTCCACCGCCATTCTTCCCGCTTGCCCACGCAGTGCGGATGGTGCGGGGCGATTAGCGAAGCTGCTGCGGGACAGCAACGAGAGCGGCGACGCGGGCTCTGGCGCAGCGTGTTCCGAGCGCTGAACGCCCTTTCCTGGGCAGTGGTGGCCATTGTGCTCTGCCTCATCGCCAGCATCATCATCCCGGGGTCAGTTTCCACCTGCTGTGCAATCCAATGACCTAAATATGCTGTTGCCACCGATGCAATGGCCCTCACGTTGTCGTGTCATGCCCTCTCGTCTTGCGTGCAACAGTTATGCCGGTGCCACGCACAACCCCCGTGTCGCTGTCCCCCTACAACGCACCTGCAGAATCGGCTTTGTGATTCCCAATGTGTCTGCTGGTGCCGGGTCGCCGTCCTGGCTACTACACACGGCGATCACGTGGCTCCTGTCCGCCGGCGTGCTGTACAACTACTTCGCTGCCATACTGTGCACCCCTGGCACTGTGCGGGAGTGCTGCAGCGACGGCATCCCCGCCCACTACCGACTTGGGACTGCTGCGCCGGATAGAGCACTGCAGTTGCAGCTACAAACCAGCGCGCATGGCCAACCAAGCTCGCATAGCAGCCCGGAAGGCGGGGAGGGCCTAGGGAACGGCAAGGCGGCTTCGGTGGACGGCGCACAGCGTGAGGCGTGCACAGGGGATGGCAGAGCAGCAGAGGCCAGGGCGAGCGGGGCCGCCGCCCTCGTACGTCGCAGCGTGAGCTCGGGATCTGGGTCATCTGGGTCGGCAGGGGCAGCCAAGAGCGTGGATAAGGCGGGAGCGGCGGGCACAGATGGTAGCGGACAGGCCGGGGACGGAGGAGGCGGCCTGCAGCTGCAGGAACAGGGGGTGGCGGGAGGGAAGGCGGCAGAGGCCGGGCACGGCGGCGGGCAGGTGGTGCCGTACATGGCATTCGCAAACCTCAGGTACGGCCTACGGGTACGGCCTTAGTCTTGGGGCTGTGGGGTGCAGGCTGTGAGGGGTACGGAGCTGGGGCTGATGGCCGCTGAGCGCACTGCAGGGCGGTGCAGGGCGGTTCGCGGCAGCTGTGCCGGCACCGGGTTCAACATTAATTGCGTTTAGGAATTACGTGCACGCATGACTGCGGCATATCGTTATCTGGTTGCTGCCTGCTGCTGCTGGCGGGCCCCGCATAAAGGCTGGACTACGTTATGGCTAACTGCACCGTCACGCCTAGGTGGTCATCAAGCACGCACAATTCGTACCTGGGCACTTGCTCACCTGCCGCGCGCCCAGACCGCAGGTACTGCTGGCACTGTCGTGGCCCCAAGACGCCCTCCGCTCACCACTGCCGGGTGTGCAACGCCTGCGTGGTGGACCTGGACCATCACTGCCCCTTCATCAACAACTGCGTCGGCAGGTGGGGTGTTGGGATTGACTACACCCGCAGCGGCGGCCGCAGCTGTAGCCGTCCTATTTCTAGCATCACCCTGTCAATGTGCTTGACCAAACTGCGGGCAAAGTTGATGGCGGCCGGTGCGTAACCGTGTAAGGGTTCGTAACAAGTCTTTCGTGCACGCATCGAACAAGCATGACAGCAACTGCGACGGCAGTCAACAAATGAGCCTCCTGGTGCGTTGGCACACGTGGACTGTAAACCTGTAATGTATGGCTGTTGCATTTGCCTCTCAGGGCAAACCTGCGCAACTTTATCTCCTTCATGGCCTGGACCGTGCTGGCCATGGTGTACTGCACGGCCATGGCGGGCAGCCTCCTGGTCTCGGAGCGTATGGTACTGCGGGCGGCGTACATGGCGGCGCACAGGGCAGGGGCAGCGGACGCCGCCGCCAGGGCTGCCCGAGCGGCCGCTGGGACGGCTGCTGCTGCTGTGGCGGCGGCGACGAGGGATGCGGCTGGCGCTGCGGAAGGCGGCGGCGGCAGCGACGCGGCGGCGGGGGCGGCGGCGGGATGGGGGTCGAGGTTCGTGGCCTCCGTGGTGGCCTTTGCCATGCACGTGGAGGCCGCGGTGGTGTTTGGGCTGCGCTTCCTGACGCGCCTGCCCCTGCACGTGCTGGTGAGCGGCGCCGAGGGACGGCGGGGCCGGCGGAGGGGGACACGGGGGGAACAAAGTACTAGTAACGCGAGGTGGCGGTAGTAGTAGTAGTAAAAAGCAGTACGGTAAGGAGAACGTCGACCCACTGCAGTTGCGGTCCGCCTTCTGCTCCAGCTCCCCACAGCATGCGCCGGCAGGCTGGCCGGCGCGTAGGTCCGCGAAGCGACAGTGG
>VFQN01002605.1_pt1 | contig 27391 bp, 24 predicted proteins | sample 3512371 | NCBI WGS metagenome assembly VFQN01 (sample SAMN10412370, study PRJNA504923) | tailings metagenome | isolation source: Replicate 2 from Balatoc abandoned mine | place: Philippines: Itogon, Benguet | collected 2017-08-28
AACTTCTGAGCAGTGCGTTATGCATTTTGGTGAGCAATGAGCATGAAATTTTGCGCAATCCGCTTAGTGTTGACATCTATAAGCATAAAAGCGAAGAAGAGTACAAAATTGTTGAACGAATTAGATCTTTGAAGAACCAGAAAAAAGTTATAGAAATCGAAGAACTAAGGGAATTGGGTGTAAACACCAAAAAGCTGGCGTTGGAGCTAAACGACCTGGTTAATGAGGTTCTGGTGGCAAATGCATAACCAGACGTTCAACTGGACAATTTGCAGCGGGGCATTTGCTTCGCAAATTTTACGCCCCGCTGTAAACCACTGCGCCCTCAAGCGGGCTCCGTTTTGCCAGTTAACTTAGCGTTATGTCTCCAGGAGAACAGTGTGACAGAATTCGCGACTCTGCTTCAAGCAATTGCTGCCCTTTTGTGGCCAATATTTGCTTTCACAGTACTATTCGTCTTTCGTTCTCAAATTACGGATATTGCGCGCCGACTCAAGAAGGGAAAGCTACTCGGTCAAGAAATCGAACTGAATGAATCGTTGAACCGCCTCGATGAATCAGCATTATCAATCGAAAAAACTGTTGCAGAGCTTCCCTCACAGATAACAGAACCCCCAAATCAACAAGAGCTTGCACTCGAAGAACGTATTGTCGACGAAATCGTTTCAGAGGCCGCTCGCTCGCCGAAGGTTGCGCTCATTCGCCTTGCTAGTGAACTCGAAAAGCTAGCACGCCAGCTATTGGCTTGCACTGGGCATCTCAACGGGCGTAGACATATTCCTGTTTCTCAAGCGATTGCTGAACTGCATGAGAAATATGGTTTGCTTCGACATGTGCCAAGTTCTCTTCAGCTTTTCTGGGAAACACGAAATCGTTTGATTCATGGCGGAGAGGGAACAGACGAAGACATATTGCGCGCGGTCGATTCTGGGCTTACGATTCTTAAAGCTCTTCAAGCATTTCCGCGCGAGATTAACGTTGTATATCACCCAGGTGTTGAACTGTTCGCCGACGCCGAATTAATGCGAGCTGTTTCAAACGCCAAGGGCGTAATCCTTGAAACTACAGCACCTGGTGGTACTACAAAGACATTCCGAATATTCCCTTCGACACAAACTCATTTCCAAAAAGGTCGTCAGGTGGCATGGGAATGGAATATGCAGAACATTTGGGGGCAATCGTGGTACAAAGATCCTGATACAGGTGAAGTGAAATGCGCATTTCATAGCTCTGCCGAGTTTGTTGGTCGCCATCTTGATGAGCTCTAAGCCGACCCTCGAAGGCCCAACCCATCATTCAAACGGTACGCCTAACGCCGCCCCTCAATTCAAACGTTAACGAAAAAGAGTAGCTAGACTGAAAGTGGTAAATTAAAGGCCGAGCGTGTTCTCTATATCGATGAGCCGGTGCGGTCAAACGACGGTTCGTTGCTATTATTATTTGCCGTCGTTTTTCTTGCTTGCATGGCGATATCCGGTTTCGCCAAAAAACTACCATTATGGGTGTTGGGAATATATTTGCTGGCAAGCACCTGTACACTGATTGCTTACAAGCTGGATAAAACAGCCGCAAAACATAGCCATAGGCGTACCCCAGAAAAAACGTTGCATATCTTGGCGTTGATTGGTGGCTGGCCTGGGGCCATCATCGGCCAAAAACTTTTTCGCCACAAATCTAAGAAGTTTTCTTTTCAAGTGACTTTTTGGGCAACCATTATTCTTAATTGCGCTGCATTAGCTTGGTTGATTTCCAGGGATGGCTTGGCTTTTATCGAGGACGTGATTGGTGGGCTTTGAGAAAACTAAGCACACCAAAAAGAATGACAGCAAATAAAAAAGGAGGGCAGCGCCCTCCTTTCTCACTTCAGTCAGCTAATTATTCGTTACCTTTGGATAACAATACTTTGGCATTGAACTGAATATCTTTTTTGGCTTTGAGCGAGCCCACATAAGCATGTGACATTTCTGCACCCAACGCTGCCTGGTAGGCTTTAAATGCGCGGTCAGCAACGTCTGGCTGGTCTTTGAGCTTCTGGTTCACCGCAATCACTTTAATCACGGTATAACCGCTGTTAGCTTCGTTAAAACCATAATAGGCTGGCAAGGTATGCGTATTCACTTTAAACACGTTTCTCATCACACCATCGCTTAGACCTTGGGCATTTCTGCGGTCTATGGTAACGGGTGTGATCCAGTCAGCATCTACTGCTTTGCCGGCTTTGAGGTCAGCCAAGAGCGCTTCACCTTTTTGTTGCGCCAGTTTGCCTGCGGCTTCGGCTTTCAACAACGATTCAATCCCGCCTTTAACTTCATCATAGCTACGAGGTGCTTCTGGCGTGTATTCAACCACACGGGCGGCAACGAGGTTGTTAGGTGAGACTTCTACAGCTTCAGTATTGCGCTTTTCTTTCAATACTTCGTCAGAAAACACCATATTTGCCAAGCGATCACTCTTGAAGAACTTAGAGATTTCGTCTTTGCTCATGGCTGGAGAAGTTTGTACCTGCAGATTAAACTTCTTGGCGACAGGATCCAGGCTGCCTGATTGTTCGTAGACTGTGTTGCCAAAGTCATCCGCTAGTTCAGCATACTTCGCCTGGGCCTTTTGGAACAACAATTCGGCTTTAATTTTAAGCTTCACGGAATCAAAGTCAGAGGACTCGCCAGTTATACCGGTCAACTTGATGATGTGGTAACCAAACTCGGATTCCACCAGGTCACTGATGTCACCCACCTTCATGGAGAAAGCAGCATCTTCAAATGGTTTTACCATGGCGCCACGGCCAAAACTGCCTAAGTCGCCACCGTTACTGGCAGAGCCAGTGTCTTGTGAGTTTTCAATAGCGAGTTTTTCAAAGCTCTTAGGGTTAGCTTTGACTTGCTTGAGAATCGCTTCCGCCTTCTCTTTCGCTGCAGCTTTTTCTGCTGCGCTTGCAGCGCTGTTAAAGCCAATCAGGATATGACTGGCCTGACGTTGTTCATTTCCTTGGAATTTGGCAGCGTTCTCGTCGTAGTATTGCTTCACTTCTTCATCAGTCACACTCACCTGCCCCATCAAACCGGCAGCAGACAACAATGCGAATTGCAGTTTAACCTTGGCAGGCGCAATAAACTTGGTTTTATGCTGCTTGTAATAGGCTTGCACCTGGTCTGGTGTCACGTTGACCTGATTAAGGAAATTAGAGACCTTGATATCGGTAACAGTCACTTCCCGCTGCTCAAACTCGGACATCAAAGATTGTTCAGCCACTTTTTTGGGCATGAATACCAGCGCGGATAAACCGTCACGCACTTGCTGAACGGCAAGATCCTTACGCACACTTTGCTCAAACTTGGCTGGGGTCAGTTTATTTTGTGTCAGCAATTGATTGTAAGTATCTTCAGAGAACTTGCCATTACTCTGGAATTCGGGCATACCCAGAATGTGCTGGCTTAACTGCTCATCGCTGATTTTAAACCGATAATCCTGAATCGCACCTTCAACCAGACGGCGCGTAATAATGCCATCCAGTACAGACTGCTTGAACGCAGGGCTTTCCAACATTTGAGTATCCACTTTTTGCCCTTGCGACTGCAAAAAGTTACGGGCGTTTTCAACCGCATTTGAATACTCTTGCAGCGAAATTTTCTGGCCATCAATTTTAGCGACAGCAACCTGGCTACCCGCCTGATTGAGATAAGAGTCAATACCAAACAAAGCAAACGGCACTACAATCAGCGCCAGAATGATTTTTGCCATCCATCCTTGTGTATGTTTTCTGAGTGCTTCCAACATTTTATAATTTCCATTACCTGATTTTTTGCAACAGCAAACTATACCATAAACCCGCCATCATGGCTGGACTGAGGCCGTATGTTCACCCCATTCATTGCAGTTTAAACAGATGTCACTCACAGACTCATCCAGCGATTTAAAGCGCTCAAGATCAAACCGGCGATAGATATTAAAAACGAATTGTTTTGTCAGAAATCCGGACTGGATATTAAAGTTCATACAGCGAGTGTAATTTGAGCCGCAAGAAGCAAAGAAGGCTCTAGAAAAGAAAAAAGCCCTGAAAAAATCAGGGCTTTTATTTGGCGGAGCGGACGGGGCTCGAACCCGCGACCCCCGGCGTGACAGGCCGGTATTCTAACCAACTGAACTACCGCTCCCGGTAATCGTTAAGCTGAAATTATAACATTGTTTTTTATAAAATCAACTAATTTTTTTAATTACTTATTCGGTACTTAGCATTGCTAATTAAAGTAATTTCTTAAGTACCGTGTCACTCAAAAAATTAAGAGCGCAAACTTCGCACTCTTAATTTAAATTGTTTTGGTGGGTGCTAACGGGGTCGAACCGCTGACATTCGCCTTGTAAGGGCGACGCTCTACCAACTGAGCTAAGCACCCGTAACAACCACTTGTGTTGCTACTACTGGTAGAGCAAACTAGCTGCTCAACCAAAGAATGCTAGTTTACAGCATCTTTCAGACCTTTACCAGCCCTAAATTTAGGAGATTTAGCAGCTTTGATGTTAATTGTTGCGCCGGTACGAGGATTACGGCCAGAACGGGCAGAACGCTCACCTACATAGAATGTACCAAAACCAATCAAGGTCACCATATCACCTTTTTTCAATGCGCCGGAAATAGCTTCAGTTGTTGCATCCAGAGCACGAGCCGCAGCGGCTTTAGAAATACCAGCAGCACTTGCAATATGATCTATCAATTCTGATTTATTCACGTGTTTCCCCTAATAACTAGTTAAAAAGACAGGTACATCCTGTACCGTCTTTATATCAAGCCGCAAAACGAGCTGTCAAGCGCTAATCCGGCCTTTTGACAATAATTCGCATCAATTTTACTAATGCGTGACCGCTTGTTCCGGATTCGCATCACCAGAAGCGACAATCTCGACGGCGGGTGCAGTCACAGCTAACGGCTGTGGTGCACTGGCGAGCGCCAAATCCAGCACCTGATCTATCCATTTTACGCAATGAATATCCAGGTCTTTTTTGATATTGGCCGGAATTTCTACCAGGTCTTTTTCATTGGCGGATGGAATCAACACCGTTTTAATGCCACCACGATGCGCAGCCAGCAGTTTTTCTTTCAAACCACCGATAGGTAACACTTCACCACGCAAAGTAATTTCCCCGGTCATTGCCACGTCTGCGCGCGCTGGAATGCCTGTCAGCACTGAAACAATGGCAGTTGTCAGCGCAATACCGGCACTTGGGCCGTCTTTTGGTGTAGCCCCCTCAGGCAAGTGGATATGGATGTCCTTCTTCTCGTAGAAATCAGTAGGAATACCCAAGCCTTCGGAACGGCTACGCACCACACTCATGGCAGCAGTCACTGATTCCTGCATCACATCACCCAGTTTACCCGTGGTAATGGTTTTACCCTTACCAGGCAAAGTCACGGCTTCAATCGTCAGCAATTCACCACCCACGGAGGTCCACGCCAGTCCTGTCACCTGCCCTACCTGATTCTCTTTGGCTGCCACACCAAAGTCGTAGCGTTTGATGCCCAGATATTGCTCAATGTTTTTGCTGGCAACGTTAATTTTCTTGACGGTTTTGCTCTTACCTTTGGCCAGTAACTGCTCTTTTACCGCTTTACGGCAAATCTTCGCAATTTCCTGTTCCAGACGACGAACGCCAGCCTCACGGGTGTAATAACGCACGATATCGCGCAATACGCTTTCAGCCACCGAAATATCAGTGGATTTCAAACCGTGCGCCTTGAGCTGCTTGGGCAACAGGTAGCGCTGCGCAATATTGATTTTCTCGTCTTCCGTGTACCCTGACAGACGGATAATCTCCATACGATCCAGTAATGGCTCGGGAATATTCATGCTGTTGGCGGTTGCCACAAACATCACATCACTGAGATCATAGTCGACTTCCACATAGTGATCGGCAAATGTGTGGTTTTGCTCCGGGTCCAACACCTCCAACAAGGCTGAAGAAGGATCACCACGCATGTCCTGGCCCATCTTATCGACTTCGTCCAGCAGGAATAATGGGTTTTTCACGCCCACTTTGGTCATGCTTTGCAGCACCTTACCTGGCATGGAGCCAATATAAGTCCGGCGATGACCACGAATCTCTGCTTCATCACGCACACCACCCAAAGCCATACGTACAAATTTGCGGTTCACGGCTTTGGCAATGCTTTGTCCAAGCGAAGTTTTACCTACCCCAGGCGGCCCCACCAAACACAAAATTGGGGCTTTTAGCTTACCTACCCGCTGTTGCACCGCCAGGTACTCAACGATACGCTCTTTAACCTTGTCCAGACCATAATGATCGGCATCCAGAATCGCTTCTGCAGCCTGCAGATCTTTGCTGATCTTGGTTTTCTTTTTCCATGGCAAGTTAAGCAAAGTGTCGATGTAATTACGCACGACAGACGCTTCAGCCGACATCGGCGACATCAATTTGAGTTTCTTGAACTCAGCAGTCACTTTGGCCAGCGCCTCTTTAGGCATGGCGGCATTCTTGATGCGCTGCTCAAGCTCTTCCATCTCGGCGTTTTCATCTTGCTCGCCTAGTTCTTTCTGAATCGCTTTCACTTGTTCATTCAGGTAATACTCGCGCTGGCTTTTCTCCATTTGGCGTTTCACACGGCCACGGATACGCTTTTCTACCTGCAAGATGTCGATTTCAGACTCCATCAGGTAAAGCAAATGCTCCAGACGCTCAATGACGCTAAGCATTTCCAATACTTTTTGCTTTTCTTCCAGCTTGAGGGTCAGGTGTGCAGAAATCGTGTCTGCCAGACGGCCAGGCTCATTGATGGTCGCCAGTGAAGTCAGGATTTCGGGCGGAATTTTCTTGTTGAGTTTCACGTACTGGTCAAACTGCGTCATGACAGTGCGCATCAAGGCTTCTGCTTCTTTATCGTCCTGGTCGGTTTGTTCGACTTCTTCGCCCAATGCCATAAAGCAATCATCGGTCTCGACAAAATCGGAAACGCGTACGCGGTGCAGGCCTTCTACCAGCACTTTAACCGTACCATCAGGTAGTTTCAACATTTGCAATACAGTCGCCAGCGTGCCGATCTCGTACAGATCTTCAGCCGTCGGGTCGTCCTTATTGGCAGATTTCTGCGCCACCAGCAGAATCTTCTTGTCACCCTCTGATGCACGCTCCAATGCCTTGACCGACTTGCTGCGGCCAACAAACAGTGGGATCACCAAATGTGGATAAACAACAACATCACGCAACGGCAGTAACGGGATTAAAGCAGTGTCAGGCGTCTCGGAGTCAAGCAAAGTGTGTTCAGTCATAGCTTCTTTCGTAAAGTGTCAAAGGACCAAGCCCTTTGCATTTAGATGGGAACATTCTTTGAGAATTCAATAGAAGCAGCATCTAATGTTGTAGATGCTATCTTGCAATAGCCGGACGGCTATTGCAAGCAAGATTTAGTGTGCGTTTTCGACGCGTTTTTGCGTATCCTGGTAAATCAGAATCGGTTCAGAAGTGTGTTCAATGACACCAGCATCTACAATCACCTTGGACAGGCTCTTGAGCGATGGCAACTCATACATGAGGTCAAGCAAGGCATGTTCCATGATGGAACGCAAGCCCCGGGCACCAGTTTTACGCTCAAGCGCTTTTTTAGCGATCAAACGCAGGGCAGACTCTTCAAACTCCAGCTCCACGCCTTCCATTTTGAACAGTTTCATATACTGTTTGGTCAACGCATTCTTCGGTTCGACCAAAATCGTCATCAGTGCTTCTTCATCCAGGGATTCCAAGGTCGCCACCACTGGCAAACGACCAATGAACTCTGGGATCAGGCCAAACTTGATCAGATCTTCCGGCTCAACCTCGCGCAAGACTTCACCTACGGCGCGTACGTCTTCCTTGCTTTTGACTTCAGCGCCGAAGCCGATACCGCCTTTTTCGGAGCGGTGACGGATCACCTTTTCCAAACCATCAAAGGCACCGCCGCAGATAAACAGGATATTGGTAGTGTCCAGTTGCACAAACTCCTGATTAGGATGCTTGCGGCCACCTTGTGGTGGGACGGACGCAATCGTGCCCTCGATCAGTTTCAGCAAAGCCTGTTGCACACCCTCGCCTGATACGTCACGCGTAATCGACGGGTTGTCAGACTTACGCGAAATTTTATCGACTTCATCAATATAGACAATGCCGCGCTGGGCTTTTTCAACGTCGTAATCACATTTTTGTAGCAGTTTCTGCATGATGTTTTCGACGTCTTCACCCACATAACCGGCTTCGGTCAATGTCGTCGCATCAGCCATCACAAATGGCACATCCAGCAAGCGCGCCAGGGTTTGCGCCAGCAAGGTTTTACCTGAACCGGTTGGCCCAATCAGCAGAATGTTACTTTTCTGCACTTCGACATCGTCTTTACCAGACTGGTTGCCTTCAGATAAAGGATTATATCCCAGGCGTTTGTAGTGGTTGTAAACTGCCACTGCCAGGTTTTTTTTCGCTTGCACCTGGCCAATGACATATTGGTCAAGGATAGAGCAGATTTCTTGTGGTGTCGGCAGTTTCTTGTCTGCAGACTTGATTTCGTTGAGGCTCTGGATTTCCTCACGAATAATGTCGTTGCACAAGTCAACACACTCATCGCAAATAAAGACAGACGGGCCCGCAATCAGTTTTTTAACTTCATGCTGGCTCTTGCCGCAAAACGAGCAATATAAAAGCTTCTCGCTATCAGATTTAGTTGCCATGCTATTCCCCTGCTGGTTGCTCGCTGATTAAACAGCGCTACGTGCGGCAATCACCTGGTCTACCAGACCATAAGCCTTGGCAGCGTCAGCACTCATAAAATTGTCACGATCAGTGTCGTTGGCAATGGTTTCAATGTTCTGGCCCGTATGATGAGCCATAATGCCATTTAATTTGTCTTTAAGGTACAGAATTTCCTTAGCATGGATCTCGATATCAGAGGCCTGACCCTGAAAGCCACCCAATGGCTGGTGGATCATGACACGGGAGTTAGGCAGGCAAAAACGCTTGCCTTTTGAACCTGCAGTCAGCAGGAAAGCGCCCATGCTGGCCGCCTGGCCAATACACAAGGTGCTGACATCCGGCTTAATAAACTGCATGGTGTCATAAATCGACATGCCCGCCGTCACTGAGCCGCCCGGCGAGTTGATGTACAAGGAAATGTCCTTGTCCGGGTTTTCAGCTTCCAGGAACAAAAGCTGCGCCACAACCAGGTTGGCAGTCATGTCATTGACAGGGCCAACGAGGAAAATAACGCGCTCTTTCAATAAGCGTGAATAGATGTCATATGAACGCTCACCCCTGCCACTTTGCTCAATGACCATTGGAATATAGCCAAGACCTTGCGGCTCCATACGTTGTTGCATCATGCCTTCGTTTGCGTTCATATAATTCATGGTTTAAGCACCTGCCATCATCAATTCATCAAATTTAATTTTTTTGCTGGTCACTTTGGCCTTGTCCAGCACCCAAGCCACCACATTTTCTTCAGTTGCAAGTGCAGCTGGTTCATCCAAGCGTTTTACATCAGCATAATACCAGCTCACCAACTCGTCCGGCTTTTCAAAACTTTGTGCAAAAGTATCTACCATGGCACGCACTTGATCTGCTGTTGCCTGCAAATTGTTGCTATTAACCAACTCGCTCAATACTAGTCTCAACTTGGCATTGCGCTGCGCTTGCGCCTCGAATACAGAAGGCTCCATAGGCACTTGTGCCGGGTCAACACCACGCTGACGCAAGTTTTGCGCTGCAACCTGCATCAGGCGGTTGGTTTCAGCTGAAACAATCGCTTTGGGCAGTTCGAAGCTGGTTTCATCAACCAATGCCTGGAAAACGGCTTCTTTAATACGTGCTTTGAGTCGCTTGTCGACTTCCTGTTCCAGACTTTGCTTGATTTCGGCTTTCATTGTCTCAATGTTGCCATCTTCCACACCCAGGTTTTTCGCAAACTCAGCATCCACTTCAGGGTACACTGGTTGTGAAACCGAGATGAACTTCACATCATAGGTGACTGTTTTTCCAGCCAATTGGGCTGGGTTGTGATCTTCAGGATAGGTGATATCAAACGTTTTTTCAGTACCGGCCTTACCACCGATCAATGCATCATCAAATTCTTTCACACGGCCTGGCTCACCGATTACAAGGTCGATCCCGCGGTCACCCGTACTCTCAACTTGCTGGCCATCCATAGAGGCTGTCAATGTAATGTTGATGCGGTCACCTTTTTTAGACATGCGTTTGACTGGCTCGTAACTTACGCGCTGTTTAACCAGTACATCCAGGGTTTTCTCAACGTCAGCATCGGTCAACTCAAGGGTTGGACGCTCAATTTTGACTTTTGTCAGATCTCCAACAGCCACTTCAGGGAAAATTTCAAAAGTAGCAATGTATTCAAACTCTTCAGCCGCATCCTTGAATGGGATGTGTTCAATGTTAGGAAAACCTGCCACGCGCAATTTATTCTGTTCAACAGCCTCACCGAAGCTGGTTTCAACCGCTTTGGAATAGATTTCATCGCGCACCTGGTCACCATAGTGTTGATTCACCAAACCAATAGGTGCTTTGCCTGGGCGGAAACCAGCAAATTTGGCGGTACGTGAAATTTGCTGTAAACGTTGTCTGATTTGCCCTTCGAGCGGAGCCAAAGGGACTTTGATGGTCATGCGACGTTCCAAGTTGCTGACTGTTTCAACAGATACTGCTGCCATGCTGAACTTCCTGTAAAAATCGTTTTTTTAACGATGGGTTATGTAAGTGAGCGCCATCAAGTGGGCATTAATCATATTTTCACACAACCTGACCACAGTAAAGTGTTAGACAAGTGATCAAATGATGAAAAAAGAGCATAAAAATATAACACAACTCCGAATTGAAATAAACTTCAAGCCAGCAATCCTGAAAGCAGCAGCACAATCATTTTCTGCTAGTCAGCACAAGCCACTAAAACGGCTCATTCATTATCAATATGGAGCACAAAAACTGGACTTCAAGACCTAGGCTAAAGCAACAATCGCCTCAATTTCTACCAAGACATCTCGCGGCAACTTGGCTACTTGCACGGTAGAGCGTGCAGGCGTATGGCCGGCAAAGGCTTCTGCATAGACCTGGTTCATGGCGGTAAAGTCATCAAGATTCTTGAGAAAAACGGTAGTTTTAACCACTTGCTGCAAACTACCGCCTGCAGATTCGATAATGGCCTGCAGGTTAGTCAGCACCTGACGGGTTTGTGCCACGATATCGCCATCATTCAAACTGCCATCCGGACGCAAAGCAATCTGCCCTGAGGTATAAAGTATATTAGCGACCACAACCCCTTGCGCATACGGTCCGATGGCAGCAGGTGCATTTGATGTTTGTACGATATTCATAGTGATCCTTTCTGGTCGCAGCCCGATTGGGCGCATGAAAATATTACCTGATAGATTATGGATAGCCGACTAGTGTTGTTTTAAGCATAGGATGCTTAAAACAACAAAGGCTCCCTGAATGGAAGCCTGTTTTATTCATTACCACCACCATTCAATCCAGGTGGTGCGAAAGGAGAGACTCGAACTCTCACGCCTCGCGGCGCTGGAACCTAAATCCAGTGCGTCTACCAATTTCGCCACTTTCGCAATCATTGCCAGCTAAAACCGACAATTAAGTATTATAGCCCATTTTAAGCTGATCTCACAAACTTATAGACTTCACATTGACAAGCCCGTCGTTCAACTGCAAGATGTTGGACTAATCATCATAAATTAAGTTGTTCATGGGACGGAATATGCATTCAGCCGAAGAAAACATGCTCAGGGCAGAACTTGAGCTTTTAATGCGAGAGCGTGAATTATTGCTGAAGATCACCGGTGTGGCTGCTGGTTTAATCGCGGAACTCAATACCACAGACCTTCCAATTCGTACGGTTGAGGCAGCTGACTTACTGGCAACCACCATCAACCAGTTGCCGGAAGACTTGCTGCAAGACGCGTTGGATGCTGCCCACGCGACGATTGTTGAATAAATAACTACCGGGCAATGTGCGACTAGCACCCGCCTTCTGCAATGCCATGCGCCTGCTTGCTTACGTTTCACCGCTTTTGTTAACAGCCTGCGGTATCGCCTTTCAGGCTAACCCTATTCCACAGCAACAGAACATAGAAACCATACAGCAGGCCACGCCAACACAGGATGGTTTTAAAACTTTTGTTCAAACGCAGTCATCTCAAACCACCTGGCCTATTCAAGCCTGGGATATTGATAGCTTAACTTTATCGGCCCTGTACTTCCACCCGGTGCTCAAAGTGGCCAAGTCCGATTATGCTGTCGCATTGGCGGGCATCACCAGTGCCGGATTGCGGCCGCAAGTGGGGTTGAATGGTCACTTATCCCACAGCAACCGTGCCAATGGTGATATCAACCCGTGGGCTTATGGCTTGCAGGTGGACATTCCGGTCATCACGGCCAACAAACGACAGATCAATATAGAAATCGCGCAATATCAGGCCGATATTGCGAAAATCCAGATTTCGGAAACTGCGTGGATGCTACGCCAGCAATTAAGCATGGACCTGATACAGCTGGCTGAACAACAAGCCATGCAGGCTAATCTGGCCAGGCTACAAAAATCCCAAGAGGCTTTGCTGGCAGCCTATCAAAAGCGCCTTGATCTTGGTATGGCAGGCAATGCTGATGTGCTGCCTATCCGCTTGCAGCGTGACCAGTCAGCCTGGCAACTGCAACAGTTAACCTTACAAATCAGGCAGACTGAACAGAAAATCCTGCATGATGCTGGCTTGACAGAGCAGAACAACCTGCCCCTGACGATTGTCCCCATCCAGCTTTCGCAACTCTTGAAATCCCGCTTTGCGCAATCGCAAACCTATGCCGATGCGGCAACAATCCAGCATTATGCCCTGACCAATCGTATGGATATCCAGCGTGGACTTGCGCAATACGCCAAAGCCGAATCACAACTCAAACTGGCAATGGCAAAACGCTATCCGGACTTGTCGCTGAACCCTGGCATCGCCTATGAATATGGCGATAAAATCTGGGGATTAGGCATAGGGACCATGCTTAATCTGCTCAACAAATCTTCAGACCTGTGGGCGCAAGCCGAGCAAGTACGCCAAAATGAAGCAACCCGTTTTTATGCCTTACAGCACCAGGTGATCCAGTTATCAGAGCAGTCCTTGATCAAGTATCGTGGTGCCGCCAATCTGCTAGTGACCCTGACACGTGAATACGAGCAACAATCCAACCGCAAGGCACAGCTGGAAAAACAATGGCGTCAGGGACTGATAGACAAAACGGAATATCTGCAAACAGAAATCCAGTTTTATAGTGCACAGCAACGCCTGATCACCCAGCAAGCTAATGTCATGCGGTCTTTGCAGGAAATCGAAAATGTCATGCAAAAGCCCATTGCCCTTTCACAGCGTGAAATGGCATCTGCCAACCAGAAATAAAGAGGTGCCAGCAAAATGAATAAAAAAGCACTTTGGATTATCGGCGCCCAGATTGTTTTTATTGTGATCCTGATCTGGACGATTGTATTCGTTGGTCGTGATGAATATGAGTCCCTTCAGAGTGAAGATGAAGAGGAAATTGAAAGTCCGCTAAGGGTTTCCGAACAAAATGGCTTACAAGTCGTCAAGCTGAATCTTGCCACACAGAAAAACAGCGGCATTAGCGTGCAACCTTTACAAGCTTACAATTATCACGGCAATATCAAGGTGCTTGGCTCCGTCATTTCCATCCAGACACTGGTCGACTACAACAGCCAGTATCAGCAGTTGAAGGCGCAACTGGCCCTGGCTGAAAGTGTGTTACCAAACCATCAGTTACAGTACCAGCGTTACAAGCAATTAAACGAAGATGATAAAAACGTTTCTGATAAAGCCGTACAGGAAGCACAGGCACTGGTGATTAATGACCAGACGCAGATCAAAACTGCACAAGCACAAATCAAGGCACTCACCGATACCATTATCGCCCAATGGGGACAGCCGCTGGCCACATTGGTGACGAAACACCCTACGCCAGGCCCACTCCATGATTTACTGATGCAGAAAAAAGTGCTGGTACAGGTCAGCTTTCCGCTCAATTTTAAAGCGCCTGAAGGCAACTCCAGTATATTTATATCGCCGATACAGGATGAGGTCCCCCCGATCCGGGCAGATTATGTTTCACAGTCAATACAGACCGATATTAGTAACATTGGTAAAACTTACTTTTATAGCGCTCCGGCAGACTACTTGCGTGTAGGGATGCGAGTGAATGTTGTCCCGGCGAACGCGTCTTCCTCCTTGAAGGGCGTCATTGTGCCCAACCAGGCAATTGCCTGGCATGGTGGCATGGCCTGGATATATGTCAAAACCAAACCAGACACGTTTTTGCGCAAACCTGTCGCATCCGATATTGAGCTGGATAACGGCTGGTTTGATAACAGCCTAAGCCCCGGTACAGAAGTGGTGACTCGCGGTGCGCAACTGCTACTATCAGAAGAATTCAAGTTCCAGATCAAGAACGAAAATGATGACTAAGCTGCCATCACAGTCAAACCAACGGGAACCATCCGCATGATGTCGGCGCTAGTCAGGTTTGCCATTCGTTTTTATGGCGTGATTATAGGCCTAGCCATACTCGTGGTTGTCTATGGGGCCTACAGCCTCAGCCAAAGTGACTTGAATGTGTTTCCTGAGTTCGCACCAACACAGGTAGTCATTCAAACCGAATCGCCTGGCCTCTCGGCCAGCCTGGTCGAAAAGTTGGTCACACAGCCAATAGAAAATACGGTTTCTGGAGCTATTGGCATTAAAAGCCTGCGTTCGCAATCCATTCCCGGCCTGTCAATTATTACGGTCATCTTCCAGGATAAATCAGACATTTACCGCAACCGACAAATCGTTGCAGAACGCCTGAATATGCTGGGTAACCAGTTGCCGCCAGGCATTGTGCCCAACATCACGCCCTTAACCTCTTCAGCCAGCACAGTGCTGGGGCTGGGGGTGACCTCAGACAAACTCTCGCTCATGCAATTGCGTACCCTGGTAGACTGGCATCTGACTCCCCACTTAATGGCCATTCCTGGGGTGGCGGATGTCAATGTGTATGGCGGCGAAGTACGTCAGTTCCAGATCAAGATTGATCCACGCAAGTTGATGCTGTATCAATTGAATGTACAAGATGTGGTCAATGCGGCCAGCCGCGCCACTGGTGTACGCGGCGCGGGGTATATTCAAAATGATAACCAGCGGATTATCCTTAATAGCCAGGGCCAAACGACTACTCCGGAGCAATTAGCCAATATCACCCTGCTGCGCAAACTTGGCCGCACTATCCGCATCCGCGATGTTGCAGAAGTCACCGAAGGCGCCGCACCTTCTATCAGCGCCGCGGCTATCAATGGTCAGCCCGCAGTATACCTGTCGGTCCAGGGCCAATTAGGTGCCAATGTCTATGCCTTAACCAAGCAACTAGAACGCAAACTGGCGGATATCAGACCCAGCCTGACGACACAAAAAGTCACTTTACATGAAGGCTTGTTCCGCCCTGCCAATTTTATTGAAAAAGCGATTCATAGCTTGCGAACCGATATCATGATCGGTTCGATGCTGGTGGTGTTGGTCCTGTTTGTTTTCTTGTTTAATGTCCGTACAGCCATCATCTCTGCCACCGCTATTCCGCTATCACTGCTGACAGCCATCGTTGTACTTTACCAATATGGCGTGGGCCTCAACATCATGGTACTAGGTGGCCTGGCGATTGCCTTGGGCGAAGTGGTAGATGATGCCATTATTGATACGGAAAATATTTTCCGCCGATTGCGCGAGAACCGCCTGCTTGCGCAGCCTTTACCCGCAGCCAAAGTGGTATTCCAGGCTTCCATGGAAGTACGCAGCTCTGTGGTCTATGCCACAATAATTGTTGCCCTGGTGTTTTTACCATTGCTCACCTTATCGGGAGTAGCCGGCAAATTGTTTGCCCCATTAGGCTATGCTTATATCTCAGCAATTTTGGCATCGCTGGTCGTCGCCCTGACGCTTACCCCTGCCCTGTGCTATGCCTTACTCGCCAATGCACCACTTAAAAACGAGGATTCACCTTTATTGCATTGGTTGAAACAGCGTTATGTCAAATTGCTGCATCTTATCGAACATCGTTATCAGCTGATCTTGGCAACCAGTTTTATTTGCATTGCATTGGGTCTGGCCGTCTTGCCTTTATTCCGAGGACAATTTATCCCTGCGCTGCGTGAAGGCCATTACATCTTGCACATGACGGCAGTGCCTGGCACTTCAGAAGTGCAAACCCTTAAATTGGGCAACCAGGTCACCAAAGTATTACTGGAGATTCCCGGCGTTAAAAGCGTGGCGCAATGGGTAGGACGTGCCCCGAATGCAGCAGATACCTTTGGCACCCATTACAGTGAGTTCGAAGTTGAGATTGGCACGGTGTCCGGTGCGGAGCAAGAACGAATCTTGCATAATATTCGCGAAGAGCTTGCGGGTGAAACAGAAGATGATGACGATGATGGCAAGGTAGAATTAGGATTTGTCGGCGCCAACTTTGCCATCAATACCTTTCTCACCGAACGGATTGAGGAGACCATTTCCGGCTATGCCGCTGGCCTGGTGATTAATATTTATGGCCAGGACCTGGACGCGCTTGACAGGGATGCCCAAAAAGTCGCAAATTTGCTCAGCAACATCCGTGGCGTGCGCGATGTCATGGTGCAATCACCACCGGAAACACCGGAAATCATCATCAGACTCAAACAGGAAAAACTTGCCCTATGGGGATTGCAACCCATGGATGTCCTCGATACTGTCAAAGCCTGCTATGAAGGGGTGCCGGTCAATCACGTGTTTATGGGTAACCGTTCTATAGGCGTTAGCGTACTGTTGAATGATGCCTCGCGGGATGATATTGCCGACATGCGCAATATCCCGATTTTTAACCCAGAAGGTCAAATGCTGAAATTATCCGATGTCGCATATGTGGCACAGGAAGGCGGTCGCTCCAAGATTTTGCACGCCGGAGCCAAGCGCATACAAACGATTACGGCAAATATCAGTGGTCGTGACCAGGCCTTATTAATTCAGGATATACGCAACACTCTACATAAAAAACTGCAATTGAATAGCGGCAACTACCTGGAGTTCTCTGGAGAAGCCGAAGCCAATGCCCAATCACGTCAGGATTTGATTATTCACTCCCTGGTAGCAGGCGTAGCGATCTTCCTGATGCTCTATATCGCTTTTGGCCGCTTGCGTAATTTAATGCTAACCTTCGCCAACCTGCCGTTTGCCTTGATCGGTGGCGTGATTGCCACCTTCTTTACAGGAGGCTGGATTTCGGTAGGCACGCTGGTTGGGTTTGTGACTTTATTCGGCATCACATTGCGTAACTCAATCATGATGATTTCGCATTTTCAGCACCTCGTCGACAAGGAAGGTTGCACCTGGAATCTGGAAACGTGTATTCGTGGCGCCTCAGAACGCTTGCCTTCAGTATTGATGACCGCTTTGGTCACCGCGCTGGGGTTGTTACCGCTGGCTATCGGTAGCGGCGAGCCTGGTCGCGAAATCGAAGGACCAATGGCGACGATTATTGTGGGTGGCCTGATCTCGTCTACCATCCTCAACTTGCTGATTTTGCCAACGATCATGCTGCATTTTGGCCGCTTTGAGAAAAGTGATGCTTTGGAATAAATTGCTGGGCAGGAACGGTTATTCTTAAAGAATAAATCTGCGTGCGTGAGTTACTCGGTTTTCAATAAATAATCTTGATCCGGATGACCTGAAAACCCCTCTTCAAAAAGTCTATATTGGCTTTGATGCAGTATCCAGGTCTGGAATTTGGCCTGCTTGAGTAAACTTGAGAAGCCTTGATCTACCATGTCTATGGCTTGCAGTTTTTCTAGTTGCAAACCATTATGCATCGCTAACAATCGATCATCTGATTTGACCAGTAGTAAATGGCTAGCTTCCAGTTGCCAGGCTAGCCAAGCGGCCAGACTATCTGATGTGATGTCCCAGGTTTCGGGTAAGGCCAACTCATTAGCAAGCACCGGGTTCAAAGCCATTTCGCTGGGCAACCAAACCAGACCACGATGTTGCCAGCCACTTTCTGCAATCTCTAGCGGATTGCGTACCAGTGTTAACGCTGGCACCATTGCCACCAGACTACGCGCCATCTGATCCATGGCATAGATCGCCAGTGCATGAGCCTGCTGGTCATTGATATGCCCATCAGCCATCTCGGCACGCATGCGTTGGAAATCGCGCACCGCGTCTGCATACATGCCACCACCCGGCACAATAATCACCTTGCCGTCACCCCAGCGCGCAACCAGGTGCAGCCATTTCACCAGGCTGCCATAGTGTGTCACGCTACCCCCTAGCTTGATCACCCACATGTTATTGTTCCCGAGTTTTCACTTTGTTATAAGCGGCCACAAGCTTGAAGAACTGCGAAGCTTTGTCAAAAGTTTCCTGATATTCACGCGCGCAATCCGAGTCTGCCACCACGCCACCACCGGCAAAAAAGGTCATGCGATGATTGCATATCACAGACGTCCTTATCGCGATATTCGTATCCATGCTACCATCAAAACCGATATAACCGATACTGCCACAATAGATGCCGCGCCGGTGAGGCTCAAGCTCTTCAATAATTTCCATGGCTCGCAATTTTGGTGCACCGGTAATGGAGCCGCCTGGAAAACAACCTCGCAATAAATCCAAAGCGTGAAAACCTGCGGCCAAAGTCCCGCGAACAATACTCACTAAGTGGTGTACGTTGGTAAAACGTTGCAATTTAAAAAGCGCATCGACCTTGACCGATCCGACCTCACACACCTTGCCGATATCATTGCGTAGTAAATCCACAATCATCAGGTTTTCGGCTCTGTCCTTGATGCTATTGGCCAGCTCTTGCGCGACCCCTGCATCCAGAGCGGCGTCCTGGTGCCTGGGTCGCGTACCTTTGATCGGCCGTGTTTCTACTTTTTGGTCAATGACCTGCAGGAAGCGTTCCGGCGACATGGAGAGGACGGCAAAAGGCATCTCCTTTCCATCATCCACTTGTAAATATGCCATGAAGGGGGCGCGACTCAACTGCCTGAACTGGTCATAAGCTGCGCAAGCATCGCCTTGGACATCGACGACAAAGCGTTGCGCCAAGTTGATCTGGTAACAATCTCCCGCCCGGATATACTCTTTCACACGCTGGAAAGCCTGCGCATAGTCTTTCTGGCTCATATTGGCTTCTATCTCGCCATGTACTTCAAAAGGAGACAGTACCTCTTCGACTTGTGTTTGCAGCAACTGCTGATGCAAGGCTTTGAGGGTTTTGTGCTCTGTGAATCTGGCGTGTGACACTAATTTGCACTGCCCAAGATGGTGGTCCACCACAATCGCCCAGTCATAAATACCCACCAGCAATTCTGGCAGTGGCATATCCTCATTCGCCAGTTCCGGCAACGCTTCGATACTGCGCCCCAAGTCGTAAGAAAAATAGCCTAGCGCCCCCCCGGCAAAGGGGATATCAGCGCTACGTTCAACCTGATGTAACAACAGCCACTGCTGAATAACGCCGAAAGGGTCGTCTTCTGATTGCTGCACTGTGCCATTGGCATGCACTTCGGTATATGGCCGGCGATGAATGATTTTGGCGACTGGCGCCGCGACGACAATATCAAACCGGGCACCCAGGCTGACTTCTTCATCCTTGGTTGCCTGAATATGGGTTGCCTGTGCATGAGTTGACTGGCTTTGGGACGTCTCAACCCTTCCGCTCTCAAGCAACATGGGCCAAGGCAGATGCCTGACCTGCCTTAACCAGTGCATGCCTTCAGCATAAGGTAACTCAAGCGTGATCAATGCCATGTTTGCCATAACCTCGCCACCGCATAGGCAGGAAAACACACCTCTGCATCTCTTTTTAATTGTGCGTGAGCTGCTGGCAGTAAGCCAGAGACCGCCTGGTAAGGCACCTGCAACCTTCGCGCCAAGGCCTCTGCAAGGAAACTGCCAGCGCCGAGCCCTAGCAAGGACACTGGTTGAGTGGACGCTTGATTGAGCGTCATATGGATAGCCCGCATTAATACTTCCAATTGCTTTTCTTTAAATACTTCGGCCAATGATTGCCAAGTCGGTTCGTCTGCATCAGCAAGGTCGTGTCCGACCATGCGCGCCAGACGCCGCATACTATCAACCACCGACCGCCCTTGCCCGTCAGCTGTATCTGCCATGTCATAGTCAGGTGATAATTCGCCAAGCACGCGGTAAACATCCGCGGTTGTTGCAAAATATTCAGCCGCAATGTGGCGAATTTTTCCTTGCCATTGTATCGTCGGACCCAATGCCATTAAAGGCGTTCGCACCACCCCTGTATAAAACAAACTCTGGCCGGCCATTCGTTCAGCATCGGTCCAACCTGCAGGCTGCACTTGTTGTTGATCACATACAGTAATATCACTGGTGGTACTCCCAATATCCACTACCAATAATGGAGAGTCTTCTTGCATGGTAGCCAAGCATTGCGCAGAAGCATGCCAGTTCATGGAGGCAACATGTGGTTCATTCCCTTCAACCTTGGCTGTAAACTGCGCGCCTTGTGCTGCTGATGCCATATAGAACCCGACATGTGGCAAATAAGTATTCACCGTTTGCGCAATAGCACGCACCCCCTGCAAGCGGTTATCAAACAAATCGACCAGTTCACCCGTCATCGTCACCGCATGATCACAGCGTTCCAATTCTATGCGCCAATCATGTAATACATGCTGGATAGCAGCTTCAAGCAAAGGCAACCCCTTCCATAAAGCACATGCCTGTTGCGATACCCGTAGAATCTGGCCTTGGCTATCCAGCATCACGGCTTTCACATGCGCACCGCCTATATCCCAACCTATTACTGGTGGTTTCATACTAGCAAAGACTCCTCACGAGCGATTGCAGCCGTTGCCAAGGTCAGTGTTGTTGAGGACTTTGCAATAGCAGGGTTGAGCAACTGGTTCAATACGGCATCCAGAATCATTTCAGCCGGATTGTCGCTGAGTAATTGAGACAAAGCCATATAAGGCGTGGTTAAGCGTGGATTAACTTCTACCAGGATTAATTGATTGTCCGCCGTCAATATCATGTCAGCCCCCCAATAACCAAGCAGGCCAGGGATCGCATGATGCACTTGTTCAGCAAGGTCTTGCATGGCGGGCAGATAGTCAGCCGCTTGATTCACGCCCGCGCCCTGAAAACGGAACATACTCTCTTCTACTGTGATCAATTGTTCATGCCCGGCAATGACTTTTACCTGGTCTAGGGTAGATAAGACAGACATGCTTAACGCACGCCCTGGCAAGTAAGGTTGCAGAAGACAACGAGATGAAGAAACCAACTCATTTAATTTATTTTTATTTTTAAATTCAATAAATTCCAACATATTATTAAAGTAATAGGTTGACTCACACCCAGCGCCATCATCTGGCTTAATGACCCAACCATTCAATACGGCATCACCGTACCAGGGCAGGCTTTCCAGAGGCTCCGCCTGATCTAGAAACACATAAGGCAAGACAGGAACACCTGCTTGCTGGCACATGTCAGTCATGAGCGATTTGACGCTGGTTTGGTGAATGCCTTTGGCTGTGCAGCCTATCCAGGGTTTGTTCGCCGCTTGTACCAGGGTATGCATGTCATACAAAATGCCACCCGTTTCTGGTGCGATGACCCAACAGGCATCAATATCATGCGTGCTTAATTGCTGACGCCAAAGCGTATACGGATCTTCATCGGGATGAACAGCGTGGCTAGCAGCATGTTGGGGCGCTGCAACGCGACTGTCATGGCTAGTGATACAATCAACGCCCAGCGCAGACAGATCGGCCAGCAATGCATCGCGCATCAGCAAGCCTTCTTGCAACAAGCTGGCAGGCAAAGGCTCGGAAGCCAGGCCGCCAGCACTGACATATTCACAGACCCAGATTTTCAAGCGAGATTTATTGTGCATATTATTCCCGTCATCGATTTGATGCATGGCCAGGTGGTACAGGCCGTACAGGGGCAACGCCAGCATTATCGTCCAATTCAATCACAACTGACGGATAGTCATGCCCTGCTCGATGTGGTGGCTGCTATTTTACAAGTTTATGCGTTTGACTGCCTGTATATCGCCGATTTAAATGCAATCACAGGCCATGCCTCTCATTTAAAGCTGATCAAACAAGCCATGGTAAGTTTTCCTGCACTGCAATGGTGGGTGGATGCTGGTTTTAGAAATGACAAAGACTTACAACCCTGGTTGGACAGTGGCATCAGGCCCATCATTGCCAGTGAATCAATGCCTGACCTGGAGACCTACCAATCCATGCGCAAAATGACTACCCAAGCCGTACTGTCTCTGGATTTTTTCCAGGATGGATTTCATGGGCCAATAGATTTACAGGAGCGTGCAACACTGTGGACACAACCGACCATACTCATGAGCCTGCCTAAGGTTGGCGCCAATCAAGGTCCTGATATTGAGAAAATGGCAACGATCAAGCGAAAACTGCCCCACCAACAGCTATATGCCGCCGGCGGCGTCAGGCAAATGGCTGATATTCATGCGTTAGAGCAGGCTGGTGCAACTGGTGTGCTGCTAGCGAGCGCCTTGCATCAAAAGAAAATCACGGCCGCAGATTTCGCTTAAAAGGCGACTGAATAAGCGATAAAAAACCGGCTTAAAAGCCGGTTTTTTATCGCCAGGATAATCCGAAAATTATTCCAGGTTAGCATGCAACGCGCGCATACCTTCTTCAGTCAGGCCTTTTGCGTGGATCAGCTCAGAAATTGCTCCTTCCAGGAAGACCAAGGTGGACAATTCAAATTGACCGCCCATAGGCATGCCTTTGACCAATGGGAAGCTGTCGTCTTGACCAATCTGGATCACCAGGTCAGCCACATCTGCCATCGCAGAAGTTTTCTTCATAGAAATCACAACCAGCTTCGCGCCCACTTCTTTGGCTTTTTTCACGAATGGCAGCAAGGTGGCTGTACCGCCGGAACCTGAAACCAGCACCAACAAGTCGCCTTTTTTGATGGCTGGGGTCACCACTTCACCAATCATGTATACGCTGTAGCCAGAATGCACCAAACGCATTGCGAAGAAGCGGGAAACCAGCAAGGAACGGCCTGCACCACCGATAAATGTGGAACCGGCTTCGTCAACCAGCTTCAGCAATTCAGCGGCTTTTGATTTATCAGTCACATCCAGAATACGCTTCAGGTTATCCAGAATAAATTGTTGATGATCCATTTTTTAATCCTGTGTAAACAAAAATAATTGAATAAAAAACCCGACACATTGCTGAGTCGGGTTTTTTGTCTCGCTGATCAATAATTACTTATTGATGCTTAAATGAATTAAGCGTGAGCGATAGCAGTGATTTCTGCAGCAGCAGCAGCCGGGTCAGCAGCGCCGTAGATAGCAGCACCAGCAACGATGATAGTCGCGCCAGCGTCACGTACTTGAGCAGCTGTAGCAGCTTTAACGCCACCAGCAACAGAGATGTCAACACCCAGGTTCAAACCGGCAACAGCAGCCAGGTCAGCAAATGGAGTTTGACCAGCAGCTTGTTGGTCCAAACCAGTGTGGATACCGATGATGTGAGCACCAGCAGCAGCAACTTCTTTAGTACGAGCAACTTTGTCTTCAACGCTGATCAGGTCAACTTGAGCTTTTTTGCCGTATTTGTTAGCTGCTTTGATTACGCCTTTGATTGTACCGATGTCGGATACGCCCAATACTACGCAGATGTCAGCACCGGCTTTGTAGAATGGCTCAGACTCGTACTCACCAGCGTCCATAGTTTTCAGGTCAACCAGGATCTTGTTGTTTGGGAACTTAGCGCGCAGAGTTTCCAGCAATTTGATACCGTTGTGCTTGATGCATGGTGTACCGATTTCCAGGATGTCAACGTGTGGAGCAACTTTTTCTGCCAAAGCGATAGTTGCGTCAAAATCCAATGAGTCTAATGCCATTTGTGTTAATGCCATGTTTTTCTCCAAAAATTAAAATTTAAATGCTATTGCTAGCGTACTACCAATTCAAGCTGGTCGCTCATAGTAAGCTTGCAGCCAAAATAAGTCAATGTTGCAGGCCCATTTGTGCCTGACTTAAAAGTCAAACGGGCAGGTTCCTGCCCGTTTGCATTATCGCAGTGCGATATTACAGTTTTGCGGCTAAAGCGTCTTCCAGTTTTTTCTGGTCAGCCACGAAACCGCGAATACCTTCTGCCAGTTTTTCAGTCGCCATGGCGTCCTGGTTCAACTGGAAGCGGAATTCTTCTTCAGTCATTTTAGCTGGCACGTCTTTAGTCTTGCCACCGTCTTTCAACACTTGAGCCAAAGTACCTTCTGTCGCTGCCAATTCTTGCAGCAGGTTTGGGGACACGGTCAAACGGTCACAACCAGCCAGCGCAATCAGTTCGCCAGTGTTACGGAAAGAAGCACCCATCACAACGGTTTTGTAACCATGCTCTTTGTAGTACTGGTAGATTGCACGAACAGAAACCACACCTGGGTCAGTTTCTTGAGTATACTCAGTCCCTGGGTTTTTCGCTTTATACCAGTCCAGGATACGGCCCACGAATGGGGAGATCAGGAACACGCCAGCTTCAGCACATGCACGCGCCTGGCCGAAACCGAATAACAATGTCAGGTTACACTGGATACCTTCTTTTTCCAGCTGTTCACCAGCCTTGATACCTTCCCAGGTAGAAGCAAGTTTGATCAGTACGCGGTCTTTGCTGATACCAGACTCTTCATACAACTTGATCAATTTACGGCCTTTAGCAATCATCGCATCGATGTTGAAAGACAAACGTGCATCTACTTCTGTAGAAATACGGCCTGGAACCACTTTAGTGATTTCAGCGCCAATCAATACTGCCAGTTTGTCAGCAGCATTTTCAATTTGTTGCTCTTTGGAACCACCTTGTGCTTTTGCATAAGCAATGGCAGTGTCAATCAACGGTGCGTATTCTGGGATTTGGCTGGCTTTCAACACCAGAGATGGGTTTGTGGTTGCATCCACAGGTTTAACACTTTTGATTGCTTCAACATCACCAGTGTCAGCCACGATGGTTGTAATTGCTTTCAACTGATCTAATAAGTTTGCCATTTGATTGCTCCTAAAAATTGCAATAATCGTTTACGTATAGTTATACATAGAAACCTTCAACATTATAACTGAATTTATTTGAGTTAGTTAAGCCTCGTTTTTGCTTTAAATAGGCGCCAGCCTTGGGGCAGCCTGATATAAACCCTACATTTTTTTGATTAAAATCAAATGATTGAACCAGATTTTTACAGTAGATAAAGGGGGGCTGACTTTTCATTTACCCCCTTTTCGGGCACAATTCACCTTTTTTGCAAGTGATTAATCAGTTGGGCATATGGGTTCTGTCACCTCTTTAAACAAAGAACAAAACCAGACTCGCTTCGCACAATTACCTGTCGATTGGTATCTGCATCCGGAGATATATACGCTGGAGCAGGAACACCTGTTCGCCAAGATTCCACAATATCTTGGCCACGAGCGCATGATCCCGCATGCGGGCGATTATCGCGCCCTGGACTGGATGCACAATGCTACAGCCCTGGTAAATCAAGCGGGTAAACCTCAACTCATCAGCAATATTTGCCGCCACCGCCAGGCCGTAATGCTCAATGGCCAGGGCAATACCCAGCACATTGTTTGCCCGTTACATCGTTGGACCTATGATTTAGGCGGGCAACTGCTAGGTGCGCCGCATTTTGAACAAAACCCCTGCCTGCACCTCGAAAAACAAGCCCTGACTGAATGGCAAGGCCTGTTATTTAAAGCCAATGACCAGGCCAGCAAGCAAAAAGGCCTGGAGATTGCGAATATCCTGAAACAGCTCGGGTGCAAGCAAGATTTCGACTTCACCGGCTACCACTTTGATTCCGCCATTGTCGACCATTACGATTTCAACTGGAAAACCTTTATTGAGGTCTACCTTGAAGATTATCATGTCGGCCCTTTCCACCCGGGCCTGAACCAGTTTGTCGATTGCGGCGAACTGAACTGGGAGTTTGGCGAGCATTACAGCGTACAAACAGTCGGCTACAAACCATTACCCGATTACAGCCTCTCCCCTGTTTACAAACAGTGGCAACAAGCAGTGACTGATTACCAGCAAGGCACTACGCCTAAGTATGGCGCGATCTGGTTTGTACTCTACCCATTTCTCATGATTGAATGGTATCCAAACGTGCTGGTGGTCTCGCACATTATTCCCACCGGCATAGAATCTTGCCAGAATGTGGTGGAGTTTTACTATCCGGAAGATATTGCCCTGTTTGAGCGTGAGTATATTAAGGCTCAACAGGCGGCTTATTTTGAAACAGCGGTTGAAGACAAAGAAATTTGCCAGCGCATGCATGACGGCCGAAAAGGGCTGTTTATGCTAGGCAAAGATGAATGTGGCCCTTACCAGCATCCCATGGAAACTGGCTTGGAGCATTTCCATCAGTGGTACCGCAAACAGATGGAGCCACATCTGCCTGACCATTTACAGCGCTAGGCTTCTGTTTGCTAAAGTCCCGACAAGTAAGTCACTGGCATCCTGTGCATTGGCGCCTTGGCAGTTACTGGATGCTGTTGGCAGGGTTAGGATTTGCCATCATGGGAGCTTTTGTGAAAGCAGGCTCAGCGCGCTTCACCACCAGTGAGCTGGTATTTTACCGCTCTGCGTTTGGTTTCCTGATGATTGCGGCGCTTGTCTGCTGGCAACGCAAGCCCTTGAAAACACCATTACTCGCCATGCAGCTACGTAGGGCGGGCATAGGCTTCACGGCCTTGCTACTGTTCTTCTATGCCATCGCGCATTTACCGCTTGCCACAGCGATCACGCTTAACTACACCTCACCGATGTTCCTGGCCCTGCTCTCGCCATGGCTGCTGACAGGTGACAAACCACTGACACGTCAACAGCGGTTGGTGTTGAATATGTGCGTCGCAGGTGGATTTGCTGGCATTTGCCTGCTATTGCAACCAACGTTTCATAGGGACCAACTGCTTTCTGGCGGCATAGGCCTGCTCTCAGGCATAGGCGCCGCCCTGGCCTACGTTCACGTCAAACAGTTAGGCATACAAGGCGAGCCGGATTGGCGAACTGTGTTTTACTTTACCTTGGTCTGCACTGTTGCCAGCGGAGGCTGGATGCTCATTGACCATATGACCGCCCTAAGCTGGCAAGATTTGCCATTATTAACTGGCCTGGGTATATCGGCGACCTTCAGCCAACTGGCGTTGACGCGTGCTTATCGCACCGGTAACACCCTGACGGTAGCCAGCCTGGCTTATAGCACCGTCGTGTTTGCCACGTTGATAGGCATGATTGTGTGGGGTGAAACCT
>VFQN01002606.1_pt1 | contig 27386 bp, 40 predicted proteins | sample 3512371 | NCBI WGS metagenome assembly VFQN01 (sample SAMN10412370, study PRJNA504923) | tailings metagenome | isolation source: Replicate 2 from Balatoc abandoned mine | place: Philippines: Itogon, Benguet | collected 2017-08-28
TGCAAAGAAGGCGGCCGTCCACCACCCGAAGCCAGGGGTGGGCTGTGCCGACCTCATCCCACCCCGCGCGTGGCACACCTAGGTTGGCAAACGCCCGCAGGTGCGCCCACATGCATGCAACCGCCCGGCGAGAGGCTTGCGACACCAAGGACTGCCACTGGGGGACCGCTGCACTGCCCCTCAGCTCACGCATGCGTGCATGCATGAATTGCCTCCCCACCTCCATGGCTTCAAGGGCTGCCAGGGCCACCACCTCCCACACACACTGCTGTACCCCTGCAGGCGCGCTAGCCAGCCACACGTGCTCCCTCCGCAAGCCCTCCCCCGCTGGCCACCCATCCTGCACGCTCCCCACAACCGCCCGCGCCACCGGGCAGTCCCAGAAATGGTGCCGCCTAGGTTGCCGGCCCCAGTCTTCCGGTCCACCGAAGCCCCCACATCCGCACACCTCTGGAGCTTGCCCCCTAATGGAGGGTGCGGTGGGGCAGACTCCCGAGGGAGATCCCAAGGAGTACCGGTAACCCGTCTTGCCCTGCCCGCCTCAACCCCGTGTGTGCCTACCCTGGCGGCCTATCCTACCAGCACCGTTTCAGTGCATGGTGCAACAGGCCAACGTCGTTAACGCCATGGGTCCTGCTCTCCCATCTCCTACCTTCCACTCTCCCACATCAACCCAACTTGCATACCGTTCCCTTTTTGCACACCGCGTACGCACGAGTGGCTAGCTTGCACAGGAACGCCCTGGACCTCCTGGTTTACGCAGGCACCTCATGTTGGACCCCTTTACAACGCCAGCCCCGTGCACGCACGGACACAGGGCTGAACCCGGCAGGGTCCCCGCCATCGGGAATATGGGGTTTTCCACTGCCCTTGCTGTACGGTCAGGAGGCATCGGCTCTACAAAAGTGCAAAACGTGTCCTTCTGGCTCGCCTAACGGTATGCTCCGGCCTTACCCCCGCCTGCCAATGGACACTGCTCAGCCAGCCAACCCCCCAACCACTCACCCAACCCAAACAGCACCCTACTTCGACCCTGCCAACACCGCGCCCTCCCCCGACAACCTCCCAATGCCTCATGCGGTTTCCATCCCCGGTCGAACCGCTGGCACCGACGCCGCTGCCCCTTGCGCCGCCTTCCTCACCACCCCACGCCCCACCCGCCGCACCGCCGCCTGGCCCTCCTCCCCCGCCCCCGCCCCCGCCCCCGCCTGTCCTCCACACCCCGGGCCCTGTAGCGCATCCGCCAGCCCCGCCGCCGCCGGCAGCGCCCGTTGATCCCGACCCGCCTCCTGGTCATCCTGACCATCACTCCCTGACGACAGCACACCCGCTGCTCCAGCCGTCACGCCCATGGCCCCAGCACACAGCGCCTGCGCTGCCCCCACACCCGGCACCACTGCTGCCGCCGCTGCGGTGCTCACCCCTCCCGGCGGCAGCCTGCACATGCCACCAGGCGCAGAGCACACCACCGCGCTGGGGCGGGGTGCGCCCATGAGGCGAGCGCGCAGCTCTGGCGGGATGGTCTGGAAGGGCGGCGGCGGGGGCAGCATCGATGCCGGGACGTTGGGCGGCAGCGGTGGCAGGTGCATAGCAGTGCTGCTGTTGCTGCCGGCGGGCACCAGCGCACCAGAGGAGGCTGCATCGTGGCCCAGGGGGGCCGCGGGGAGGGGCAGTAGGGGCGGCTGCGCGGCCCCCGACAGCGGCATCAGGCGGGACCCCGATGCAGGGGCTGCGGCGCCGCTCTGTAACGCGAGCAGCTGCTGCCGCTGCTGCTCCAGCACCGCTGCGCGGACCTGTCAAGGCGAGGAGGTGGGAGGCATGTGTGTGTGAGAGAGAGCTGCAACAGTCGATGCGCGATGGGTTTTAGAGGGGTACGACAAGCGGCGCAATCTACAACGCAATCATGATGCAGAAGGACGTCTTCTAGCCCAAGGATGGGCCTGCTGCACGGCGGGCCCTTACAGCAGAGCACGCCGATCATGGACCGTCCTTCTGCCTCACCTGCCCAGCCTCCGCAAGCGGTATGGCACCCAGCCCAAACCCAGTTGCGGACATGAAAGAATACCAACGCGCTTAGCTCCGCACCTGCTGCCTCAGCAACATGTCCATCTTCTCCAGCTTCCCAACCGGCCGCTGCGCAGGAGCCCGCCGCCCGCCGCCGCCACCGCCCACCGCCGCCGCATCGGCGCCCGCCCCCGCCGCCGCCACCGGCGCGCCCGACCCTGGGTGCATCATCTGGTGCGCGGTGCGGTAGCCGCGGGGCCGCGAGTGGTACTGCTGCGCTGCGCGCTTGGGCAGGCTGGGCCGCTTGCGCTGCTTGGGCAGCGCCGCCCGGACCATAGTGGGCAGCAGGCCCTGGGAACGGGGAAAGGGATCACGGTCAGCAAGACACAGGGCTCGTCAGCTGGCGCTTAAGGACTAAAAGCATGCAGGGGAACCAGTACCGCTGTTTAGCGAGCAACTTGCACGGAAAATGCTAGGCCGCGCAACTGCCCCTGGCCCTAAGCCCTGGACCCTGCGTGGTAGCAAATGCCGCGCCAAGATACCCACCACGTGCCCGGGCATGGCCGCCAAGGCCGCCCTCGCCTGCTCGTCCATCTCGTACTGCGCCTCCTCCTCGCTGTCGTACCCGTCATCCTGTACGGCGCCGTACGGCTGGAGCTGCCCGCCCGCCGCGGCCGCAGCCGCAGCTGCTGAACGCCTGCCGCTGCCACTGGCCTGGCCCGCGCCTGCTGCCTGCGGCCCGCGCCCTTTATCTTTCCCAAACAGTCGCCGCAGCACGAATGTGAACACGCGGTGTGCGACCACGGCGGTGAGGACCATGTGGACGAAGGGGAGGCGCCCAGGCGGCGGCAAACCCTTCCTGCGGGCTGCCGCTGCGGCCTTGAAGTTGGGTTTGCCCGTGCGCGGGTCCCGGCGGGAGGGGTTGAACTTGTGGAAGGCTGCCACAGCATCCTCACGCTGGGGCTTGGCACGGCCCCTGTAGGGACGGGTAGGGCCGAGGGACGTGTGCTTCAGTGCTGCAAGGCCAGCACGTCACCGCAGTGTGGTGCACAAGTGTGCCACTTCTCCCCATTTGAAAGTAGGTGGGTGACGGGCGGTTGAACACATAAGTTCAGGTTGGGGACTGGTAAACAGTAGCACGTGACCACCATATGACCACAGCAGCCAAGTGGGTGGGGTCGCCGGCACTCCACAGCTCTGCGTAAGCCGCTGTCTAAATTTTGCGGAACAGCAGAAGGGATACTTACAGGACAAGGTCCTTGCCGTCGGGGCCCTTTATCAAGGTGTCCGGCCGAACATACTGCAACCGAACGGCTTTCGCCTGCCCCGAGGAAGCCCGCTGGGAATGCTTTGTCTCGTTACCGCTCATCAGACTGTTGCCCCTAGCTTTGTTTGTTCGCTCGCGAAGACGGGGCAGGCCAGCCAAGCCGATGCCTTTTTACGCCTTGGACCCCCGTTCCTATCACCAAAGAAGCCCAAATCACAGCGACTATCTAAGCTTTTTCGTGTAAATGTGGAAAGCTTATCGCAACAGGGGGCTGGCCGGGTAAGTAAAAGCTGACGACTGCAGTTAAGGTGCCGCCAGGCTGGCGTAAGGTGAAGGACGCGGTATTGTGTTCGTTACGGTGCAATCGTTTATGACGTGCTACAGAATTGCCTTCAGCAGTGAGCACGGTAGCGCTGCGTGCAGACGAACAGTCGGCCTGGTTTCGGAGGAACAATTGCGCCAATGAGCTGCACTCGCACGCCTATAGATAGCAATAGCAAAGATTGTCCCTTGAACGAAAGGCAGATGCCACCAGGGTACCTTCGTACACTTGTTGTCGGCAGTTCCCGCCATGCAGCGCGCTCCACATGCCGTGCCAAACGGCCCGCGACTGCCAAGTGCATTCGGGCCTGCACGTAAGGGGCCTAAACGCCGACGCCGTTGGCCACGCCGTGAGGAGACTAGCCTGGTGTGTCTAATCAAAGGCCTGGTCTCCCGACGGGTGGTGGTGGAGCTGCGGAATGACATCCTGCTGAAAGGGATGCTAGACGACGTTGATGACTTCATGAAGTGAGAGAAGGCGCTGTAATGGGAAATACTGGAGGGGGCGGGACGGAGTGTGGTGCTACTTGTCGGCAGGGTGGACAGGGGCACGTGGGCAGGAGCACGGCCGGGGTCCATGGGCACCCGCTCCCATGGGACTGCTCCTCCAACTCGGATACCACACTGCGTCTTGTACTATGTCCATGCAGCTGCGCACAAAGTGGCACATGGCAATAAGATGTTGAGTGCATGGTGCACGAATTTACAAGGGCAGCCAAAAAACCCTCACAGGTACACTGTGTTGACAGTCCGGCTAGGCAGCTCCCCTCCAGCACCACACCCCAGTGCACGTAGCAGCCCCACACCGCAATGCGATCCATTGCCATCAGATCACCCTGCTTCATACGGCAAGCTGACACGTGCTTGGCTGTCCCCGTGTCGCCCTTGTCCGGCCAGCCTGTCCATGTCTGACGTCACCTTCCAGACGGTGGAGGTGGGTGGCGGGTAGCGGTGCAGGGTTCGGGATTCGGGATTCGGAAGACACCGTCCAGACATGGCAAGACAGCTTGGTTGGTGGGGTCTGGTGTGGACGGAGGGAGGGAGGTGGGTGGTATGAAGCGGCATCTGAGGACACGGGGTGGTGTTCTGGTGTGTGGATGTTGGGTGCTGTGGGTGCAAACGGCGCGCGGGTACAGGGCCCTGGCGCAGCACGGAAGTATTGTTCTCCCGCCATGCATGCCTACTTTTGAACCGGCACCTGGAGACTGCTGGTGTTGCGGCCGTGAGGCACAGGCGGTCACCACAATGCCACCAGAACCCTTATGGCACTGTTCGGCACGCCGCTCCCAACCACTGCCGTAACGCAACGCTGCACCGCTGTACTGCAGGGCGTCAAGTCCCAGTACGCCAGCATGTACGTCAAGGTACGGCCCTGCCGCCGTACAGCACAGTACAGCACGGCATAGAATGGAACGGGCGGCATACGGTGCCAGGGCTTGCAGTGGGCACCAGTCGCATCCATGGTGACGACATATCGATGTCGTCGGTACGCCAACTGGGTGCCCGTTTCGACTCAATCGGATGCTGCCTGGCCCTACTGCTTATCTTCATTCTGTTGACTCGCAAGTGCTGGGTTTGCACTGCACCTCCTTGTTGGTATGCATTGCATGTTGCCAATTGAGAAAGACTTTCCATGCTCGCAATCCACAGGGCCGCAACATCCGCTTCGTGCACCTGCCACGTGCCTTGGACCCCGCCAAGGTCATCGACCAGTACGTGAGTACGGCATACGGATGGGTGCCGAAGAGCTGTACAGTACGGGCAGCAGGCCTACAGGGCGTGCATATTGCCGCCACCTGTACCAAATGCGTGCTGCCTGGTGGGGCCTAGGCATAAGCGTCCTAAGAACCTTCGCGCCATGCGCCTATGCCATCTTTACACCACATACCCGTAACCCACCGCTACGCTTCCCATGCCCTGGAGTCCCTAACCCACGCCTTCTTCGTGTGACGTTGTGCAGCGGCGCAAGGTGATCGGCACCAAGCTTGAGGCCCTGAAGGAGAGATCCCGGGCGCTGGGGTCGGGGCAGCGGACAGCCAAGGGTGAGGACGCGGTGCCGGACGGAGCGCTGATGGCGGAAGAGGAGGGGCAGGAGGAGGATGGCGAGGAGGGGGACGATCGGGGTGATGGGGAGGGGAAGGAGGAGCAGGAGGAGGAGGGGTGCCTGGGGGACGGGGAGGAGGCAGGGGGGATGGAGGTGGAGGAGGAGTGTGTGGGTAGTCGTAGTGGTGATGGCGTGGATGCGGCGGGGGCAGGACCGTCCGGTTCGGGGGCGGTGGGGATGGGGAGGAGTGGGAGGGGTGCGGATGGGAGCTGGGAGGATTGTGGGAGACGCGGGGCTGGTGGCGAGGGGGCCGGTGGCGGGCCAGAGAGGCAAGGGAAAGAGGGGCAGGCGTGGGTAGGTCCGGGAGGGTCTGCAGGGGGGAGTGGGCTTGCAGGGAGGGAGGGGTCGGCAGAGGCGGGTGGGGGGTTGCAGGGGGTGCAGGGGGTGCTGTGGCAGCTGGACCCGCGGGCTGCGGCCGCCAGGGCCGACCATCAGGACGGCATGGAGGAGGGCGAGGACTTGCTCTTGTAGCTGGACGGGTGCAAAGGATGGCTGCTTCTTGCAAAACAGATCAGTGGATGTGTGAAAGTTATTAAACGGAGCGGAGCGGAGCGTGCAGAGTAGCTGTGGCTTGCGTGAGCATGCGTGAGAGACCATTTCGAGTGGTGCCGTGGTGCGGCTACGGCAGGCTGGGCAGCACTCCGCTGCGCGCCGCTGTATGCAGTGTGTGCGTATCGTAGCTCAGGGTAGCTGCAGGCGGGCCAAGGATGAGGGCCAAGGGGTTTAACATGGCGCAGGATGGCGTTGAAGTGCTACCAATTGCTTTTGCAGGAGCTTGTGTTGGTGTCCGCGCTGCCGTTTGACTTCGTATGGTTCTAAGCTGTCATGCGTCAAATCCGCTATACCGTATGCAAGGCGCTGTATGCCGTTGTCACCACCTCAAGGGCTCAACCTCCATGCGTCAGCCAGTGTTCCGGTCGTATTTTGCCGAAAATCCTGACAAGTTCATAATTTCGGAGCCTCCTTATCTGAAAATTCTGACTTTGTCGTACTTCTGGGAATTTCCGGGGGCTTTCTGGGGCAAAATCTCAGGATAAATCCTTAATCGGTCAGAATTTCGCCCCCCAAAAATTCCAGAAGGCGGCCGAAACGGCCGCCAAAGTCGTAAGAATTCTGAAGACCGGGACACTGGCGTCAGCGTGCACCGGTACTTGCACGCCCCAGTGGCACCATAGACTGCGGGGGGAGGCAAGCTAATACGGTACTTAACACATCCTTTCGTGGCCACAAGGTGTTTCCGACTACGCCAGCGTCCTCCGGGGACAGCTGGGGGACAACAGCCTCGCACCTGCTGCAGTTGTCCCGTCTTCGTCCCTTGGTCCATGGTGCTACACTCCAGCCATTCCTCGCATGCGTCAGTTCTTCATGTACCACGCTCACTAAACAGCAACACATGAGCTCTGATTGGGAGCCTTATACCTGGCTCAGGGGAGGTCCCCTGAACTGGCCGTTTTTGCCACAGCTCCTAACGAATGTCCTATTCTCCTGCGCAATACCATCGTAATCTATCCCTGGCCATCCTTTCCTGCCTAAAACGACATTGCGCATACCGGTAGGCCCCACCTAGCGCCGTACTCGAGAATTTCTGCCATGCCCAAGAAGTTACGGCCGGCCATTGGCAAACACGCAATGCATGCAATTTACCCCCACCTGATCCCGTGTTCACACAACTAAGACATGCCTCTACAGGGGCCTCCAGCTCCAGCCGACGCGCCAATGCACAATCCTGCGCTTCCATGCTACACCGATGCCACATGCACGCCACCAGTCCACGGTATGCAGGCTTGGGGTCCTGACAACAACAACGAGCACAGGAACGGTTGCCGCGGTCCTCCGGCATCCCCCTACCCTGCAAACTTCGATTGCCAATCGCTTACGCGCGTGTTCGCCGCGAGGGCCTGCGCCGCCAGTGCTGCCGCCTCCTGTCGCCGCCGCAAGTCCTCCTCCCGTATCATCCCCTTTAGCCCCTTGCCCCGCCCCACACCTCCAGCCGCCCCGCCCGGGCCCCCGAAGCCTCCAGGCCCTACCCCTGGACCAGCTCCCTCCCATGAGCTCTGCTGCTGTGGCTGCTGACTCGCGTGCAGGTGTGGGTTGTGCACAACGCTGGGCAGCAACCCGGCCTGTGGCTGTTGCTGCTGCTGATACTGCATGGATTCAAGTTGCTGCTGCTGCTGCTGCTGTTGCATGGAGTACGTTGACGTGTCCTGCGCCAGGGCACCGCTGCTCTCCTCCTGGATGGGGTAGATGCCTGTGTGCAGCAGCGCCTGCTGTTGCTGCTGCTGTTGGTGCTGCTGATGGAGCGTGGCGTGCGACAGGGCCATGGGGGAGGACAGGGACCCCTGGGGCCCACGGGGTGGCTGCGGGTGCTCGCCTGCGGGCGCCGGACAGGGGATACATGCCTTAAATGACACGACATATGAAACCCAAGGACGTGTCGAACTACAGGAGCAACCTTCAGCAAGGAGTCGGGGAGTCAGTGGTGCGCTGGTACCTGACGCCAGGTAGGGAGGCCAGGGCACGTCAGCGTCAGTACAGAGGGGACTACCGGTCCTGGTAGCCCCTGAGGTACTGCCTAGAAATATTGGTATGCAATGAAGCGGAACGTTGCCGAGCATGTACAGTGGCTCAAGCCACTATGGGGTGTAACCTTGCGCCTTCCTGTCCTGATTTACCCGTGCCCTGCGCAATACGTGCACGCCCGCCGTACCGAGCGGCGCCAACTGCCGCGCTGCACCACCTGCCTCCTAACCCTGGCCCTTCCCAAGGCCAACGCACCCACCCTGTGTGTAGGCTCCCCCATGCATAGTGGTCCAGTTGGTGCGGTAGTTGTGCCCCAGCCGGTTCCAGTCCCAGTCGCCGGGCTTGCGCTCCTGCTGCCGCCGCACTGCCCGAGACACGGGCGCAGGCGGCGCCGGGGGCGCACCCAGATACTTCTCCACCGCCTCCACTGCCCCCGGCGACGGATCCCTGCTCCTCGACTCCCGCTGCCCTTCCCCGCCCATGCCTGCGTCGCCCTGCCTAGCGGCAGGGCTGCGCCTGTCCCCGTCCGTCCCGGCCGAGCCGCCTCCCCTGTCGCTGTATTGGTCCCCTGGGGACGCGGGCCTGGGCGGGGCACCTCCCGCGAGGCCGTTGGCACCGTTGGCGGCGGCGGCTGGGGCTTGCGGTACGGCGGTTACAACCACCACCGGCACGTGCCAGTCGATGCCGTTTTGGATGCTGCGGCTGACGCTGAGGGACTTGACGTGCGGCGTGCGACCCTCGCGGTCCGACGTGCCAACCTGAAGTGCCATCCCGAGAGCACACTGTCAGCCGTCGCCAGTTCAGTGCTGGCTAGATGCCGCAGGTACTCCACGCGCCAGGCGGTTCACAAGCGACTCGCTTGAAGCGAGTGCGGGTACCAAAACCTTCGCCAGCCCCAACACATGGAAGCACGCGAGCAGTGCACACTCCGGTAGCATGAGTCACCCGCGAATCTCTTGAACGTAATCCGGTTCACAACGCAGGGACGAACGAACTACAGTCCTCCTCCCGCCGCCCTCCCCTATGTCTTCCCTCCTCGCCGAGGAGTCCTCGGGCCCCGTGCTGATCCCCCTCTCCCCCACCTTGACTGCCGGCGCGCTGCGCATGACTGCGTCCTTATTTAGCAGGCCGTCGTACTCCCCCGGGCCCAGCCCGCTGTCCCCCGGGGCGCGGATGAGCGACGAGATCTCCTTGACACGCGTGCTGGTGCCGTCAGGCATCTGCAGCACAGATGTAGCAACGTGAGCAGGACTGCGCAGGCCCCCACAGGATGACGTGTGACTGCGTCACGCACTCACGCGATTGGCTTCCACTCGAGCTGGGCTGGGGCGCCCAAATGTCCGTCTCTGGCTCACAGCTGCACACCAAACCAATTGTTCCTCAGCACGCCGGATCCCATTCCGTCCCTTTCAAGCGCATCTGCTACCCACCTACCTTGACCATCTCGTTTCGTTTCAACACAACTAGAACCGAACAGACTAGGACCAAAATGTTGCCCTCTTTCCGCCCACCTGGTCTAGGAAGAACGGGCCGTCCACGTTGGGGTCGTGGTGGCGGCGGAACCGCCGGCGGCCGGCTGGGGCACGCGCATTGTAGGCGCCAGGCTGCGAGGCAATGAGAGCGGGGAACGGAAAATCAGGCAGCGACTCGCTCGGCACCGTTGGAAACGGCGTCCGGCTGGGTGTTCGCTGCTTGTGTGCTCAACTGCGAAGCTCCCACGCGCGCAGAAGCAAAGTGCGGACATAGGCCCTCCAGCGTGCTGTGCTGTCCAGTGCTTGCCTGTGGGCCTGGACGTCCCAGTAAGCCTGTGTGGCCACCCATAGTCAACCGGAGACCCAGATACGGTAAGCAGCCCTACCGCTAGCTACCCACAGCTGCGAGGAACCCCTCCCCCAAAATGACTCCCAATCTTCAGGTACTCACCCCTGGCTCCGTGTGTAGCTTCCTGCGCTGCAGCGTGAGCAGCTCCTGCAGCCGCACCTCGTTGGCGCAGGGCGGGGCCAGGGGCGCCAGGCCGGGCGCGGGCCGCGGCGGCGCGGTGGGGGGCACCAGGGAGGAGGTGCCCATGGTGGAGGGGGCCGTGCCGCGGCGCGGTTTGGTGTAGTCGTCCATGGCTGTCCAGCCCTGCACGCACGCGGCGGTGCGGAGGTAAGGGGTTCATGATCATTCAAGGGTAAATTGGGCTGCAGTCCTGGAATGCAGTGACTGTGGCGCGCGGGTGAAGGCTGAGGAGGTAGGGGCAGGGGCACGGGGTTTTCAGAGCACGGACAGCCCACCTTGGTGCTCCAGCGGGGAGGCTGTGTGACATCGCGGTAGGCCACGTGATACTCGGGACCGGACGGCTGGCTCTGCGGCCAGAGCGGTCAGGTTGGGAACTGGTGGCGTCTCTGCCTAAATTGCCCTGACATTCTTGGTATCATCTCTTGCCGGAGCAGGGCGAAGAATTTCGTACGCGTATAGTCAGGGACGTGTGGGGACTCGTCTGTGGAGGCATGGGCAGCTGCCCCACAGGGTGACACACCTCGGGCTTGAAGCGCTCCTGAGCAATACCCCACGGCGGGGGGTCAGCAACCCAGGTCCGAGGTGGCGAGGTCCTGCAGATCGACGCTTAATGGTTTCAGTCTCATGCATCTGCTTGAAGGGGCCATCGCCGCTTCACATTGGCCGTGCCTTTCAGCAGCGCATGAGCACCATCGGTGCCTCATACCTAGAGCTTTCTGCGTGACCTCTCATGTTCAGATCCTAGATTATACCGCTTTGTAACGCAGAGGAAGCTAGGAGGCCTCTCTCAAGCGCTTGGGTAGCCGTTTGTCGCTCATAGAACTTCGAAAGGGCAGCGATGTGCTTTCTACGACGTCTTGCCTAGGTATGAGACGCAGTATGTAAACGTTGAGTTATATTGTAATTTTGAGCAAGGCGACCCAAATGGGAACTTGTTTCACATCTCGTTTCACCTGCGCATTTCTGACGACTAGGCTAAATAACGAGATGCGCTGGTCAGACAGTGCTCAGTTAATAGCATTACCAATGCGCTGCTGCGGCTGCGCATGGTTGTTTTCTCATTGTCGCGCACGTCGGCACGATGGCAGCTGGTGCCCCAAGAGCAGGGGGCCTCTCCCCTGCCCACGAGGCACGATGCACGAGCTGTTTGGGGTCCTGCCTGCATACAGCCTCTGCCAGTAGTGGTGACGTCGTGGCGTCCTTCCACAGGCTCAGTGTCATGGGGACTGGTGGATATCGAAGGCTGAGCACTGCTGACGAGAGCATAGGCCCCCAGGCCCCCAGGGTTAGCAGGCTACTGACCACCGGCAGCCCCTGGCGTTCCGCAAGCACCCAGCCTATAATGATATGCACAATGTTGCGGTCTTCTGTAGGTGAAGCCTTGATTTGTGATATCACGAAACCCCAGCACGTTACACAGTTGTCCGGGCCAGGCGCAGAGGGCTGGTGGACTCCGTGCTCGCCATGCTTTCCGTGGCTTTCCCAAGCAACACGAAATGCAGGGCCGCCGCAGGCCCCCACGCAACGATGGCGTCCTGCTCATTCGGACATGAGCACGTCCCGGATGGCCAGCACGTCGGGGTGGTCGGGCCCCAGCGCCGTCTCCTGGATCACCAGCGCACGCTCCAGCAGCGGCCGGCCCAGGTCCTCACGGCCCTGCGGGGAGGAGCGGAATGGGTCAAGGACAGGGCGCGTCAGGCCTTCAGGCCAGCACCGTACGGTAGTACGCTTACTACGCTAGCACCTTGTGTGATGCCAGCGGACAGCCAGAGCGACAAAAGCATGAATGCAGTGCACACTGCCGCGCAGGCTTTGATGGGTTGTACTGTTGTTGTGCAAGTACCCCCTGGACGCGCCCAACAGAACGTCCCGATACGGTAGCAACAGTGTTCTTTGCAGCTCTAAGGGCTATCATCCACCAGCAACGCTCCACCAAGGCCGCCCTCGCCTTCAATGCCCGGGGCCCGCACCCCGCCCCACCTGCTCCAGGTGCAGCACCGCCAGGTCCGTGAGCGTGTGCGCCACCTCGGGGTGCTCCTCGCCGTAGTGCCGCTCGTAGATGTCCAGCGCGCGCTCGTACAGCGGCAGCGCCTTGTCCGACTCGCCCTGCAGGGCGGAACGATACCGAGTGAGGAATTGGGGCACACAGACAGCGCGGGTGGGACACGCCAGCCCAGTCGGTCACGCCAGCACAGGACACCCGTACGCAGGGAAACCGGTCGCCGCCTTCCCTCTTGCCCAAAAGCTAATGTGGAGAGGGCGGCGCTGCAGCTCATCACAGGTGCCCCAAAGCATGATGCTTGCAAGGGGCGGTCGTAAAGATCTCTCTCCATGCAAGCAATTTGCAGGTCAGCAACAGGGTCGTTACATACGCAGGCCATCCCGGCCGGAAGGGGCACAGGTAACGTGTGACGATGCTGAGCGGCGCTGCGGGCAAGGGCGCCCGCGCACCTTCTGGTTGTACAGGATGGCCAGGTTGGAGCAGGCCTCCGCCACGTCGGGGTGGTCGGGCCCCAGCTGCCGCTCGCGCTGCAGCAGCTCCGACTCGAAGGCAGCGGGGTCGTCTGTAAGCATCAGCAGGGTCCAAACTGACTCACACCGCAATGAAACGTACCACGGCAACGCGCTTTATGCACCAGATGCACCGACCTAGGTCTCCGTGTGCGTCTACGTCGTGGCAATTCGCATTCCCTCTGGACAGCATTGTGTACTAGTTGATGACTCACTAGCAGAAAGCCCTGCACCAGCTGGCAATGCGAGGGCACTGCAAGCGCACCTGGGTTGGGCGGCGGCTGCGGCGGCGGAGATGGAGGTGTTGGCGGCGGCGCGGCTTTCTGCTTTTGCGAGGGCGCCTTGCTGGGCCCTGCCGACCGGGGCTGCGGCGGCCGTGGCGGCGGCGGGGCGGCAGGCGGGGGCGGCGGCGGCGGCGGCCCACCTGCCGGCTCGCCGTTGAACACTGCGTCCACCTGCTCCTTGATCTTGGGGTTGATGTTGCCGGGCATGAACTTCCTGCGCAGCAACGTCAGCAACGTGCACCAAGAGGGTAAGATGGCCTCAGTAATGACCAACAGCCCTAGAAGCACTGTAGTATATAGCCCGGAATGTGCTCAGATCCACAGTAAGTGCAGACCGCCCCGGTGCCTAGCTGATTGCTACTGGTCCCTCTACCCTCCAGCTTCCGCACCCACCGTATGGCCTGGCCCACCAGGTCGTACACCTCCTTGGTCACGCGCACAGCCTCGCTGCGCACGTCGCCGTTGGGGCTGTTGTACGCCTGCGCAGGTGGAAAGGCAGACGGGGTACCGGCACAGTCTTAAGAGAGCAGAGCAAGCGCTGCGGAGACCGTACCGTACATGAAACACCGCAAGGGATTGCACCCTGCTCATTGCATACACTTCTGCTGCCGTCCCCAGTCCGTGCAAGTAACTGTGTACAGCGACCCTTGCGCCGTATCCAGGACTCTCAAGCTGTGCAGGGCAGCAACACACAGACGACTGCCACCGCCACCTCAAGTATAACCACCACCACACCACCGCCACCCCCGCCAACGCTCCTCGCACCTTGCCCACAAACTCCATGAGCTCCCCCAGCTCGAAGCCGTCCCCGTTGCGCGAGATGCCCACCAGCGGCACCAGGTCCTGCGAGGCGGGGGACACGTGCCTTAAGCTGCACATTTGCCCCGAAGAAAGCGCATGCCACGCCACATGCGCGCGCGGGCTAGTATTGTAGTGCATTGAGAGAACCGCCGGGCATACGAAGGTGTTGAGGCGCTCACCCGCAGCAGCGTGAGGATGCCCAGCACGGGCCGCCACGCGCTCTGGTTCTTGATGGGCTTGAGGAAGATGTGCGTGTGCGTGCGCAGCGAGGCGTCCCGCACGCCAGCCAGGAACATGATGCTCTCCTTGGCGGCGTCCCTGGGGCGTCACGGAAAGCCAGAACGTGACTGCGAGCATGTATACATTCCCACCGAGCCCACGGCAAGTGCCGCAACGCCCTCCCACCATCTCCGCCGGTGGCGAAGTGGCAGGACGCCATCTTGAGTCTAATACTCCAACCGTGCGAACGGCCGCACCGGTTGGCCCATGGCCTGCGCAACCGTGTGTTAGCGTGCGCTCACCTGAGCTTGGGGTTGTTGTCCCCCAGCTTCTCCACCAGCAGCGGCAGCACCGCCTCCGCCAGGGTCTCGCAGTCACGGCCCCCGCCGCCCGCCATGCCGTCCACCATGGCGGGCAGCAGAGCCAGGCCCGACAGGAACACGTTGGCAACCTGGGCACCAGCATGCAGGCGCGGGCGGGTGGGAGGAAGGTGGTGGGATTCTGCTGCTGTGCAAGGACGTATAAACGTCCTGCTGTTCTCTCTGAGCAACTTGAGAGCCATCGCGTGTGCGGGATACTGGCAACAAAGGCCGCATGTGACAGAGCGTCCAAGACGCAGTCGTGCACTTGCCTACTTTGCATGCAGCTGTGCATTGCCCAGGACTGGGTGTTGTAACGCTTCTAGGCGATGCATGTAAGCCCTCATTTTCCGGAAGGACCCCACGTACCTTGTCCTTCATGGCCTTCTGAGCTATGCGGGTGCAGGAGCGGAACGCGTCCTTGCGACCCTCAAAGCCGCCTTCTTGCGCCTGCGAGTGCCCAACAGCGTACCACAGTACTTGTCGGCAATGCGCAGCCGCACCAAGACATTATCAATAGCTTGACAGCACGCCCGTTCATATGCCAGCGCGGCCCACAGGCAAAGCCTGAAACCCTCCCGTGGCGGCATCTAGCGGAGTGAGGGCATGGAAACAACCACCGGTTTGCATGCGGTCTTGCATGGCTATGCGTATCCGGGGAGCGCACCTGCTTTGCGATCCAGATCACGGCAGCGTCTCTCAGCTGCCAGTTTTTGGAGCACAGCGCCCGGGCCACGAACTCGCCGGCCAGCTCCTCCGCCACCTCCGAGTCCTTCGCGTTGGGGCCTGTGGGGAGGCACCCAAGTCTCAAAACCATCAGTAGACAGACCTCCTCCAGCAGGCCATGCACTCAAGAGGCCCATAACCGATGTTCCCAGTATGACCACTTGCGTTGAGGCTCTTCGCAGAGGGTCCCTCGGGCGCTCGGCGCACCTGACAGCGGCTCCGGTACCGGCAAGTCGCCCGGCCACCCCGGCGGCGCCGGCAGCCCATCGTCCGCCCCCATCGACATGGCCTGCGGCCGCCGCGCCGCCGCCGCCGCCATTTGGTCCTCGCTGGGAGTGTACCGCCCGCGGCCCATGGCGGGCCGCTCGTCGTACGCCGTATGGCGGTTGCTGGCCCCGGATGCGTGCGTGGGCGGCCCGGGGGCGTAGTCGTCCTCCACCTCCACGACTGGGGGAGCAAAGGAATCATTGCAAGGACAACACAGAGTTTTGAGTTAAAAAGGCTTATAGCTGCAAAGCAGACGCAGTGCAGGTCTGAAGTAGCTCCACCCACCGAGAAGGCATGGGTGAAGGGCAGGGTGGCGAGATAAGGCCATCCGTCGTGTTGCAACGTGCGTGTCTGATATGCGGCTGTGCAGGAAATGCAGGCATCCCCGCAGGCCCGAGAAGGGGCCAGTCCCCCGCCCCACAGCACGCACGTACTTGTTGGCCCCGCCACGACCGGCGACGAAGGCTGCGACCCCCCAGGCGCTCCGTAGCCACCCCCCCCCGACCCCGGCCGCCCCACGCCCGACGCCGAACCCCGCCCGCCGACCGGCTGCTCGTCGAATGGCAGCTGCAGCATGGCCGCGCCGCCGCCGCCTCCCCCTTGCCCCGCCGTGGAGGGCTTCTTGCCCAGCACCCGGTTGAAGATGTCGTCGGGGTTCTTGCTGCCGCTGCTGCGCACCCCGACGCCACCCAAAGGCATGGCGGCGCCCTCCCCTGCCGCCCGCAGCTTGTCAATGTCTACTTTGATGGCCTTTGCTGTGTCGTAGTCCTCCTTCTCCACCGCGGCCCGCTTGCGCGCCTCCAGCTGCGCGATCTTCTGCCCCACCACCTTGAGCCGTTCTATGCTGGCCTGCCCAGTCATGAATGGTAAGGAGAGAACAAGGTCCCCATGGTCAGCCTCAGCCGGGCATCTGGTGTACAATGCAAGGTTTCCCGTTTGCAGTCTATAGATTTGGACCGCGCAACCGCCAAGAAGTCGCGGCCTCATGGTCCTTGCGAAAGGTAGCTAGGCGTGTCAACCCGCGCTCGACAGGCACGTGCGTCCAGCAAGGCCTGGTCCGCCCCTGCTGGGCGCTTACCTTGAGCACCTTGGCGGTGTCGTAGTCTTCCCGCGACACCGCCTCGTCCTTCTGCCGCGCCAGCTCCCGGATCTTGACCTGCGCGTATGTTGCAGCCCAGTCAACCCCGCACAGCCTCAAACCACATTGGCAAAAAAAGCCCTAAATACCCTCCTCACAGCCCTCAACACCTCACGGAAAGGCGATCTCACTGTTCAAGCTGGCCAGGCACAACCCATGTGTGAGAGCTGCTGTGCGCACATCCCATGTAGGTCACGGAGCACGCCACGAAGCATCTGAAGCTGATCAGCCGGAAGCCTGTCAAAGCTGCGCCACCCCAGGAACGGCTGTGTCCAGTGACCCACAGAGCCGTGTGCCACGTGCCGCCCATGCCATGCCATGCCTGGCACGCACCGCAACTGGCGTCACTGCAAGCACTCCCGCAACTGCATTGTTACGCACCGCCGTGACTGTGTCCACGTGCAGGTCCAGGTTGATGTCCGCCATGTCCGCCGCCGCCGCGTTGTAGTACGGCTGCGCCGCCTGCACCGGCGGGTGCAGCTGCAGGAAGCCGCCCGGGGGGCCCTCAGCGGGCGGCGCAACGCGCTCGCCGATGAGGTTGAGCGCAATCACGCCCACCTGGGGGCAGTGCGGGGCAAGGAGGGTGTCGATGCATGAAGGCTGGCCGTTGAAAATGGGAAAGGGTGTTGCAGGAAGGACGGTAGGCATCAGGAAGAGCCAGTACCGGCTGCTCCCCATGTGGGTTTTTGCTCCACGGGTTTGCCCCTGCTCAGCGACTCCACGGGTTTTGGTGCTGTGGTGTGCGCTGAAGTTCTCAGGAGACACAGCTCCCAGTAGCCTAGCTACAACTTATGCCAAGGTTCCCCTTCTCTACCTGGTTGTAGATGTTGAGTTTGTTGACGTGGCATCTGTGGATGACCAGGCGCAGCAGGAAGGCGTGCACATTGACGTGCACGCTCTTCAGCTCCCGCGCCTGGTGGTTGCTGCGCTCATTGCTGTCGAAGGACAGGTACCCCAGTCGCTTGAACATGCAGTTGTTTGGGTCCGTGTCTAGAAGGTTGGGTGGAGTACCCACGAAGACCTCCACCCGGGTGGCAATCTGCGTGGGTTCAGGGGTTGCACAGCTCCGGTAGGTGCTAAGAACGAGCTTGGGTGTAGCACAGCCAACGTGGCCGTGGCAGGTCATCTCCTTGGGTTTCTGTAACCCTATGCTGTCGCCCACATACGGGGGGCACATTGGCTGTTGCAGGCGCACCACCCACCCCCCTGGGGCTGACCACACCGGCGGAGGAAGGCTCCACCCACCCCCCTCCCCTGACAATACACACCTTGTACTCGTGCGACAAGATCTGTATCTGCTGAATTTTGCATGTGTGTTCCAGCCGAAGGACTATCTCCTGTGGATACTTGCAGAACCTGCATGCAGTCACAGCATGCCGTTGGTCGGGTAGGGCGCGGACATGCAGGCAAGGGCCAAGCCCCGCGGCCTCACACGCACCTTGGCGACTGCCATCCTCGCGTTTGCGGGCTGTGAAATAGTAATTCCCGTACTGGATAATCCGTATCCTGCCACAATGCCAAGCTTCGGAGTGAGAAGGGCTGTAGAGAATGAAAAACGAAGCAGTGAAAGCGTCCCAGCGACTGTCCTCTAGCGTTACACACCTCCCCAGAGCAAGCGTGGATAGTAAAGCGGAGCTTCTGGGGCCCTCCTGCAGCCTTCATCCTAGTCCCGACATAAACACCAAGACGATAGAGGTTGGAGCTACCCTAGAAGTTTGTCACGATTGAAAATACCATATTGCGTGTGCTGTGAATGATAAAGATGGCAGCCTGTGCTGGTAGGCGCGACTGAGTCAAACTTCACCGCGTTCTGATAGACTTTGAGGACGTGTGCAGGATGACATTAGTGTGCGCAACAAGCAGTTGTTCTGCATCGCTAAACTATGTGCGATACGGACCAAACCGTTCGCACGTGTCTTGGACAGCCCGGATCAGGCATGCAGCTGGGCCAGGCTGGGCGCTCAGCGGCTGAGGCCTGCATGCTGCGTGGTTTCCGCTAGATCCTTGGGCCATCCCCTCTCTCCAGGTGCCATCATATTTAAGACCTTAAACAGGTTGTCAGGCTTGTCAGCGTCTTGGCGAGGCTGCGATCAGCTGTGGACACCCTGGGAGCTGGACACCCTGGGACACCCTGCTGGTGCACTTGGCTAAAAGAGGCTACAGGCGGCTACCACCGGCAGACCAGAGACCACCAGCATTGTCATGCAGAGAATGTCGTGCGAGCGTCGCGTGGTGTGTCCAAGGCCAGTGATAGCTGCCACGCTGCCCGTAACAGGGCCGTGTTGGCCACTGCGCACTGCCATTCCCCCGCCGCTGGCAGGTAAGGGTCACAGGAGTGGTTTCGTTCCCTGGCGGTGTGGATTATGTTCTTGGGCATCTGAAATCCAGGTAGAGCACGATACAATTACGTGGGAAAAGCAGGTAACCATGGAAGAATCTCCGCACACGTGCGAGGCATGAAAACCAGAAGTGGGAAAGACACGGGGTAGAGGACACATGGACAAGCACGTACTGATGCAAGCGAGGTATGGACGCTCGAGCGCCATACCTAGATGCACCAGGGCTGTAGTCGGCCTTTCAGCGTGTCCAGGCAGCCCAAGGCCGTGCAGGAGGGTCCCAAGCAGTACCCTGCCGCCCTTGCACAGTGCATTACCGGGGCACCAGGGTTGGGGGCCAGGGAAGGAGACACACCGATGCCAGGGGAGATCCCTGTTGGGAACACTCCCCTGCACTCGCCTGTGCTTGCTTGCAGGACGCTGCTTGCGAAGAAGGCCAGCGCAGAACACGTATGACCGACTGTTCTTGGCCGCCCAAGTGACATCCGCGTCATCGCCAAGGGGTTGCTGAAGGGAACAGCAAGGGAAGTAGGTATCTGTCCAGCTCTGCCAGCTCCCATCTGCTGTACAAGGGAGGTCCCCGGCTCCGTGGTATTTCCGCATGGCCCGCAGGTTTCACCCGGAGGCCGCGCCATGGGCGATATTTACCTTGCTCTTGAATTGACGCCGGCATCCAAGGGGAATTAGACAAAGTAGTACTATTTAGTGGGCTCTTTTGTCGCCGCCGACTTCAAGCGCAGCAAGAGTGTAGCGCAACAAACAATAGCAGATTGATAGTTCCAAGCGCTTCCAGTCCAAGCGAAAAGGAAGAGTCTGAGCGACTGCCGTCCTCAACTGCAATCGGCCATCCCCTGCCCGTCGGCGGCCCAGGTACAGGATAGCAGCAAGCTTGGCTATCTCATCATATACCCTGACATAACTTTGCTGTTAGCGCCTGGTTATCGGTGGGGAAAACAAGCCTGCTGTGTGGAGCTGCGGCGTCGCGTTGATGCCGCCCTGCTGCTGCCGCGCGTTCTATATGTGCTAATAAGCGGGGCCACATGGAACATGCACCATTTTACAATTATAATTCAAAGGGTTTATTGATTGTATCGCGCCTTAGCTCTTTAGCCTCCCTCCAACCCTGAATGCCTTTCCGCTGCACGCCGTCTTGCGCTGCAGAGCCTCTGAAGAGGTGACCGGCTCCGGATGTGGCCCAACTACACATGATGCTCTAGCAGCAGCAGGAGCTGACGCGGACGTAGCTACGCAGCAGGAGGCTGCGGAACGGTGGCCAGTGCCGCCACCCAGGTCTCGACCCAAAATGGTTTCGAAAGCAGCTGCAGCAGCGGCGCCTTCCTCGGGTGCGGGCTCAGGCCAGGGCGCCCCAACCGCCGTCACGGCAGCAGGCACCACGGCCTGTGCACGGTCCCGCACGCCGCCACCCGGCGCAAGCCAGCCGACGAAGCCGGTTGCTCTTCCTGCAAAGGATGGCAACGGTAACGGTAAACCTGCAGAGGGTGCAGCGGCCCCAGCTGCAGTCGCGGAGAGTATCGGCGGGGGCGCACCAAGCAGCCCTACAACCGCTGCTGCTGCTGCCGCCGACGCCGCAGCAGCCACCGGCCTCACTGCCGGCCGGCCAAAGCACGCGCCCCCGGAAGCTTTCGGCGAGCCGCTACACAGCTGGTCGGAGGGCAGGGGCAGGAAATTTGTGACGCAGGACGCTGCCCAAGGAGCGGGCTTTGCTAGCGAGATTATGGACTATGTGGTCAAGGCGGTTACGGGAGCTGGTACGGCAGCTGGCGAGGTGGTCTCGGAGCTGCCGGACAGGTGGCAGGTGGACGGCTTTGGCCAGGTGGTCCGCGTGGCGGCGCAAGGGCAGAGACAGCAGGGGCAGCAGGGGAAGGCAGGCGACGAGGTCGCCATAACCGCCATGCCCCGCGTTAGCGCAGCGGCAGCAGGTAGCGTGGACACAGCCGCCGAGGGCGCCAACGCTACCCCTGGCAGCGCGGCTCATACCGGTGACAAGGCAGCACCCGCAGCAGCCATGAAGCTGTACGCAGCCATAAGCCTGGACGGCGGGCCCGTCGTGCCTGTGAGGGCAAAGGTCAAGGTCTATCAGTACGACGTGGGGCCGTGGCACATGTGCACGCTGTACGACCTGCGCAGGGCGCTGACGGCGGCACATGCTGCCAACGTGCGGGAGGGTGTCGTGGTATGTCCGGAGGAGCTGCCGGCACGTGCGCATGGGCCGGCTGGAAACGACGGCGCGGAGGCGCCCGCGCAGCAGCAGCAGGAGAGCCAGGGGAGCCAACAGCTGCAGCAACAGCAGCAGCCGCAGCAGGAGCAGCCGGAGCAACAGACGCCGCTGCAGCAGCAAGGCTCGCTGGCGCTGCCGCAGGTGGTGTGGCTGCACACGTGCCGGCTGTACCAGCCCAGGCAGCAGCCGGGCGTGTGCGTGCTGGTCATGGACGTGACGGCGGCGGCGGTGGGCGTTACCAAGGCAGCGGCGGCGGCGGCTCGGGGCGGCCCGGTGGGTGGCGCGCGGTTTTACGGCGTGTGCGGTACGCGCAGCACTTCTGCCGTGGCGTTGTGAAGTCCAGGACGACGAAAACTAAATTGTGACATGTGCTTTACGACAGACCTGAGGTGTGGCTGATGTGCGCGCTTGTCCAATGCTTGTCGCGGCACGCAGTACATGTCCGCACCCCCGTGGGCTACCACAGCCTACGCAGCGGAAAGCGAACTGTCTTACACCTATAGGTTAATGCGGAACAGCGTAGTTGCCAACCCCACCCCGCCTGACGCTGCCTCCTCCTCCCTCCCATTGGCCCGTCCTTCAGCACCCACAGGCCACGCCGCTCCCAGGCCTGACCGTCCGGACGCTGCTCACCGGCTCCGCAGCTGAAGCCGTGGCCGCTGCCACCGACCCCTCAGCTGAACCCTTCAAACCCCCTAAACCCGGCAAGCGCCCTAAGGTGCTCCCCTACTACAAGACGGAGCCCACGCACAAGCCCCCGGCCGCCTTCGGCAAGCCGACGCTGAAGCACTCGCTCACCCGGAGGGGCAACACCATTCGATACGACGACTTCGGTTTCCTGTACTGCGTCCCGAAGGTGGTCGCGGAAGCGCTACGGGGGCTGGGGGTCGGAAACGCGGATGCGTCTGGAAAGGCGTGGAGGCTCGCGAAGTGCGGCGGACTGGAGCTACGGCAGGGAGCCGGCTTCGTGCTCGCTCCGGCGGCGGAGGCGGCAGGGGCGGCGGGGGCGGCGGTAGCGGCGGTAGCGGCGGGGGCGGCGGGGGCGGCGGGGGCGGCAGGGGGAAAGGTACCTCGCCCTGGGGCAGGTGCAGCGAGCGGGTCGGAGGAGGTACGCCTGCTGGCTGCTGCTTGCGTCGACTGCGGGGACGTGCTACCGATTGACGCGAAGTTCAAACTGGGGTTGGAGAACAAGGTGCTGCTGCCCAACCTGATTGGGTGGCTGGGGCCCGCGGGGCCGCCTCCCTCCGTGCTGATCCACGCGTGGGCGTTGTACCGCCCCCACCCGTCCCTGGTGGTCCTGGTGCTGGACCTGATCAGCGGCAGCAGGGCGGCAGCGGCGGAGGCGGAGGGCAGGGTGGAAACGAGTGGCGGCAGCGTGGCGGGTCGGCGTGAGCACGCTGGGGCGGCAAAGGCGGTGAGTGGTGGGAGGGTGGAAGCAAGCAAGGCCGCGGCGCCGGCGGCAGGGGTGAAGGCTGCCCCTGGGGGAAAAGCGGCGGCAGGCGGGAAGGCAGAGGGGCAGTTGGGTCAGGGGGGTGATGGTGCGAGGGCGGGGGCCGCCAAGGGCACGCCTGGCCCGGAGGCTGCAGCCGCAGTAACAGGTGCAGTGAAGGCGGACGGCAGGCCTGCAAGTGTGGCGGCTGTGGCTGCTGCCCCCGCCGCCGCCGCCGCCGGAACAGCCACGCCTTCCAGGCAGGCGGAGCCACCCGCTGCTAGCGGTGGGAGAGCTGCGCCTTCGCTCGGCAAGCAGGTGAGGAGGCCTTGGCGCTCTGTCCGTGGGGTGGCACTGTGTCGCCTCAGCGGCTCGTGATCACGTGCTGCCGTCTCCCTGGCAGGCTGCGCGCACGCGTATGGCACGTGGTTGCTATGGGCCGCGTCTGGCGTACGGCACGGCACGCGTTTTGCGCTTGGCCGACTAGCATGCACTGTATAATATAATGCGCGGTGTGCATTCTTAACGTGCTGTCGGGCCGCTCAACAAGCAACTGAACCTGCCCGTGTGTCATCCACAGGGCGCCGAGCGCAAGCATCCCCGGGAAGGAAACAACGGGCGTCCACAACAGCCTCAACGGAAACGCCAGCAGGAGCAGGACAATCGCGTGGAGCAGGGTACACCGCAGGAGTGCGGGCGAGGCCTGCACCAGGCGCAGCAGGAGGGCCGCCCTAACGCACAAGCGGGGGCAGAGCAGACGCCGGCTCAGCCGCAACTGCAGGGGACACAGCAGCAGCAGCAGCAGCAGCAGGAGGAGGAGCTTTCTGGATCAGGGGCTGCAGTGCAGGCTGTAGTGGGTGCATCGGAGGTGGTTCGATCGGGTTGTGGAACCGTTGCCAAGGACGAGGAAGATGAGGCGGAGGTGCTGCCGGCCGCCAAGCGCCAGCGTGTGTGCGGGCGGCGGCGGGCGGTGGCGCTGGAGGAGAGCGATGACGAGGGGCCAGTGGAGGGGGCGAGCGAAGCGCAGGGCGCAAAGGCCGAGAAGGGCGCGGACATTGCCATCGTGCAGGCGGTGGAGGCGGGGCCCCAGGCGGCGCAGGCGAAGGACGTGAAGGGGGCCGAGGGCGCGGAATTGAGCGTTGAGCAGGCGGTGGGGGCGGCGGCGGAGGCAGGCAGTGTGGGAAGGGCAACGGAGGTGGAGGTGGAGGAGGCCCAAGTTTCGAAGGGGGGTGGGTCAGAGCTGGCTGCAGCAGATGGGGGACATGCGGCGGGGGAGCAGTCGGGGGAGGAGGACAAGGGCTGCCCCGTGCCAGGGGCAGCCGAGGAGGCGGCGGCGGCTGCAGAGAAGGAGGTCGAAGTGCGCAGCAGCGACGATCCAAACGGTGCATCGCCCGCAGCAGCCGCGTCAAATGAGCAGCAGGAGGATGGGGCAGGAGGGTCTGCATCCGAGGGCACAGCCGTCCCCAGTCCCACGCTGTCCCCTGAGCCGCTAGCTGCCAGCGTTGAGGACGGTCCTGGGCTCGGCGACGAGGCTCTTGGCCCGGCAGGTGGTGACATTGCCGCCGAGGGCGCTGCTGCAGTGTCAGGGGACCCGCTGGCAGGGGGGCAGCCGGAGGGCGTGCGGGCGGCTGCGCCCCTGCATGAAAAGACAGCGCTGGCGGAGCCGGAGGCCGTGCGGTCGGATGCGCCCGTGGAGGGGCAGGAGGTAGCGGAGCGCGGATCCGACCCTATGGAGTGCAATGTGGGTGGGGCTGGTGTAGCGCACGACGGCAGCGTTGCCGGCGTCGGAGCTGGTGGGCCCGAGGACATGGCCTGCGAACCTCAGCAGCACGAGCAGCAGCAGGAGCAGCAGCAGGAGCAGCAGCAGGAGCAACAGCAGGTGCAACAACAGGAGAAGGAGCACGAAGAGCAGCAGGTGCAGCAGCAGGAGGTGGCGGCTGGCGCTGGAAGCTGCGGAGGGCAGGCCGCCGAGCCTGGGGTGGCGGACAGCCGTCCTCTGGGTCCGCGCGATGCTGCCCAGCCCGAAGCGCCAGCTGCGACCTTGCCAGAGGGCCAGGAGCAGTTGCAAGAGCTGGGGCAAGGGCAAGGGCAGCGTGAGGAGACAATGCGGTCACATGAGCAGGCAAAGGAGCACAGGCAGGAGCCAGCGGAGGAGGAGCTGCCACGCGAGCTGCTACAACGTGCTCACTCACAGGACGAGCAGCCGCAACAGCAACAGCAGGAGGCAGAGCAAGGGGAGCAGCACGAGGAAAAGGAGGAGCAGGAGCAGGGGCAGGAACAGAGGCAGGAGCAGGGGCAGGGGCAGGGGCAGGAGCAGGGGCAGGGGCAGGGGCAGGAGCAGGGGCAGGAGCGGGGGCAGGAGCATAGGCAGGGGCAGGAGCAAGAGCAAGAGGAGGAGTTGGCACCGCGTCACGAGCAGTCGGCTGACATGGAAGTGGACGCGGGTCCTGGGGATAAGGACGGCGTTGGCGAACCGTCTCAGGTCGAGCAGGCCGCCCCTCCTGCTACCGGTACGCAAGCTGCCAGCGTTGGGACGACGGCAGCGGCGGAGGCGGAGGCCAAGGGCGCCGAGGGGCAGGCTGCGGCAGACACAGCGCAGGGCCGCCGCCGCAGCAAGCGGGGCCGTGAGGCAGAAGAGGAGGTCGATACGCTGCCACCCTCGGCAGCGGCGGCTGCGGCAGCAGCTGCTGCAGCAGCAGCTGATGCGGCGGCGGAGGCCAATGCGGATGAGGATGTGGAGCATGAGGATGGATGCGGCAAGCGGCGCCGAGGCAATGTCACGGAAGGGGCTGTCGACTCTTCTGTCGCAGCCGCAAGCAAGCCCTCGTCCTTGTCCGTGCCGGCTGTGGAGGCCGCGCCCGCCGCTGCTGAAGCTTCGGCTGCTGCTGCCGCAATGGACGAAGCGGCGTGCAAAAGCACACACCAGCCTGCTGGCTATCCCGCTGCTGCTGCCTGCAGCGCCGAGCCCAGCCCCTTTGCAGCCGAGGCAGCGCACGCCACCGTGGCAGATGCAGCTGCACACCCTGCGGCCGCCTGCTCCCCCACCCCCACCATGCCCTTCGCGGGTTTGGCCTCCCCCCCTACTTTCTCCGCCCCCCCCCCGGACTCCGACGCGCACGGGGCGGACAGCTCGGCAGAACCCACCAGCTGCCTCCAGCTGCTACCGCCGGCGCCCCACCTGCCGCCTGCACCACCTCTCACGGCGCCCCGACCCGTAGCCGCTGCCTTTGCTGCAGCTCTGCCGGCGGGCTACTCCTTTGTGTCAGAGGCGCCGTCTGACCCACGGCTGCGCAACACGCCTTCGCCGCCCCCAACCTCGTCCCCCTTCTCCCACACGCAGCACGCTGTCTTCGGTTGCGCATCCTCCCAGCAGCACCAGCGGCTCACGCCAGCCGCTGTGGGAGCAACACCAGGCCAGGAGCTGCTGGTGCTGCCCACTCAGCCGGCGCACCACCACTACCACACACACTTGGCGCAGCAGCCCCACCCGCAGCAGCATCAAAGCCCGAACCAGCAGCAGATTGTGGTGTCCAGCGCTGCGGTGAACCCCGCGCTGCTGGCGACTGTGGCCAGCACCGTCAGCCGCAGGTGTGCGTGGGTGCGCGCGGGATTCGGCCATGACATGCACTATGTAGGATGTAAATTGGAGAAAGCTTAGACACCGACGAGTGCAGTACTGCACTCCGATGATACAAGATGTGTTGCGTCGCATGGCTAGCGGGTTTTTTTTGCCACCGTCAGACTGGAGGCGCCGAGGCCGATGTGGGAAGCGAATCAAGTGGCTGCGCCTGCACCCCGATGCCTTGCTCCAGGTGGTCCCCGTTACCCAGCCGCTTTGCCCCACCTGCCGCGACCCCCGCAGGCAGTCCGAGCTTGAGGCGGCCGTGTCGGCGCTGCTGGCCACCCACCAGGCGGAGCTGCTGTCGGAGGTAACGGCGGGGCTGTCCACGTGGCAGTGCCAGGCATGCGCACAGGTGGGCTGGGCGCACGTAGACACGTGTCTCCTTCCGTAGCACACAAAATATACCTCAAGCAGACGGCCTTGAAGTAGCCTATTCGTTAGTACTTGTGTAAACATGCAAACATGGTGCACACGTCCACTGCAGGTTGCGGAGGATGTGGCGGCGCTCCGGGACGAGATAGAGCAGCTGTCGGAGGCCAAGGCGCAGGCGGAGGCGGAGCGGGACAGGGCGGAGAGGGAGCGGGCGGAGGCGGTGGAGGAGGCCCGGAGGGCGGCGGACGCCCAGGCGCGTGCGGAGGGGGAGCGGGAGCAGGCGGAGCAGGGCCGGGCGGAGGCCGTAGGAAAGGCGGCGATTGAGGCGGAGGCGCGGGAGAGGGCGGAGGGGGAGCGGGACAGGGTGGAGAAGGAGCGGGCAGAGGCGGTAGAGGCAGCGGCGGGGGAGGTGCGGGCACGGGAGAGGGCGGAGGATCAGGCGAGGAGGGATGCGGAGGCCCGGGAGAGGGCGGAGCGGGAGATGGAGGAGGCGAGGAAGGAGGCGAGGGAGCGAGGGGAGGAGGCGAAGGGACTGCAGAATGAGCTGGAGCGGGTGCGGGAGGCGCTGAGGAGGGCGGAGGAGGCGCTGGCGAGGGAGAGGCGGGCGGCGGCGGAGAGGAACGCGGCACTGGAGGAGAGGGTTAAGGGGCTGGCTGCGTTCCTGCTGGGGGGCCAGGAGGCAGCGGTAGAGGGGGCAGCGCAGTAGGTAAGCAGTTGCTGTTGGGCCCGAAGCAAGGGAGCAGGGAGCTCAGGCACGGAGCTAGTCGTTCCTCGGGCTTGCAGGTGATATGGCTTGAGCGGAGGGTGCAGCTAGTGGCGCAGAGCAGGGCAGGCAGGTGGGGCAGGCAGGTGGGGCAGGCAGGTGG
>VFQN01002607.1_pt1 | contig 27382 bp, 41 predicted proteins | sample 3512371 | NCBI WGS metagenome assembly VFQN01 (sample SAMN10412370, study PRJNA504923) | tailings metagenome | isolation source: Replicate 2 from Balatoc abandoned mine | place: Philippines: Itogon, Benguet | collected 2017-08-28
CGCAGGGTGCGGACTCACCAGGGTGCGGCCCTCCAGTTCCACCCCCACCTGTTCACCCCGCCCACCACACCCACACCCCCAACCCAGCCCCCGCCTTACACGGTTCCCCGCGGCTCACGCGTACCCCCACCCTAGCCCACCTGCGGGTACGCTGGGTGGGTGTCCACCAAGAAATGTCCGTCGGGCGTGTTCGTGAAGTAGCAGGCGCTGGCGGACAGCAGGCGGCCGCCCCCCGCGGCGGGGAAGTAGGCGGCGGCCCCGGAGCGCAGCGCCGCCTCGTCAGCGGGTGCCACGTGTCGTGACATGGCGTCGGGGTCGGGCACCGCCTGCCGCAGGTGGCGGTACAGGCCCAGCTTGAAGCCTGTGAAGCAATATACGTAATATAAGCACGTAAATATTTCAGAACAGTTCAACAGAACATGTATTCAATATGGAGTAAATAGCTGTCCGGCAATTGGTGCAATTGTGACACATATGGCGGTACAGGCCCAGCTTGAAGCCTGTGTGCATGCATGGGACCACAAGTTACACACGGATTCGTGTATGCATCTCCCCTACTTGAAACGTGCAAGCGTGTGTTGCAGCTCGCCGTCGTACACAAAAGCACTTCCCTGGGGCGTCATGTCAATCGCTCTTTCCGGCGGCATGCCACCCTGCAGCACTGCAGCATGTTCCATGTACGGTACCTGGCTGCTCGCCGTGCTCTGGAAAGCCGTAGTACGCCCGTGCCTCACTGCGGCCCTCCCCGGCGGCGCCCTGCTGCGTTTCTTCCTGCAGGACGAACACGGGGAAGGCGTCGGCAGCAAAGTGCCGCCGGGCAGCGCCTGCGTGTGGCGGTTAGCCGTAGGACTTGAATGCATCTTGGGGTTACACTGGGATTAAGCTCATGAGCGGGGGCCGCTGATTCAACAACGGTGTGAACGCAGAGAATATCAACCTAATCAGGGCGACTGGAAGGCGCAAACAGTGCATTGCTACCGTAGTTGGCTGGGGCATGTTTGCCACCCACCCACCCGCAATCTCGAACCAGCCGACCACCTGACGCTCTGGCACGCACAGGTCCTGGGGGATGGGGCGCGTGCGCGAATGTCCGCAACACGCACACCGACACACATGTTAGAGTGAGACTGTGTGCCCGCAGTGCTGTCTCCACAAATCACCGCCTAGCTTGCAACAAACAGTGCGGCTTGAGAGAACGTGATTGACCTACAGTCACGTACTGCTTATCGTACCAAGGAGAGCACGCACAGAGTCCAAGGCCCCACCCCCGGCCTCAGCCCCCACCCCAGCACCTCCACCTCCACAAGCTCAGCCGTTGCACCATTCCCAAGGCTGTACTCCCTGCCTCCAACAAGGCAGCCCTGAGCCGTACTGCGTCACGCGCCCGCATACCAACGCCTCTCCCGCCCCACCCCCACCTGCTGTTTTGCTTTCCGATGGCCTGGCATTCTGCGGCCACACCCACCTGCAGCTCCTGCACCAGCTGCCCCATCCACGGCCCACCAGCCAGGACCAACGCATCCGCCGTGTAGACCCTCCCACACGCCGTGGCCACACGCACAGCCGGGGGCCCGCCAGGACCGTTGCTGCTGGAGTGCTGCCCGGCGCTGCCGCTGCTGCTACTGGCGCTGGCGGACGGCGGCGGCGGCGGCGGCGTCGCTGCGTGCCATGCTACTACTTGCTGCCCAGTCAGCACGCGTGCGCCCAGCTGCTGGGCCAGCGCGCAGTGGGCCTGCATGCATTGGGTGGAGCATGGGGATGCTGGGTTACAGCTCGGGGTGCACGATTTGCGACATCGTCAGGTCCGCCTTGCCCTGCCTCCTTGGGAGTTCAACATATTTGCAGGTATGCATTCTGTAGGAGGGTCTGTAAGAGTGTCTCACACGCGTCTTACATGCCTTGCTTTCTCACACGTGGCGACACTCACTGGTCCCGTGAAGCAAGCATATGCACACGTGTGTGCTGTCTAGCACCACTGTGTGCTGCACGAACAGGTTTGCATCCATACCCACCTGCACTATGCGCTCCGGAGCCAGGATGCCGCCGTCGGGTTGGAACAGCGCCCGCCAGTGCTCCGGAACCCGGTACGCTGTGGCGGGCGGGAGGGCGGACGGGAGGGCCGGCGGGAGGGCAAGTGTAAGGCGCAGGGAGTTTCGGCCGCACAAGGTGAATAGGATCGGTGCCACGGTGCTGGTTGTCGTTTAGCAGGCTTGTTGTAATGAGCTTTGCAATCATGCGCTGGGTGCCATTGCGTTACGAGGTTACTGCGCGTTTTGTGCGGTTTGGTTACCCCCCAGCTCACCTGGGAACCGGCGGTTGAGCTCCGCACCCGACAGCACTTCATGCTGTGGGTGGTAGGTAGGCGGAAGGCGAAGTGGGCAGACAGTTACACCGTCGTACACATCCCCCCTTGCCCCCAACGGTGGTAGATGCGTACAAACGTCCTACCCCCTGATCACACGCAGTGTCATGCCCACGTATCATCAAGACTAATAGACCGTTGGGCAGATTCAAAAGGGTAGTGCACTGACCCGCTACCATGTACGATATCAGCCATTCAGGGAAGCCCACATAGCACGATCACAAACGCAAGCAGCGTGGTAGCGCTTGCCGTAGAGGATATACCCGCATTTATTTCGACATGCAGGACACTGCATTGTGCGCCCCAGCCTTTGGGTATGTGTGGGCACCAGACGTGTGGACACACCAGCTGGAATATGTGTACCGGTAATGCAAACGCGGTAATGGGTGTGGGGGAGGGCGGGATGCAGCCGCCGTATGCACGTGCTCACCTCCAGCCCGTGCGTCCGCGCCGAGTGCAGCGCGCGCTCAAACACGCCCCCCACGTCCAGCATGCCCGTGCGCAGGAACAGGGGCCCGGACACTGCCCCCACCACAGCTGCCGCCGCTGCCGCCTCAGGGCCGGAGCGCGTCGCTGCTGCTGCTGCTACCGCTGCTGTGGGCTGCTGTGCGTGTGTCCCCTGCAGTGTGGCCCCGCTACCCGGCCGCCCGCTGTGTAACGGTACCCCCAGTCCCATGCCGCCAAGGCGCGCCGCCTCCTCCTGCAGCTCCTGGAACAGCCGGTAGCTGCGTGTCTGGGGGTCCGGGCGAGGTTAGGGAACATTGTGTAGAGCGAATAAGGTGGATTATAGCCTAACGTGAAGGCGAGCGGCCCAGTGCGGGCTGGGCCCGGTGATACTGCTACATGCCCCCGACGAGTGCCCCCACGCCCCAGCACCGCTATACAGCCACGCCTATCCAGGGCACACTGACGCACCAGCACACACTCACACCATCACCCCTGCGCACCCGCACCGGGCCGTACTGCGTCCCCTCAGAGTGCGGTATAGGAGGCGGCAGCTGCCTGCCTGCCTTGCAACGCCATATGCGGTACGGCACGCAGCGTGCAGCACGGCACGCGCTCCTCACGCACCAGCAACGTACCGCACTGCGTCCCCTGCTTGGGGCACACCCGCGCACCGGCACAGTCGCACACCGCGCCCCTCACGCACCAGCAGCGGGCCGTACTGCGTCCCCTCGAAGTACGCCAGCCGTATGATGCGCGAGTGGCCGTGGGAGGAGCCCCGGTCGTGCCCCACAAGGGGCTGCCGCTCCAGGCCGGCAACCTGCGGGGTGTGCATGTGTGGCGCTGTGCAAGCTGAGCCGGACTGCTGACAGTGACAATGAGAAACAGCAGCACCCGCAGCAGCTGGAGACAGAGTGCGGATTGCAAAATGTGCTGTGGTTTAACCCATGTGCATGTTGATACTGTCGTACAGTGGCCGTGCAAGAGCTGTCCTGGTACGGGAAGGGGGCAAGGGTTGCGCTGCCACCCACCCACCCGCAGGCCCTCCCTGGCCAGGTGGTACAGCGCGGCGCTGCCGAACGCCCCCAACCCCACCACCAGGGCGTCATAGCTGGCGGCATGGGTAAAGGGAAGGGAGAGGGAGGGAGATGGGGTCCCCAAAAAATGACCAGTTGTAAGGTGTCAGCGGTGTAACGCGCCAGAAGGCTGGGACACATCGATCCCAAGGGAACACCCGTCCATGCACCCTCGTGGCAGGTGCAAAGCACGCGTGGCTTCCCCGTCAGGCTAAGCCGCTTCAGCACAGCTGCCCACAATTATATACGGTAGCCACTGCCATCCCCATGCCTGGCGTTTGCACTCACTGCTGGGAGGAGGGAGGAGTTCGCCCCACGGTCGCGTGGGTGGCCGCGCTTGGACCGGTGCTGAATGCCTGTGCTTTGGCCTGGGCGCCGTTCGGAGCTGATACGGCCGCAGAGCTGACCGATATACGCCGCAAAGACGTTATTGCACGCCATGATGCGGTGTCTGCATGCCCTCGCGCTTGTAGGCAAGCAGCGACTGCCGACAGCACCCGACCAACTGTCAACATCGCGCACGAGTGCATATATGGTCCGCTGGTCCGTCACATAGTTTAATCACATCGGTGCGTGATGTGACCGCACTACTAGCTGAGGCAGAGCTCTCACGAAAGCTTGCAGCTGTTGTTCCGTGCAGTGTTCGCTACCATGTATACACTGCAAGAATTGATAAGTAAGTCATTACCCATTAGGTTTAGCCAGCACTGCACGTCGCAGGTGGCTCCAACGCAGTCTCACAGCACGCTTGAGGGGCAGTTAGGGGGCCTCCCCTGCACCTTGTCACAGCTCACGTATCGTCCCGGTGGCACCAGCACTAGCTGTTGTGACTTTCAGGGCCCAATCCTCGAGCAAAGTTCCAAATGAGGTAGCTGATGGCACGCCGTGCCGTTGCTTTTTGTGTGCCCTGTGTCGCCAAACGTGGCTTGGAACAGCTTACCGGTAACCGCACTGAGCCGACAAGGCCCTGACCCCGACAAGGCCCTGAGCACCACTGATACCGGTACCCTGCATGGTACGTTACAGCGTAAGAATGGCTTGGCCCTGTCAGGCCCTATCCACCATAGAGGTACAGGACTGTGGGGCAGCCTGTCCCGTGGTTGCTGCTTGGGACGATTTGGAATCATGCTTAGACTTCCAAGCCCTGAAGCCCCTTGCACGAGCCCATGCACTCGCCTGCACCTGTCAGCATGCAGCACTCTCTCACGACACTGCACCACTAGTGTACGTCGATGCCCAAAACAGTCACCGACCGCTGCTTGCAGTGCACACGGCATCGACACCACACCGCCCGTTCCGTCCGTGGGAACAGCCCTCCCTCTCTCCTTCCCAACGCTTCTCTCAGTCCGGCCAGGGGCAGGGAAGGTTCAGGACGGCTGGGAAACTACCGATACCACATACCTCACACTCACGCCTACTCTCATCCCGTCACGTACAGTACCACAGTACAGCAGTACTCCAAAACGCCTAAACGAGGAACGCCTCCCAGCGGAAGAAGCGGAGTCGGCAGGTCCGCACCTCTCCCCTCCAGCCACTCGGAAGCACGGTTGCACGCTTATGCAGCGCGCCGGGTGCGCCTCCTGGCACCCGCGGCCTGCTCCTCCTCCTCCTCATCATCATCATCATCTGCGACAATCTCCTGCGGGGTGGGACACGCATGTGGACAGCTTCGCTCACACGCTCTGACCCACATTATACAGGTGAAGTTTCCGTCGCACTCCGTCCGCACCGTTGATGCCATCGCATGCCCACGGCTAGCTAGTCCTGTAACATATCGCACGCCAGCATAGCGGACCCCCGAGCGGTTTCCTCGGGTTCTGCGCGGACACCCGAGCTGTGAGCCGGGCTGCTGACGGCTCCGAAAACACAAGCGCCCTGAAAAAGGGCAACGTACTGTCACGGATGCACATACCGGTACATACCGCCACCCCACAGCACCCCCGCTCCCAACACGACATGCAGTCCATCCGCCCGCAGCAGCTGCCTGCCCCACAAGCCCTGCCCTTCACACCTGCACACTTCCCCACAGCTCACCTGCGCCTTGGGCTCCGCCTTGCCGCCATCGGCCCTATCTGCACCGCCATCCGCCTCCTCCTTCTCCCCCTGCTCCTGTCCCCCCGCCTCCTCTCCCTCCTGCTCCTCCGCCGCGTCAGCCACGCCAGCCGCGTCGGCCACATGTTCGTCGTCATCATCGGGGCCGGTGGTGTCAGTCTTCTTGGCGCGCGCCGCCGCGTCCTCCTCATCCTGTCGTTGCCATGGAATCCAGGTCAGCGAGACGCAATACGCGTCAGCAGCAGGCCGCAACACGTGCATGAGCACATTTGCGTGTAGCGTACATGCGCACCACCGATTATGATGGCCGTACTGCACAAGGCTGATGCAGCAAAGGGCAGGCACGTGCGGTATCTGGCATCCAAACCCAGGCCACTGCCCAGATACCGTTCAAGGCCACACTTACGCACACAAGACGGCTACAGGCAGCCCACCCCAGCCAAACCCAGCCCACCGGCCACCGCCCGCAGCCCACCCCACTCACCCGCCCGCGCCCCTTGCCGGATCGTGCCAGCATGAGCAGCGCCAGCAGCAGCAGCGGCACCACGCCCACCACCATGGCGCTGCCCTGGGGGTTGGCGTCCAGCCAGTCCAGCGCGGGGGCCAGGTAGGGACGCAGGGGGGCCAGCGGGGCGCCGGCCTGCGGGGGGCAACAAGGGCGCAGGAGGGTCACCAGTCAAAACTGTGCTGCAACGTGAGGGGCCAGCGGGGCGCCGGGCGGCGGGGGGAAGCGCTGGGCAGCAGGGGTCAAGGCCACGATTATAATGCAACGGAGTACTTCACAAGGCTAGCCAAGGGGCAGCGGGTGGCTCTGCGTTCGGACTGTGCGCAGTCAGGAAGGGAACTCGCGACGCAGATCATACTGCAGGCGGTCGGCCAACTAGTTTTAAGGAAACCCAGTGCCCTTGAAACAGAGCATGCGTGCCGGCCGCCTCCCCACCTTGAATGGCGCCAGCAGTGCGTCCGCCAGCTGCTCCAACGGCTCGTCTCCCGCCCGCGACCGCCGCCGCTTGGCCCTGTCCTTCGTCTTCTTGTCCGCCGCCTCCGCCTTCTTGCGCTCCTTCTCCGCCTCCTCGGCGATCTTCGTGGCCGCCTCGAACGCCGCCACCTGCAGGGGATGCGGGAAAATAGCGCAGCCGGGCGCGAGGTATCCACTTTCAGTGATACTACACTACTGTGTGTTTCTCCGCCGCCTCCGCCCGTTGGCAGATGGGGGCAACTGCGGTACGATGCCGCACTTGGGTGATGCGCCATATGAACGTTAGTGTGCGACGTACGATTGATGATAGGGTTAGTAAAGTAACGTGTGCATTTGGGATGGCGGACTGGTGCGACAGCGGACCGCTCCTGTAGCCCCCCACCTCCGCCGCGTGCCTTGGCTTCCACAGCCGCTCCCTCGCCTCCTCCGCCGCCCCCGGATCCCGTGTGATGAGCACGTTGTCGAACATGTAGCCCTGGTCCACCGTCCACAGCTCCAGCGCCACGGCACCTACAGGCGCCACGCCGTTGTGCAGGGGCGCGGCGTCCTCGTAGTGGTCGGGGTTGGGCACCTGCCGCTGCACCCACGGGCCCTGCGGGAGGCGGTGGGGAAGCAAAGTAGTAGTACCGTGTGTGGTACTGTGTGGGAAGTACCGTAGTAGCTGCACACAGGAGGACCCTGAAGAATGTGGATGGCTGCGGCGGCTGCAGTGAGCGTACGGGAGTATGCATAGACGAACGTTTCGTTTGCATGCCGGCAGTCTCATAGCGCCATGCGGTGCTTGGGCAGCTCGCTCGCATCAGCACACGGAGCTACGCCTGCCGTACGTGCAGCAGGAAAGCCGACTAGCCGTGCACACCGTGCCTTGTATGGCACATAATGAGTGCCGGCGTTGTGGCGTCCCACGATGATGCCAAAGGTAGACACTGTTCTCCGCGGAGGCACTTCCCCACACACCCCCCGTCACGTTGTGCGCTTTAGTAGTCCTTTCTTTCCCCAACCCCTCCCCCACCTTGTACGCTGGGTTGTCGACCATGGGCGCCTTCCACGGCCCCTTGTAGGCGGGGTTAGGCTTGGTGGGTCGGGTCCAGGGGCCGCAGCCCACCCTGCACCTGGGGTTGCGGATGGATGGGGGCTCCCATGTGCCGTCCTCCTCGTCGTCCCAGTCCTCGGGCTTCGAGGCGGCTGCAGATTAAGAGGATGACAGCAGGATGGTCAGCCCAATCCATGCCATATGTATGTTTGCCAGCGGGCGGAGTAGGCAGGGCTCTGTGCGAGAATGCACGTGCTTGGCAAATGAAACGACCCGCTGGGCCCCGTGCCCCTGGTGTCTCGGCTAGTCCATGCAATAGCCTCACAATCCACCGCCTTACCGGGGTCGGGGATGAGGGCGGGCTCATCGTCCAGCCAGCCTGCGTACAACAGTTGGCAGTGTCAGTAAGGAGTCGACGTTTCGGCCCTCGTGGGGTAAAGGCAGTCCTCGCCCGACAGTCAGTCACACGACATGACTTCTCTGGAGGCACGCCCTTTGGGGAGACCAGGCGAAAGCGGCCACCGCCCCTTGTGAATCGACCCTACCAAAACGGAGGTACCACACCTGCAACCCATCCTCGGAAGCCACCGGTGGCCCAAGACTGCACACTTACACATGGTCGTCTGTATCATGCTGACCGGTAAACCGCAATTCACAAACGCAAACCCATCCTGCACCCCCCGCCGTGGGCCCATGACCTACGATGCCTCCGCCCGGGGGCCCCAACCCGCCCAGCACCGCCACCCACCACCTGCAAAGCGGGCCACGGGCCCGTGCGGCGGCGTCCTCCGCCCTTCAGCCCCCAACCCAATGGGCCCACCCCAGGACGTAAGGGTCCCCAACCAGTCCCAGTGTCCCCCTTGCAGCGCGGCCCACGTGGCATGGGCCTATTCCACGGCGCCGCCCGCCCTTGAGCCCTCAACCCGCCCTGCCCAGTAACCCACCCTTGGGCTTGCTTGCCGCCATGTCCTCAACCCTCTCACGGTCGTCCCAGTCTGCGGGCTTGGTGGCGGCGGGGTCGGGGATGCTGCAGCAGGGGTGTCGTGTAGAGCGGGACAAAGTTAGCGTAAGGCGTCATGGGATGCGGGCTTGCTCAGCCTCACACCCGCCCTCCCTCCACCCCTCCACCTGGCTGGCACTCTGCTCCCCTCCCCCAGCTCCCCAAGCATTCGCAGGGCCTCGTCAACCGAGGTCCGCCCCGACCGACCCCATTGCAGTGCATGCATGGGTACAATGATGTGTCTGGCACCCTGCTTTCCCTACCCCAGTCCCCAGGCACTCACAGCGCCTGGTCCACCCAGTCGGCGGGCTTGGTGTCGGTGGGGTCGGGGACCTCCCTTGGCGGCAGCAGCGGCGGCTCCAGGGACAGCAGCAGGTCGCCCTGGCTCTTGACGGCGCCGTCAATCAGGATCTCGTACTTGTGGTCGGGGCTGCGCGGGTGACAGTTCGGGAAGGACAGGGCAGATGGTTGAGATGGTGGTGTACTCGCGCGCGGTATGCGCATTGTTGGTTGCATAGTGCCGGCGGCAAGGTCGTACAGCGCCCGGTAAGCTGGCGCCTCCAGCCCGTCCAAGCCAAGCCGGAACGGACGGAAGAGGGAGGGGGGGATGCAGCCGTGTAATGGGCCCTTGACTGCAGCCCGCGCAAAGGCGCCATGGCCTTCCCTCCCAAAAAACAGCTTGCTTTGCCTGGGTACTGATTCCAGTAAACGAGTCGCTGCGTCCTGTCATTGCAGCTGTGCCACCACGCACTTAATGTGCAGCGTGTACACGTGCGTAGGGGTGTACACGTGCGTGAGGGCTCTCCTGCCAACTCCGTAACTTTTGTCTGATTCCGGGTAATGCATCCATGGTTCACTCCCTGCGCCGCTACCCACTTGATGCGCAGCGTATACACGTGCGTGTAGTCGTTGGTCTCGGGCACCGGCGGCGCCGTGAGGTGCTTCTCAGACACACTGCCGTTCTTGGCGTTGCGGTGGCGGACGATGAGGTGGACCTGCGGGACCAAGGGGACACGCATGGATTGAGTACCGCGTGAAGCGAGCAAAGTGCGTGACAGTGGTGGGGGGGCGGGGTGGTGAACCTGCGGGGAATCGGGGGATGCATGCACGGATGAGCGGGTGGGTTTGCGATGAAGGAAATCCTCGCTAGCAAAGCGGTGCGGGCGCAGGGCGGGACGGACCGGGCGTCACGACATGCATGGTTGCCAGGCGCAGCTGCTCGGTGCCGTGTGCAGAGGACATCGCTCGGTGCCGTGTGCAGAGGACATCAGCCATAACGCCAACCACAAGCCGCACATTTCGGTTCAGGAGCAAGCGCGGGGTGCCGAGAGAGACCCCCACTCCCGCACTTGCTCGCTAGACATGCGCAGCAAGATGCGTCTTGAAGGACACACGCTTGGGGGCCGAATGTTAGGGTACAGGTACGCCCCAGCCCCTGCCGCGCCCCACACACGGCCATGCGCGCACCTTTCGTGGCGCACTTTCCCTTCCCCCATATGTCGGGCCCGAAGATGCGTCTCGAAGAATATATCTCTTGAAGCACATAGCCAACCCAGCCGTGCATCACCCCTTTGTTTACCCACCTTTCCTGGCCCCCCGCATCTGTCGGGCCCGAACATGACCGAGTAGGGCGTGCTGTCCACCAGGTCCTCGGGGGCCATGCCGGGCTCGGCCGACAGCAGCTTCAGGTAGGCGCCGCCGCACGTGGTGCCCTCGCTGCGGGCAGCAGGAGGAGGACCGAACTTCATTACAAAGGAAAGAGAGGAGGGGGGGGGGGGGGGGGTGGCAATGCGGGTTTGCTCATACCACGTCTGTTGGGGGTAATGGGCAATGCGGCAAGCCCGTGCCCAGGGCCCATCCTGTGCCCTCGCTGCAAGCTGCAGGAGGGGGCCGACCCGTGGGGCCGACCTGTGGTGGTGAGTGCCATCCTGAGGTGCTGGCCACCACCTCGTGACCTGTCAGGGTGAAGCACCCAGCAGCGCCTGTCGTGCATGCAACACTCCTGTTCTCCTGTTTTCCCAGCGGTCCGATTGCCACACGCGTTCCTCGCCGTTGCCCAGGAGACAGTGCCGTACTGAGGCGGCAGTACAGTGCGGCACGTGTACGGAAACCGCCACAGGGCTCACGACCCTCACCTGTACTTGACCTCGTACTGGTGTCGTACGACAGGAGGGTGGGCCAAGGCGCATGGGGGCAAGCAGGAACACATGTTAGTCATGGGGAAAAGTACACAGTTACAGGGCACCTGCTGGCCGAAGCCCGACGGAGCCCTGTGCGCTCTGGTGGCTAAGCCCATCCAGTCTTTCCTAGACATGCTACCCCCCGCTCCATGTACCTCGCTGCGTGCAGAAGGCCGCAGTGGACGTTGGAGCCCCGTTGCGTGCATTCATCACCTCCTACGCCCCGCCTGACGCACAGGAAGCCTTCCCAACCCTCTGCATGTACCGGTTGCCACCACCCCGGCACCCCCCAACACACACGTGGCCTCCTTTATCGCGTTTTATGCCTACCCCCGACACACACACCTGCACGATGAGCGGCAGCTGCTGCTCCCCGCCCACCAGGGGCTCAACGGGGGAGGACAGCAGGGCAGTCAGGCCGTAGTGCTTGCCCTTCTCGGGGATCTGGGTCAAAGGGAGGAGATAAGGTGAAGGGATATTGATTGCGGGTACAAGACGCCCGGTGTCACAGGTTGCACAGGTTGCAGGGATGAGGTCCGGTACGGCACAGCGGGAGGTCGTGAGGCGGCCTGTGTGCAGTGTGCACCGATGCGTAGCCGCGCAACGTGACAGGTGTCCAATACCAATCCGCCATCCTAACGTTATGCTATGTTGAGTGCAATGAACCTGCGGCTGATAGCACAGAAGGTGGACCCTGGCTCCCGCCCGGCACCCCCGTCGCCCCTCACCCTGAGACCCGGGTCCGTCCAGTTCTTCGCGGTAGCCACTGTGAACCGGCCGTCGTATTTGCCATTGCTGGAGTGCTTCCATCGCGACTCCCAACCATCGCCATCGTTAAAGTGCTCAAAGAAAAGCGCCCTCGAGCCGATGGTGTCGACGACCTCGTCCGCACTGGGTGAAGGACTGGAGCCAAGGACCGACGCCGAGAGCGCTGCGAACGCTAAAACAGTAATAAAAAGCGATCGACGCCTCATGGTGGGCCGAAGCCTCCAAAGTTCCTTGCCCGCAGAGTGGAGGGAAATGTGCACAGCGATCACTGCGTCCGTTTGGCAATAACTTGCTGTCACGAAGCTTAGTAGTGTGCAAGTCATACACGAGTTTCATCACACGTTCACATATAAACTGCGTCTTGAGCACGAAAGCACGGAAGGTTCCAAGGACACGGTGCCCGCATGCCGACACCGCACGAGGCACGCACAGCAGAGCCGTCGTCACAGCTGATTGCAAAGTGGAAACAAACTCTGTTGGACAAGTTTGCATGGACACACGGCATTGAACAACGGGTACAGTAGCGGATTCTCCCTGCGACCCCTGAGGACTCCCCTGATTAATTGACTCCCAACGTAGCCGGTGCCAGCTGGCCAGTGGTTCCAAGCCACCCAACGGCTCTCACCTACCCGAGTACGTAGATACTACATGTGTAGAACGTCCCGTTTTACCACCTGATAAGGGGTGACAGTAACCTTCCCGCTGGGGAGCAGGGCAGGGAAGTCGGGAGAGCTGACACTTGGTGCGGGCAGGGGACGAGGCCAATGCTGGCTAATTGCACTAACACCACTTGAGGTACAAGATTATGCCTTGTGTCTGTTAACCGTTGTGTTGCTTCAAAGCTTCGGGGAGTTTCCGTGTAGTACGTGCCGCTGCCTCCTGCCTGACACCACGTGGAGGCTGCCGCATACCATTATACATGTGGCCGAGTGGCCGGGTTCTGCGCATGCCGTTCGCTTGCAAGCGCTTGGTTCAATTACATCGTGCGCCCTGTTGAGGTACGGTATGGGCATCCTCGTTGCTAGGAGCCCCGGAGTTTGCACGTGGTACAACAGCAAGCCTCCGTCACTGAACACATGAACAGCAATGACTTGCAAAGCTGCAATCACAAAGACGCTTAAACATATGCGGCAGTTGAGGCACGGGCGCACGTGCACGCATGCCTTGGTGGTAGGCCCTGCAGTCAGAACCACCATGCTTGCAGCGCACAGTGTATGGCGTCAGGCTACAGCCCTTTTTTCAGACTGGCCAAATACTATTGCGTCGGCAACTGGCAACTCTGCATACAGACCTGTCATGCACCCTCTACGCTTGTATCAATACCGGTATGCAACCTGACCACCACAACAACACGTCAACACCATACGTGATGGCTCCGCGCACTGCACATAAGAACGCCACCTTCAATGCCCACCACTCCTTGTGCAGCCACGCCTCCACAAGTTCTCACACCCTGCATGCATGCTACTGTACCTCCTCCGTCCACCCCCTCCGCTGCACGCGCGCAACCCACGCGTCCAACTACTCCTCCCAGCCGCCCTCCGCCCATGCCTTCGCCCCCTCCTCCCTGCCTCTCTACCACCCTACTCCCCACCCACTTCACGCCGCAGCCCACGCCTCCACCTGCTGCCTCCTGCCCCCTCCTCCCTGGCCCCCCACAGGCACGACGCGTCGGAACGCCTCCAGCGCTGCCACGTGCCGGTTCTTGCGCGCCACGTCCACCGGCGTGTCGCCCTTGTCGTCCCGCCGCCCCACCAGGGCGCCGCCGCCGGCCGCCAGCAGCAGCGACAGCAGCGGCCCCGAGCCGTTGCGCGCCGCAATGTGCATCACGCTCTGCCCGTACTTGTTGACCGCGCTCACGCAGCGCAGCGATCCAGAGGCCCCGGCGGCCTGTACGGTAAAACAACACGACATGTTAGTCGGTATCCAGCTTATTTGCTGCATGTCTGTCATGCGGCGAAAGCTAGGGAGGTGAACGTCGTCCCCCATCACCCACGTGCAACCGTCTGTCCCGCGTGGGCCGGGGGACCAGCGACACAGCTGCTTGTACTCTGATAAAGTCCTGTTAGCCATTCAACAGACATCCTGCCTCGATAATCGCTCCCTTTCGCTGGACATGCCACTTGCTTCGCCCTCCACTAGTACCTGCTTTACAGTATGCTACATGTCCCTGCGACTGCATCGCTACCCACGAGGGCACGAGCCCCCGTCCGCTGCCCCGGTCTCCCCAGCGGGCTCCTCCCACCTGCAGCAGGCAGTCCGCCACCTCCGTGTGGTTCGCCACCGCCGCCGCCATCAGCGGCGTCCAGCAGTCGCCGTACAGGTCTGGGTCCAGCCACGTCAGCCCGCGCGCCGCAAAGCCCTCCAGCAGCGCCACCACCGCCGCCAGGTGCCCCCGCAGCGACGCGATGTACAGGGGAGACTCCCCCGCCGCGTTGCTGACCCGCGGGTCGGCCCCGCCCGCCAGCACCGCACGCACCACCGCCGTGTGGCCCGCCTCCGCCGCCAGGAACAGCGGCGTGGTGCCGCCGGTGTCGCGCACGTCCACCCCCGCGCCCGCCGCCAGCAGCGTCAGCACGCCCGCCAGGTCGCCCCGCTCCGCCGCCATGTGCAGCGGCGTGCTGCGCGCTGCGGACGAGCACGTCACGGCCGCTCGCACCACCGCCGTCGCGGCGTGAGCTGCGAACAGCTCCCCGCCGCGCCACTGCCCTCCTGCTCCTCCACCTCCGCCGCTAGTGGACCGCGCCTCTGGCGCGGCAGCGCCGGAGGCGCGCCCCAGGGCTGCCTGCAGCGCGCGCTGCGCGCGCTGCAACCCCGACACGTCCACCGCAAAGTCCCACACCTCTACCGGCGACCTGCCGGTGGCGGCCTCGTCCGCCAGCACCGCCCGCACGCACTGCACCAGCGGCGGCGGCATGAACGACAGCTCCAGCGCCGCCAGGCGCGGCAGCGCCAGCGCCGCCGCCACCAGGTGCTGCGCCGCCGCCAGGTGCGCCTCGCGCGTGGCGGCGGTGGACGACAGGCGCGGCCGGTAGCTCTCCAGCAGCAGCGCCTTGGCGGCGGGCGGGATGGGCGGCAGCGCCGCCGCCGCCGCCTCGCCCACGAAGGTGCTGAGGGATAGCAGGCTGCCACCCAGCAGCAGGAAGCGCACGCCGGACCCGGGGCCCCGCGCGCTGCCCAACAGCGCCGCCAGTGCGGATACGGCCTCGCCGTGCAGCCGCAGGCAGTTGTGCAGCGCCAGCACCTGCAGCGAGTCAACCAGCCGGCCGCCGCAGGCCGGCTCTGGCCCCATGCTGGTGGTGGTGGTGGCGAGGTTCCCTGTATCCATATCGCTGTCGCTGTGGCGGTCACCGGTGGGTGATGGGGATGCTGCCGGCCACCTGCCCAGGTCTAGGTGGCTTAGCGCCAGCACGGCCAGCCCCCGCGGGCCCAGCAGCAGGGCATCGAGGCTGCCGGCGTGCAGTTGGAAGCAACGCTGCATGTTGACGGCGAGCAGCGGTAGCTGCCGGCCGACGCCGCCCGGGGCACGTGTGCATGCGTTGCTGCTGCTGCTGTCCCCGATGACAGGCTTCTTGAAGCAGGTGTCGTTGCCACTGGCCGGGCCGCCGAGGCCTGCCTGGCATTGGTGGTTCGGTTGGTGGTGGTGGTGCAGCTGCTGGGAGCGGCTGAGGAGGAGGGTGTTGGCACGTGCCAGCACGGAGGCGCTGGCGTGGGTTAGCTTGCGGCCGCCGGACACGTCCAGGAGCTGCAGGCGGGGCAGGGCGGCCAGCAGCGGCTGCAGGTCCGCGTCTTCTAGCGGAACGTTGGGCAGCAGCAGCACTGCAACGCCTGTGGAAGGAGGTGGTGGAAAGCGATGTTATGTGGTAACTAGGGGCAGCTGTGGGAAGATGAAATGACAGGGTGATGACAGGCAGGGTCCTGTGGGACGCCGCGCGAGGACTGAGGGAAGGTCAGGGAAGCTTGCGGGGTGGGGCTTTGCAACTCGGGCCGCAAAAGCCAGGCGGCGGCCGGCCAGGGAGGCGCAATCGTTTGAAGGCGACCTACTTGTATAGTATTTACGTAGACCCGCGAGCGTTCGGGTCTTCAACGCTGTCTCTTCGACGCTCCCCACGTTGCTGTATTTGGTGCCGAGGTCGAGGCAGAGCTCAGCCTCCGCGACATGCGTTGCAAGCACCTTGCTCGCTATGATACAGTTAGAGAGGTCACGTGGGCTGCTGAGGAATGAAATGACAGCAGTGACGACCTGAGGGGGCCAGGACAAACAACGCAGAGGGTGAAGGTCAGAGCAAGTCGCTGAAGAGCACTTCCCCCGGTCGCTATCACCCTTGAACTGTTCGCCTGTAAGACACGGCGGTGAATCAGGCGCAGCGCGTGCGGTCCTGGAGACGCAATGTCTCGCCCTAGGCGACCCAGCTCGCACCTCTCTGGGCAGTCCCAGCAGGGGAAACACTGGCGCCTCGGCGGCGTCAGCTGTAGCTCCTGCCGTTTTTGAGCTTGTAGAAGCCGGCAGTGCACCCGAAGCCGAGGCTTGGGGCCTGGGCGAAATGCGCGTTGGGATAAACGCTTGGGCAAAAGGGTTCAGCCCCATTCTGGTACCCAGTCCCCCTGATGTATCCTCCACGGTCCCGAGCCCTTCCAGCGGCCTCCTTGGCCTCGCGCCCGCAACCCTGCTTGGAGAAGCTGCCCAGCTGCATGAAATTGTGAAGGATGGAAAGGAGTGGAAGTCGCGCAAGCGCGATGAGAAAGGTGGAGTGCAGCGGACCGGCCTAGGCGAGTTTCTGCTGGTGAGTCGCTGCCTTTGTGGGGGACGCTCACACGCCGGTTGGCCGTTGGAAAAATGGATTCGGAGGCGCATGAGCTTTACCAACTTGCCGCAATGCAGGTTACCACAGTGCGGCAATCCCTGTATTGCACATCTCATTCCTTTACGCAAACCCCGCTCGTCGCACCCTTCACCCGACGTTGGCGCGAAACAACTCTTCGTCAACCTCTCGCTTCATAAGAATGCATGCATCATGACAAATGTTTTCACTATTCCGTTTAAATGTCACATGATGGTGAAAGATAAACTACACAAGGGGCCTTCAGGCATTGTGACGCCTACATGCCGGGTGCTTTCCCACAAACTGGCTTGCTGAGCTGCAGGGAGGATGAGCCTGCAGCACAAATATGTGGTAAGATAGCGGCTTTACGACACGCTCAGCACGTGTGCGGGTACCGGTATGGGACACGGCCCGGCACGCTGTCAGCACGTCACGCCACGTGACGTTGTCCGCCACCACGCAGACTGCTCCTCGAGACCTGTATGTAATTGCAACACGCGCATAATATTCCGCAACAAAGCCGCGCAGCCAGCCTCTGCTTGGTGCACGTGCGAGCTGCTGTACCCACAAACCCAGCACAAGTGATAGGTGCAGCAGTCCTGGGTGCAGACTGCAGAGCGACAAGTCTGTTGTGGGTAGCGGACCAAGTCTCAAGGTAGTTCATCCATGATTCACAATGCACGTTCACCACATGCGCAGGTCACCTTTCACACGGGTGACCCGTGGGGCCGTGGTACGGTGGACGGCGTGTCGTTTGAGCTGCACGGCAGCGCGGGCCGCCTCACGTCCAGCCAGTGCGTGCTGACGGTGCGTATGGGGGAGAATGGGTACGCGTAAAGAGAGGGGGAAACGACCAGGGGTGTGGGTAACCGCAAAGCGGCAGAGAGGAATCGGAAGCGGTGTGGGTGGGTACAAGTAAAACGCGTCCAGTCTCACGTTCAGCCAGTGCGTGCTGACGGTGCGTGGGGTGCGACGCCTCGGTAGGACGCTTGCTCGCGTACTGTAGAGTGGACAATCGATGCGTAGAGGGGAGGGGGCGGCGGTCAGGGCTGTGGGCGGGTGCTGGAAGCTTGTCGGGGGCAGCTGCCTGCCTGCGCCAGTACCGTCGTACAGGTGAGAGAGACGAGTCGGTGGTCATGTCGACATGGCTAGCGATCTTCCGGAGCTCCCTTGGACAGCAGTAAGGCTGCCCTTCGATGGCAGAGTGATATGGCCTTTCCATATGTTTGCTGCTCACACCGTGGCAAGGGCGAGCTCAGGGACACCCGGCTGCTTGACACTACGGTACATCACAACCAGCACCTGACTGCCCCCTTATGGGCGTTATAAGATGTCAGCGCCACCACATTACCACGCTCACACCACGACAAAAGCGCACCTTGACTACCCCGCACCTCCGTGCTAATCGACTGCCCCCTTTGGGCGGCACAGGATGTCAGCGCCACGACGGCCAAGCGGGCTCGCGCCGTGCAGTACGCAGCCTCGCGCAAGGACCGCCCAGACAAGCGCAGCAAGGTGGGTGTAGAGCAGGTTGCGGTGGACTGCTGGTTGTGGTGGGAACCGTGTATTGTGGCAACGACGCCCCGTACCGCGTGATTTGCACGGCGGCTCCTGTCCATGGGCCCCAGACAAACGCAGCAAGGTGGGGACTGCGGTGCGGAATGACACTGTCTCCAATTGCTGATGGGGTAATGCAGGGGGTAAACCGCATACAGGCATTTCAGCAGAGACGGAAACAAGAAGCAACTTGCGGGCTGGGGTGGACAGTGGGTTGTGGTGGACACCGTCCGTGTGGCTACAAAGGGCATCCTGTACCTCGCTTGCGCTTGCGCGGCGGACGAAGCGCAGCAAAGCGGGGACAGCGATGCGACATTGCCACTGGCTCCATTGGCCTTCACACTCTTATGTATATTCTATCCGCGAGGTCTCTTGGTCATGCACCGTGACCCCACGTCTGCACCCCACACGGCAACAGGCGGACGACGGGCGCGATGGAGCAGCAGCACCGTCAGGTGGGAGCTCTGGGGGCAGGGGTCGTTTTGGGCCTGGATGCCCCTGGCAACACTGCATTGCGCTAGCTGACGACGTTGCTGGGTAGCTCCCTTTCGTGCAAGCCGACCCGCACCCCGACTGCGCCGTCACTCTTCTGCCACACCACACACGATTGTGACACGTCGCAGCTCCCTCGTTGGAGAGCAGCAGATTACTGCGCTTTAGCTCTGCCCCTGACCCGTCTCCCACACGCTAATAGCAACTCCCTACCGGTATTGCGTGCGCTGCGTGTGCACTTGCGCAGCGCCCCCGCTGGAGCGGCGCAACGTGTTCGCGCTGTTTTCCTCGTGGCTGGCCTCGGCGGGTGGCGCGGCGGCTGTGCGGGGCGCGGTGCAGGGCGCGGACGCAGGGGGCGACGGGGTGCTGTCCGTGGAGGAGGTCAAGCGGATGCTGGCCAAGGTGCGGGGTTGTTGTGTGGGCTGTGGGGTGATGTGTGGGGGGAATCCTTGTTGGGGGCGGCACTGTTTGTGGAGCTGGGTGTGGGGTGGGGTGGAGGAGGTCAAGAGGATGCTGGCCAAGGTGCGGGGCGGTGACAGGGCTGGGTGTGGGGTTATCGGGTTAAAGCGTTGGGGAGATGCACGTGTGAGGACACATCCCGTGGGGCCTGCTTGCTTGGCGGCAGGGGCTGGGCGTCGGTGATCCCGGAGCACGTGGGTGCGGCTAAGCGTACATTGGACAGTCTGAATATGCAATGTCTTTGAACCGATACATCTCCCCCGCAGGCCGTGCCCAGAGTATCGGACGTCGAGACGCAGCTGTTTATGGCCACCTCATTACATTCACTTAGGTATCATTCACCCAATACATTTACATACCGGTACCCGTGCAGGCCGTGCCCAGCGTGTCGGACGTGGAGACGCAGCTGTTCGTTGCCATGGTGGACGCCAACGGCGACGGCGCGCTCAGCGAGGCGGAGCTGGCCGCCAGCGCCGCCGACTGCGCCGCCATCGACGCAGTGGTGGCGGCGGCGGGCAGCGCCGCCGCCGCCGCCGGGACCGCCGCGGGGACCTCCGGTCCCCCGGCGGCGGCGGCAGCTGCAGCGCCGCCAGCAGCAGCAGGGAAGGCGGCGGGGGCAACGGCAGGTGGCGGGGCCGCGATTGCCGCCGCGCCCGCGGTGGGTGTGCGGCCAGGGCAGCAGACGGTGGCCGCCGCTGCCGCTGCGCCCAAGGGTATGGCTGAGGCGCTGGCGGCGCTGGTGCAGCACCTGCGCAGCAGCACGGCGGCCGTTGACGCCAAGCTACTGCAACTTAACCCCGTGGGTGAGTGGGTCGTGTTATCTCCCCGTTACGCTTGTGTACAGCCTTCCTGTCGTTCCTGTACGTCAGTTGGGCCTCAAGGGTGGGCACCGCAGTTGGGGAAAGGGTACTCGATCTGAGAGGGTCACGTCCGTCGCCGTGCTTGGCAACGCTCGGACCAAAGTCCATTGTAAACTCGTGGCTGTTGCTATGCGTATGCGTGCAGGAGGCTACCTAACATTCCCTCAGCTCAACGAGCTATTCCAGGTGAGTGCTGTTCCATGGCTACCACCGGAGACAGAGCGCAGGTGCATGGATCTGACGTGCCATGCCTGTTGGCACACACTCCACGCATGTAACGGTGCTGTGTCTTGGCCTCACTGCAGGCGGTGGTTCCCGACAGCATGGGAGGGCGAGACGCGTTGCGGACGTTGCTGGTGAGCAGGCTGACAGCCTCAGTCGCGCAGTTGCTGCGGGGTCTTGATTGCTCTCTTCCTGGGCCGCAACGCTACGCCTGATAGCTTTGGCCTCTGCGCCGCTAGCACCCCAGGCCGCGCTGTTGCGTGCCGTGGCGTCTTGGAGCCAGCACACCTACCTTTAAGCACCGGTACATTCGCGCACGTTCCTCCTTATCACCTACCTCCCAACATCTCCACCGCATTTGACACCATGTATGCACACACAGTTGGCAACGTTTCAAACCTGTCACCCTACCTAACAACTCTATCCTGCTTCTCCTCCTCATCCCTGCCCTCTCCTGCGGCCATCCCTCCGCAGGCGCACGTGGCCCGCACCGCCCACATCACGGCCCAGGACCCCGGAGTGCACGTCACCGAGGTCAAGCGCTGCTTCGGCCTGCAGGCGGTGAGGACTGCAATTTCCGCACATGCACATGCATTCAGCCTCCAGCGTACTGCGTCCCTGTACCACTGTCGATATGTCTGTACTTGCCCTGCGCTGGGTTGGCAGCGAAGCGTCAGGACAGACACAGTATTGCCTTACGGCACGTATTGCCGACCCCGGCCATGCAGCGTGCAGCCGCCACCGCCGGCCCCGCCGCCGCCGCCGCGGTCTGGGTCCCCGGCCGCCCTTCCAGCATACTGTGCCATCTGTCATTGCCCATGTCTCGCCCTGCTGAACTCGGTCCGCGCAGGCGGGCCCCGCCGACGGCCCCGCCGCCGCCGCCGCGGGCTGGGTGGCCGGCCGCCCCCGCGACGTGTTCCGCCTGCTGCGCCACCACGCCAAGCACAACCGGGCGCAGCTGGATGAGCTGTTCCCGAGGGGCACTGAGCTGACCGTCAACCAGGTGTGGCTGTGCTTGTGTGCTGTGCTACACATACCACCAAAACGGCCAATTCCTTACCCTCACGCGGGCAAGTCACCCATGACAATGCACGCATGTGCCGGACCATCAGGCTGACTTGTGACTCGTATGGTGAGTACGGAGTACGGTGCAGCGGTGCACTGTAAACCATCATGGCCTCCCCGCGAGCTAGGGTCCAACTTACCCTAGGTTCCAGCGTACCCTTGCCGATTCGACCCGCGCGGGCGCACCCACCCCTCCGCCCTTCCAGGTTCGGCACATGGTGAAGGAGATGCTGGCCTCCCGCGCGGGGGAGCCTCCCCTGAGCGGCCGCGAGGCGCGGCTGGTGGTGGCGGCGCTGGACGCCAACGGCAACGGGGCGCTGTCTAGGGAGGAGTTCGAGGGGGGGCTCAAGGAGTGCAGGTGCGCTTGCTTTGTTTCAATTAGCCGCTACACCTCGCCCTGGGCTACTTGACGTGGGTTGATTGTGTGCCATATGCCGTGAATGGTCAGGCTCAATGAGTGCAGGTGCGCTCTGCCCACCTCGCCCCACCTGGCCGCCTCACCTCGCCCTACACAACTGCGTACTGTACTGCACTATCTGCCGTAAACGCGACAAGGCCTGTTTACCGGTACAGCTGTATGCCATTTGCCCGCTGTGTTGTGCCTTACGCTACGAGCAAAACAGCAAAACTCACAATGGTGCTCTACACACAACGGTATAACTCCCCACCACCACCGCCCCGCTCCGCAGGGACCTGTCCACCGCCAGTGCGTGCCACCTCCACGTGTTCCCCATGTGTAACGGCTCTCCCCACCACCTCCCGGCTGCGCAGGGACCTGTCCACCGCCATGGCCCCCCTGTGCGCTGGCAAAGGCCTGGATCTACCAGCTCTTGGACTGGACCCACGCGCCCCCCTCATCCCCACGGACCCCGCCGCCGCCGCTGCCACTGCCGGCGGCGCCCCGCCCTCCCCTGCCGCCGCCGCTGCGGCCACCTCCGGCCCCAAGGTCACGTGGGGCTCCTTCGCCTCCTCGCTGCGCGGTCTGCACGACGTGCTGGTGGCACGGCACGCGGAGGCGGAGGCGGCGTGGGCGGCGGCGGACTCTCGGGGCAAGGGGCGCATCGACGCGCTGGAGCTGCGGCAGGTGGGCGGGGTACGGGGCCGGGAGCCGTGTGGGTTGGTTGCGGAAGACAGCCGCCGCCGTGCACCCACCACACGACTCGTGTTGAACTGCTGGCAAGGTGGACGGGGAGTCGTCTGCGCCGTGAGCGCGCGAAGCGGTTTAGCTGGTTCCGTCTCTTTCCATCCGTGACGCAATACCAGTACAACGCCACGCGCCCTCGCTCCCCAGGTGCTGAAGCAGGTGGCTCCGCAGCTAGACCCCAGCTTCCTTCGCGCGCTGTTGCTGTACGTTGGCGCCTGGGACCCCTCGGAGCACGCGCTGCTGTCCCGAAAGCACTTCCTGGCGGCCCTGAGGGGCGAGCCGCCGCCCGCCAGCCTGCAGCCGCCGCCGCCGGGGGCGCTGGCGGCCGCAGGCGGCGCGGCCGCCGAGGGTGAGGAAGTGCGGCACAACCCCATGGCCATCCTAATACACAATATGCAGCGTACTCCAGGTACCCATGTAGCTTTTCGCCTGTCGAAAGTACTTCACACCAGCGTCCCTGCGCACAGCGTTGGCCAAGGGCACCTCGTCCATCGCGTTTTCTCGTGAGATAGGCAGGAGGTTGATTTCTTGAAGAGACGCACTGTGCTTGCGGCTTGTCCAATCCCCACCAGGATCTGCCGGGGTGGCGGCCTCGCTGTCGGCGCTGAGCCAGCGGCTGGCGGAGACCCTGCGGCCGCCCTCGCAGCCGGGGGCGCTGCTGCCCTCCCCCGACACGTGGCTACAGTGGCACGGAAACGTGCGGACACGCTTCCGCAGAAACGGTGGGATGGCGTTGTGACTGCGTGTGCCCTTGCAGAAATGTAGCTTTGCAGGGCTTTGCAAAACCCTGATGTCCAGCGGCATAGTTGCTACAGTGCTGATAGAAATAACAGTGATCTCGGGGGCGAAAAAATTATGGTAATAGGACCCAAACGGTGATGTGGTCTTACCTACGGGCCTGTGACTGCAGGTCGTGAGGCCCTCGACGGCGTGCGTGCGCCCCTTAGAACCGATTCGTTTTGAATAGCTGGATGATTGGTAGTACGCAAAAGTGACCATGCTGATAGTCATTTTGCGGGGCCCGTCACCGCAGGTAATGTCGCCCTGGGCGGCGTGCGCGCGCCCCCTACCCGCGACTTCGGCGTCAACCAGTGGCGATGGCACGTGGCATGGCTGGCACGGCATGCCGCCTACCGCCAGGCCACGGCGCCGCCAGAAGCGCTGCAGGGGGAGGCGACCACCAACACGGCAGATGCACCCCTCGCCCAGCCCCAGCCGGGCGCCGCAGGCGGCGGAGTCAGCAAGCCCTCAGTCTCTGCGGCAGCATCTGTGGCCGGGGGAGCGGCGGAGGGAGGTGCCAACAGCATGGAGACCCGCCTGTGGCCCCGGATTGAGGTGGGAATTTCGCTTTGTTTTTTGCACCCGCGAGAAAATTCTACTGAGCCAGCCCTTGCTGTGGTGGTGCGGTGGCCTGCATACAATTACCGACAGTGACATCCGCCTTGAGACGCATCCCCTGCACGGTGGCCGCAGGTCCCCGATGTGCCGTACATCGGTTCGGTGTTCCAGAGGGAGGGCGCCCTGCTGCTACACGCGGGGCTGGAGCCGGCGGAGGACAAGGCCGCAGCGGAGCAGGCCCAGGGGGTGGATGCAGCATTAGCCCCAGGAACCGCTTTGCCTGGCGGTGCCCAGCAGACCGACCCACGGGTCCAGCCGCAGGCGCATCCAGCCATCCCAGCGGCAGGCATCACAACTTCAGCAGCGCCTGCTGTACCCGATTCCATACCCCCGCTGGCGTCGGCCGTCCCGGCGGCAGCTGCCGTACCGCCAGCAGCTCCGGCTGTACCTCTCGCCGCTCTGCCGCTACCAGGGTCTGCACTGGCGAATGCAGGCCAGCCCCCCGCACCACCTCACAGCGCGATGCAGCCCCCGTTCGGACCACCGATGCAGCAGCAAGCCGCACCCAACCCGACACCCAACCACCCAGTGCTAACGGCACCCCTTGCAGCCCCACCCCATGTCGCGCCGCTCGCGCAGCTGCGTACAGGGCCTGGCCCAGCGCCGACCAGTAGCGGGCTCTTGGGCGCTGCAGGGGCCGCGCCCATGGGCCCCGGCGTGCTCCCAGGGCCAGCTGCACCTGCCCACAGCCCCAGCGCAACAGGGGCCGCCCCCATGGGTCCTGGCGCACTCACAGGCACTGGTGCTGCAGGGCCCCCGCCTATGGGCCCTGGAGCGCCCGCAACCCCAGGTGCGCCTGCTCTCGGCCCCGGGCCCCCGGGGCGGGCACCAGCTGCGCTGCCAATGGCGTTCGGCCTGACGCCAGTGCTGGGCGGCCCAGGTGTGCAGCAGCCGGCGTACGGCCCACCACAGGGCGCCGCACCAGCTCTAGCAGCTCCACACGCGGGACCGGGACTACCGCCGGCAGCGTCCGCCGTTGGGCCCGCTCCTGCGTTCCCTGGCGCCATGGCAGCCGCGCCCCCGGCCGCACCCGTACCCTGGACAGCAGCAGCAGCAGCACCAGCGGCGGCACCAGCAGCGGCAGCGGCCGCACCTCCAAGTGCTGGGCCCTCGGCTGCACAGCGGCCCGGGGTGCCAGGGGCCCTGGCCCAAGGCCCCTCGCTAACGCCTCTGAGGGGCCCCGGAGCCGTTGCGGAGGCGCTCGAAGGCGCTGCCAAGGCGGACCCGGCGGCTCTGCAGGCCCCCAGGGCCCCTGGCGTAGCGGCGTCCCCGCTACCAGGCGCGCCCGCGGTGCCTCCGGTGCCTAACGCCCCGGCTGCGGCGGCAGCGGCAGCCGCGGTCCCTGGTGTGGCGGCGTCCCCGCTTCTAGGCGCGCCAGCAGTACCTTCCGTCCCCAACGCCCCGGTGCCAGCGGTAGTAGCAGCAGCAGCCGCGGCTCCGCCCCAACCAACGGCCAGCCTTGCGCCTGCCGCCGGGATCGCCTCCTCGCCTGCGGTCTCAACCACTGCTCCATTGCCCCTCTCAGCGTCCGGCCCTGCGACTGCAGCGCCTGCCCCTAACGCCCCGGTGCCAGCGGTAGCAGCAGCAGCCGCGGCTCCGCCACAAGCACCTTCCGGCCTTGCGCCTGCCGCCGGAATCGCCTCCTTGCCTCCGGTCTCTACCCCTGCTTCAACGCCCCCTTTAGCTGCCAGCCCTGCAACCACTACCCTCGTCCCCAACCCCCAGGCGGCAACTGCAGCAGCAGCAGCTCCGCCCCAACCACCTAGCAGCCTTGCGCCCACCGCTGCCGTGACCTCCTCGCCCGCGTTGCTAACCCCTGCTCCAGCGTCCCTGCCAGCTTCCGGGCCGGCCACCATGACTTCCACCACACCAAACACTACCGGCAGCGCACCAACACTTCCTTTCCCTCCTGCCCCTGTCCCCGCGCAACCTTCGCAAGCCTCGGCAGTACCAGGAGCTCCACCTGGGGCAGGACCAACGCCACCTCCAGCCACCAACACAGTCCCACCAACCTTGGCCACCGTACCCATTGGTGCCAGCCCTGCCGTGGGGCCCCCACCAGCCGCCCCTGTCACAGGCGGGATAGGACCTCAACAGCCGGCGACCCTTACATCGCCGCTACCGGCAGCGGCACCTCCCACGCAGGCCGTGGCAGCCCCAGCTTCAAGCCCTGCCCCCAGCGTGGCACAGCACCAGGCGGCTCCCAACATCCAGCCTGCCCCAGTGCCGCCCGCTGCACCACCCGCTGCACCACCCGCTGCACCACCCGCTGCACCACCCGCTCCACCACCAGCCGGGCTGCCAGGCTCCTCCGGGGCGCCTGCGGGTGCGGCTGCGGCGCCTGCGGCTGCGGCCATTAGTGGCCCCCTGCCCCCAGGGACTGCGGCCCCCATCATCAGCGGGCCCCTCTACCAAGGCACCTTGGCCAGCGCGCCTCTGCCCTCAGGGACTGCGCTTCAGGCGGCAGCGCCACCCCCTCAGGCCGTGGCAGCCCCAGCCGCAGCTCCAGGACCGGCGCCCAGTCCGGCTCCCTTAAGCCAACCTGCCCCAGCGGTGTCCGCTGCTCCGCAGGCGACAACGCCACCCACTCAGCCCGCAGCAGCTCCAGCTCCAGGGCCTGTGCACAGCCAACCAAACCATCACACCGCGGCTCTCAACCCCGCAGCAGGGCCCCCACCAGCCGCCCCTGTCGCGGGCGGGATGACACCTCAACAGCCGATGACCCTTGCATCGCCGCCACCGGCGGTAGCACCGACCCATCCCCAGGCAGCTCCCAACATGCAGCCTTCCCCAGTGCCGCCCACCGCCCCACCAGGCGCGCCCCAGCCGGTACCCTCGCCAGGTGTGTCCGCTGGTGTGGCTGCGGCCCCTGCGGCTGCGGCCAATAGTGGTACCCTGGCTCCAGGGACTTCGGCCCCCACCGCAAACGGCCCCCTGGCTTCAGGGGCTGCGCCCCCCATCGCCACCGGGCCCCTGGCCCAAGGCATGGTGGTAAGCGGGCCTCTGCCCTCACAAACTGTGCCCCCCACCGCCAGCGCTGCACCACAGCCTCCGGCAGGACAAGCCCCCACAGCCCCACCCGGCCCTGCTGCGCTACCCGCCCACATGGCCACACCCGCCCCGTCGGCCCTACCCGCCCCCACTGCCCTACCCGCCCCTGCGGCCACCCCCGCCCCAACAGCCCTACCCACCCCTACAGCCCTACCCGCCCCCACATCCCTTCCCGCCCCCACATCCCTACCCGCCCCTACAGCCCTACCCACCCCTACAGCCCTACCCACCCCCACATCCCTTCCCGCCCCCGCATCCCTACCCGCCCCTACAGCCCTACCCACCCCTACAGCCCTACCCACCCCTACAGCCCTACCCGCCCCCACAGCCCTACCCGCCCCAACAGCCCTACCCGCCCCCACAGCCCTACCCGCACCCGCAGCCCTACCCGCCCCAACAGCCCTACCCGCCGCAACA
>VFQN01002608.1_pt1 | contig 27371 bp, 51 predicted proteins | sample 3512371 | NCBI WGS metagenome assembly VFQN01 (sample SAMN10412370, study PRJNA504923) | tailings metagenome | isolation source: Replicate 2 from Balatoc abandoned mine | place: Philippines: Itogon, Benguet | collected 2017-08-28
GGGGGGGGGGGGGGGGGGGGGGGGGGGGGGGGGGGGGGGGGGGGGGGGGGGGTAGTAACCGCGGAGCGGCCAAGCAACTGAGCCGGAAACGTTCAGCCTGCGGACAGCAAGGTTAGCGGCAGGCAAGGAGCAAGGCAAAAGGCTTGAAACCTACCTACTGATACTTACTGGCGGGAGGGACTGCGGTGGCTGCGGCCGAGAGGGGCGCAGGCGCGGGGAAGGACGAGGCGGGGGCTGTGGGCGGGGGCATGCTCGGTCGTGTGCAGGGCCGGCGTCCGAGGCGTACTCTCTGTGTGTGTCATTTCCTCGTGCTATTGGCTCAGCTCTCCCCTCCTACGTAGCCTGTGGCTTAGATCCGTGCGTGCGCCCCACGACTGTATCGCATCCAAGCTGCAACCGCCACCTGGCCTCGCTGCTCCGGCAGACTGCCCTCTCCCTGCTCTGCACCTGCGCTCCTCCCTCCTCGCACGGCCCCTTCCCAAGTGCCCATAACCTTGCAAATCGCCTTTCCCGGCAGGCCAGGAACACCGAACCCAGCCTGGCTCTGCCCCCTGTCCCAGAGCGTCCTCAGGGCCCGACACCATAACGCAACAGTACACTAGAAACAGGTAGTTTCCACCAAACAAACCCCACCCACCCCTCGCGTTTTACGCGTACCCCCCTCCCACCCTTTACCTCCCGTATCACTACTAGTACCTCCTCCTCCTCGCGTTACTAGTACTTTGTTCCCCTCCCCCACTTCCCCCTTGCCCCAGAGCTGGACCCCTCCACCCGCCTGCCCAGCGCCGTGGAGGTGTACGACAAGGCAGTAACGCTCAGCGGCATGTCCAAGGTACGGCATGTCCTGGCGCCCGCCGCACCACGGCCGAGCTGCAAGATAAATACGGTACTACATTACAACTCCCACACCACATGCTGCACCCGTGCTCATCCAGCGCTTGTCGCCTTACCCAGTGTCACGCGCATCCGCTGTCAGCGGCTCCCAGCAGCCCAGCTCACAAATGGCTTACGGCCGCCCCAGCTGCGTGTCGTACGACACCCCTCTTCCCCTACCCACACGCGACACGGCCTAACACGACCTACCTGGTTTCGGTTTTCGTTACTTTGCCGCTACTTGACGGTTATCCCCACAGGCGTTCGGCCTGCCCGGCCTGCGCATCGGTTGGCTGGCCACACGCGACGTTGCGCTGCTGGACCGGGTGGCAGAGCTCAAGGACTACACCACCATATGCAACTCACAGCCCAGCGAGGTGGGGGCGGGGACAGGCAGGAGGGGCGTGTGTTTTGGACCTTAGGGTGTGTATTAAATCGTTGCTGGGTTCCGGACTACACGTACGCACACAGGCGGCCCGCAGCCCAGCGAGGTGGGGGGAAGGGAGGGGCACGGAAGCAGCAGGCAGGGGTGGGTGGGTTAGGACGTTCGTGCGCAGTCAGGAGGATACCAGCAGCTGGTCTCAACGACCACACCATCAGCTAAAGCTCACCGCAGCCTGCAGAGGTGGGTTGTGCCAAGGCAGCCAGGCGCGTGGACACGACCGCTCTCTCAAAGAATGCTGCTGCTCCACGCGTATCGAGGCCTCCTTGACCCACCCGCAGCCCTCCCTCTCCAACTTCACCGCCCAGGTGCATGCACTGATGGCCCGCCGCGCCTCTGGCCAACATTACCCAGCCGTTCCCACACGCAGCTGCCTCCAAAGACCACATAGCAGCACTTTATTTGCCGCCCAACCCACCCCAACCCCACACAGGTGCTTGCGCTGATGGCCCTGCGCACCCGCAACGCCATCCTGGACTGCTTAGTGGCTGGCAGCACACTTTTGCTTCGCCGCAGTGCCACCCGGCCCCGCCCTTGCTCCTCCTCCGAAACCCCCAGATGCATGCCCTCCGCGCCCAAACAACACCTCCCCCCCCCCCCATATGCCTTTAATAGCAACTTAATTTGCCCCCCAACCCGCCCCGCCCCCACCCAGGTGCTTGCGCTGCCCTGCACTCCCGCGACGCCATCCTGGACCGCAACAGTGGCTGGCAGCACACTTTTACTTCACCGCAGTGCCTCGTTGCCCACCCAGTCCCGCCCTTGCCCCCCTCAATCCACCCCCCACCCCCCCACCCCGTCCCCACCCAGGTGCTTGCCCTGATGGCCCTGCGCGCCCGCGACGCCATCCTGGACCGCAACATGGGCATCGTACGGCACAACCTGGCCGCCGTGCGTGCCTTCATGGACACGTGGCGACACGTGTTCCACTACACGCCGCCGGCCGCGGGATCCGTGGCCTTCCCGAGGTGGGGAGGGCACTCCCCCACTGTAACATGACGCAAAGCACGGCATCTCACTCATGCGAGAGTAGGCGTTCTCAAAGCCTACTCAAAGAGTCGCAGAGATTTCACTACCTCACGTTATGCATTGCGGGGCCTCATCAGCGTTGTCTAACTGTGCGTTTTATCACCTCTTTCCTCCCCTCCTTCGCATGTGCCGTACGGTATACCCACAGGCTGGTGGCCGAGGGCGACGAGGGCGTCGAGGCCTTCTGTGACCGCGTGGTGGGCGGCTGCGGCGTACTGCTGCTGCCCGCCACGGTGTACGGCCACGCGCCCGCCGTACAGCGCAGCCACTTCCGCATCGGGCTGGGGCGGCGCGACCTGCCGCAGTGCCTGGAGGTGCTGGAGGGCTTCCTTAGACAGCAGGGGGAGGGGCAGGGCTGTGGGCAGGAGCAGGGTTAGGATGCTGGTACCGTTCGTCAAGGGGTGTCTGGGGCAGGGGAGTGCTTCCTCAGGCAGCAGGGGGAGGGGCAGGGCTAGAAATCCGGTACCGTCCATTACCGGGTGTTTTGAGGGCAGGGGAGGGCTGCGTCAGGCAGCAGACGGGGCGGGGGGGGGGCAGGGGCAGGGTTAGAATGCTGGTGCCGTTGATGAATGTATGTCTGGGCCAGAGGGCGGGGCAGGACGCGAAGCAGGGACAGGGGCGGTGACGCTGTGCATACGGTACCCGCTGCTGTGCACGAGTGTGTTATGGCAGCGGCAAGGCGGGGAGGTGGAGGCGTGAGGGCATGGACAAGGTTCGAGAAGGAGCCATGGAAAGGGCCCCCTGGAAAACATTCCACAGGGAACAGCTTGGGAACGGGCAGGGGTTAGGACCCGGAGGACAGGGGGTGCTAGGTGCTGAGGGCGAGTGATGAGGGGCCCAGGCTCAGCCCGTGCCCTGCGTCCCTACGCGCCGGTGTTACTTTCTCGAGGCGTGACTGGCACGAGCGTGCAGCGGGGCCGCCGGCGACTGGTGGGCTTGCATGAGCATGCATTTACCGTGACACCAATGCGGTGGAGCAGTGGGGTGAAGCAGTATGGGGCCTCAGTACGAATAGCACTCGCACCTCCAGGGTGCGCAAGGCTAGCCGTGGGACCTCGGTACAGGGGACACCACACAGGGTGCAGCTCAAAGGCTAGGATGCGTGGCATTGTACGGAAGAGGCCGACTGCATGTTTTGGCAGTTGCGGCCGGCGTGCGTGCCTTTTTATCCAGGGAAGCTCCCTTACTTTGAAATGCGGCCCTGGATCACGCCAGCGGCAAGCGTACTGCCACTACTGCCAAGTCGGACAGCAGTACTGCATTACATCAGGGGCAGCGTTGCCCAATTCGGTACCTTCACCGGGACCCACACCGCCACACGAGTGCACCGTTCGCTCGCACAATGCGGCACTCGCTTCGTGCCACGCCAGCAGCCCTCAGACACGGGTGAACCATATGCCACACCTCATCATAACAGTTTCCCACCGTATGCTGTGCCTCCCCCCATGCATGGCATATGCACCGCCGTAGTACAGCGTCCAAATGCCCCGAGCAGACGTCGTTGGAAGCCTCAATGTCGATGCTACTCAGGTGCGGAAGGCGGCTGGCCACGCAAACAGCCGCACGGCCTCCGTACCTCCCACCCTTAGCTCTCGGGCCGTTCACCCTCCAAGACAACATTTCATGCATCCTGCAAAGTTACCTGCCGCCACCGTACCTCATGCCGCTCATGGCCTTGCAAGCAGCCCGCACAGCGTGTCAGACACCCTGCCCCATGCACCACAACACACTACACCTGCACGGCGGCGCGGTCACCTCCGATCAGCAGCGCTGCGAGTTGCCCCAGGCCCTAACCCAACGGCCTTCAGCGCACCAGCCATACTGGTTCGCCAGCCACGCCAGAGCCCCCTACGGCCCACACTAGAGCCCCCTATGGCCCCAGGCTCAGCCCCAAAGGCTTTAAGCGCACCAGGCACACGCCAGCCCCCCAGCCGTCAGCAGTCAACTCAACACGCCACTCGCAGACGGGCCATCCTGGTATGCAGCTGCACTGTCAGGAGCATGGTGTACTTACAACCCGTCTGCCACAGTTACTTCATGCAGCATGCAGTACGTCAGAAGTACGAGTCCTTGCTGTTGAAGTAGTCGTACGTCAGCACGGTAGCGCCCAGCACCACAGCAGCCGCCAGCTCCATGATGAGCGCACCAATGGTGATCACCTGCGCACACAATGCATCGATGCCGGTCAATGTCATCTGGCAATACCTGGCAATGCCATTGTACGACATCACCCGCCGCGTGACCAGGCCAGCCGCATAGATTGCAGCCGCGCAGAACTGCAGCCTATCTCGTGCCAGACCCCCCTCCACCCATTTCCCCTACCTCTACCAGTCCTCCACAAGGTCCGCATGCATCTCAGCCGCCGCAACGCGCCTCCTTACTGCCCCTCTAAGCTCCATCCCGGCCCGCCCCCCACACCCTCGCCCTGCCTTCGGGCCCCTTCCTTCTGCCCACCTCATTGTTGCGCATCCCACGTTGCCCAGGGGACACCACACCACACCTCACCGCACCCGGGAGCCAGGGCGTATTGCCTTACCCCGTGCGCCACGGCTCCCTTACGCCCCTGATGCCGCCACGGTACCCAACCCACCTTGGCGTGTGCTAGGATGGCGGGAATGGCGATGGAGCCCACTGCGGAGAAGCCCGTCAGGAACTTGCCGCAGTCAACCCACCTGGGCAAGGGGGTGGCGGCAATGATGAGTGGGCAGAAGTACGGTAAGCAGGCGAGGGCGACATCATCTGGGGCATTCGGGGTGCTGAGCTTTCCGTTTGAGGTGGCCGAAAGCCCATGGCGCACTGGCCGGATCCAATAGCTAGGCGGACTGAGGTAACACCATCTACCACCACCATCTACCGAACTACACGGGTACCGGTACCGGTACCTGGGGCCTCGTGCGTGGCGGGCTGCACAGCCAGTCACCCAAGTGCTTGCCGTTAACCCCATGTGCAACAAAAGGGAAAGGACGCTGCCAAACACTCATGGGTGCGACCCCGTGCCGCGCCCGCATATGAGGCGCAGACGGGCCCGTCAGCCTCGCCACCCGCAGCCCGGTCCCTAGGGCTGTAAGTGTAAATGCAAATGCAGCTGCAGGAATGCGCAGCGCTGGAGACAGCGTTTACGCAGGCTCTGCCCTGCCCTACTGTGCAGGTGCCGTAGTGTTTGCACTCAGCAAACGATGCAGTTACCCGGTCCCCCGGTGCCCTGCAGCCAGGACCCCGGAGTGGTGTACCCTGTTGCAACCCCATATGGTCTAGGTCCAGCGGTGTAGTTGCGCGGTGTCGTACAGCCAGGCCCCCCGAGTGGTGCCCCCCGTTGTCCCCCCAACCCACCCGCTCTGGATGGAGCTGCCGTAAATGGCGTAGCCGTCCCCACCAGCGCTTCCGAAGAACAGGTACGGCATGGGTACAAGCACGTACATGATGCCCGTCAGCATGGGCCACCTGGGGCGCGGGTGAGGTGGGATGTGGGTGGGGCCAGGGGCCGCACAAATGGGTTCGAGGTACGAGCGGCCTGAGGTACGCGTGCGCAGGTAGCATATGACCACGGTGAGGCTCGCTGTTGCTGCTTGAACACGCGTAACGCGTTGCAGACTACGATGTGTTCGTGCGCAGCGGTAGCTGTTGGCACGTTGGTGAGGAGTGGGGGAGAGGGAAGGGATGGCCTGAGCAGCTGGGGGCGCGAGGCTCCCTTGGCACTCCTGGTCGACCGGAGGCACACGCGCAGCGTGCAGTTCGTTGTCCTTTACCAGTCGCTCACCAGTTGTTGAACAGAACACATCCCTGCACGAACGCAGCAGGGCAAGTCTGTCAGGGCTGTCCGATAGGGAGAGGCCTGTCGCTGGATGGTCGGAGTCAGGCCTCTAGCCCTTGCCATCCGCTTCCACTCACCAGGAGTTGCAGGAGAGCTCCTGTGCTAAACATGCATGCTAGCACCAAGATAACTGCGCAGCAGCATGAAGGAGGTAAGCTGCGTAAGCAATGTCCGTTTTGTGTCGCACACGCTCCACTTCGCTGCGCATGCATTCCAGTAATACCTCTAGAATCTGTTATCGCCATGTTTGATTTTGGTGGCTGCTATTTGTCCTTTGAACGCTTCGGGAGGTGTCAGGGCTCGGACGGACAAGAAGGTATCTTGACGTAGTTCAGACGCGACGCAGACGTTGCAGGACTACAACGAGGTTTAGGGTGTTTAAGGTACACACTGGAAAGCGGTTTGCGAAGTGCTCATTACTACGACGCGACCGAAACCACCACGTGGATTCGGCAACCGCCCCGGCCAACCCACAACTATGCATCCGCTCAGTGACGCGAAGCGCCTGACCACCCTTGATCAGGTCATCGGAAATCGGCCACGTCATGTACTTGATTACAAGAGGAACCACAGCTGCATGAGCCAAAACGTATGTGCCAACCTGCAGGCACGCTGTCTCAGGGGTACGCGCAACGGGGGGCCCGCTACAAGCCGATCTGCAACCATCCCTTGCTCATCACGCCTGGCCATCAACCCATGCATGCTGAGGACAATGCACTACAGCTTCAACGCGGACACACACTAATTTCTTCCAGTCGCGCCACCAAACGCCTACGCACGACATGCATACCAGTAGAAGGGCTGGGACCCTTCGTACGGCAGCATGCCTGCATTGCAACAGCGTTCGGTTGTTCACGGTCTCAAGGCAAATAGCCACTCTCGGTCTAGGCACTCCAACACCATGTCCCATGCACGCCTCTTCACACCTGGTGGCTTCCCTGAGAAGCCGTGGCCTCCCAACAGGCAAGCATATGTATCAGTAGCGAACAGCCACCTTTGAACCATACCGCACCCGCGCACACCCCTCTCACATGCCATTAGTCAACCCTTTACGGTACTATGTAGCGAAGACCACTGCGGTGCCCAACGCGTCCCCTGCACCGCACGAGCGCGAGTGCCGGCATGTCAAACACCCGTGGCGACCCCCCATGAGCCGCTCCAGCCTGCAGCATGCAGCGTGATATAGTACACTGGCCTACAGCCGTCAACGCATGCGCACAACCTGCGTTTTCCTCCTCCGATACAGCAGCGGCTACCTTCCGGTCTCCACGTAAGACCCCGTGGCCCACGCGTGCCCAGCCCAGCGCTCCATGCACGCTGGCCCGATCGAGATACTCCACATAACGACGCTGCTTGCAAGCGCCAGCCAGCGGTTCCCTGCTGACGACTGTCCAACGTCGAGCAACGGGACCAGAGCTCCAATGCGCCAGACCGTTGGTTTGCACGCAGTGGCAGTGGCCCCCACCGGTGCAAGAAGCACAGCAGCTCCACAACCCGCCAACCCGCCAATGGCCGCCGCCGTTCGAGACGTAGAGCGTGCAGCATCGACGCACGAACTCCGCACAAGATGCTGTTGGTTAAGTCGCAGTGGGCCGTGGGCCCCACCGTGCACAGCGACGCCGGGCTGGCAGCTCTGCGAACTCCGTGTCACGGTGGCCCCAGCAGCACGGTGCATCACGCACAGCAGCTCCGCGCCCCGTCTCACGGCGGCCCCAGCACCACCGCACCCCGCTCCACCCGTTGTACCCGCAGGTTGGGCTGTGGCCCTGCCGCTGACCCTGAGCCAGCCGCTTGCCGGTCCTGCGCGGCAAGGAGCGCCCCAGGCAGCTAGCAATGAGGAGGTACGCACGCGTTCAGCAGTGACAGGAAGGGTGCATGGGTAACTGCGGCTGGTACGAGCAAGGAAAGTCGACCCGGACGCGCAATGAACGGCTGTGCGGTCGTGACGACCCCCACAGCCCCCGCCCGCTTTTGGCTGCCACCGTATGGTGGTGTCTAGGATAACCGAGGCGCTCGTACAGGCTCCCGTAACGTTTCTGCCCCCGAAAGGCATGTTCCGAACCCCGGGGAAGGCATGCGCACCTTTCTCCGCTGGTCCTTGTGAGGGTCAGCGTGGCTGTCCTGCCGCCCGCCGGCATCCCCGGCACCTGTCGTGCCGTCGGAGGCTGCGTGTGTGTGCCCTTCCGCTGGGGGCGAGCCCCCACCGCCTGGCCCTTGCCGCCCTGCCGCTGCATCGCTCTCATCCAGGAACGCGTTAGCGTAGTCCCCATGCTGGTCGTGCATTTGGCTGGTGGCAAACCATGTTAGTCCCTGCGCATGGCATCAGAGCGGGCGGGCGCTGCATTGGATATGAGGCCAGAAGGCAGCTGAGCAACACCAACGGCAGGGTGGGTGGTATGCGCAGGTGTGGCGTGTGTCAAGTGTCCCGGCAATGGCTGGAGGCCTGTAGCCACACTAACATCCGTTCCCTTCTGGCTGCCCACCTGCACGCCACCGGCTTCCGGGGACTCCACTTCTCTTAGGATGGGCTCCTGGGCAACGACGACGGTGTCAGGCACCGTCCTGCTGCCATAACCCGACCTGGGGATGCCCCGTGCGTAAGCTGTGCCGGCTGACTGGTACGTTTTGCTATTCCATTGGTCCTGGTAGTCGTCATCCTGGTCGTCCGCGTCCTGGGTAACAGGCAGCGTATACGCGTCAGCACGTATGCTCGCCCTCGCGTTCTGGCGAAGGGGTCTGCTGCCCTCTAACCTTGGTTCCCCATATGTAGTCTTTAATCTTGTTCAGGAAGTTCATCTATGTCAAGGCAGCCGATCCAGAAGGACCCAAACGCCCAACGATGCAGCGCCTGTGCACTTTATCTTGCAGGCGCCTCGTGCACGCCCTGTTAGGCGAATACAGCTTGTAAGATGTAGCAAAAATCTCTCAGTGAGCAACCTTACAGGTGGGTGCAAAGGAAGCAGGGTAGGAATCGGACTTTGGGGACGCCGGCCAGAAAGCTTTGGCTCTTATCCTATGCACGTAGAATAATTGCTCGTTAACTGAGAGGATGAATGTGCGTTTCTCTATGAGCACCTATGGTGCAAGCCGTGCTGTGGTTGCGCCGGTCCATGCACACCGGCAGCTGTCACTTCCAATTGGGCTCGAAACAACCCCGTCCTTACGCCCTTCATAGACATATGACAAGCAAGTAAGAGTTACATAGATTGTTCGGCACTTGACAATTAGCTAGGTGTCGGAGCGCACGACTTTGCTATCAGCTGTCCCAACAGCCAACGTCACCCAACTGGCCTACCCTGCCATAGCGTAACCCCAGTCTTTGGAAGCACGTACTGACACACGTGTGAGCGACCGCTGAGCACTCGCCTCTGATCGTTAGCGCAGCCGGGTTCATCCCTGGTCATCGCAAAATGCGGACCGGGCGCGCCGTCGTTGTAAGCGGTCGCCCCGCGGCCGCCAAAGCTCCTAGTATCTGCCGAAATGTGGACGGTCGCCGCCTTTCCGTCATCCGACACTTCAGCACTGCTGCTCAGCCTACCGTGGAGGTGAGCGCCCTCGTCTGTTACCCCTTTTTTCCCGCAACCCGCAAAGGGATCCTGCCATTGTAAACGAAAACTGGACTTACGATCATGCAGGTTGGACAGCAAAAGCAGCAACGGCCGGTCACGCAGCCGCAGGGCCCCTTAGGCCGCCTGGCTCTGGACTCGTTGACTTCCGCGGCCGTGGGGACAGAGGTCATGCAGACGCTCACTGGCGTGGCGTCAACCAGTCAGTCGTATCAGGTAAGCGCACGCCTGGCGGGAACCGCAACACTTGCCTCAAGGACGCGCTGCTGCGGACACGGGCGAAGAATGAGCCTGCATGTGGGCCTTGAGCTCATGCCGTTTTGGTTAGCTGTGCACATGCATGTAACCAATGCCAACTCTCCACCACGTGCCGCAACACCTTTCACCACCACGTGTTGGCGCCTCCCTCAGGTCCTGGACGCCCTCAGCAAGGCTGCTCTCCTTCTGCGTGACACAGCGTTGGGCTTGTCGCGCGGCGGTAGTGGCCAGGACTCGTACACCAGGGCTCAGCTACAGGTGCGACCAAGACTCATATACGAAATCGAGGCGCCAACCGTTGGCCCAGTACAGCCCACCCATAACCAGCAGCGCTGACAAGCCACTGCCCACCACCCCCTGGTGCCCCAGGCCCTGTTCCAAAGCGGGTACGACATCAGCGTCTCGCTCTTACAGGTACGGCATACAGGCCTTGCATCCGCGCCGCTGCGTCGGGAGCGCCACAGGTTGCAGTGCCCTTGCTGAACTGGCCGTGCATGGCCGCACGAGGCCTTATGCAGTGGGTTGGACAACTGCGGGTGTCTGGGTCTGCCTTACAGAGCGTTAGCTTTGCTTGGGGCGCTTTCCTCGCTGCCGAACTGGTCAATTTACTCAGCACGGGCGCCAGAGAGCGCGCCATGTCCGGCGGAGCCGCAAAGCGCCTCCGTGTCACAACGAGTGTGTACCTGCTTGCCCGCAGGCGTTGCCGCACTGCCCTGACGCGTACTACCCAGCGTCGGTTATCCCGGAGACCGCCAAGACGCTCTTCCACCTGCACAACCTGCTGCTCCAGGTGAGTTATTGATGCGCACCCCCCAGTCTGCTGCTGCCTGGAATACGTTGCTCCCAGGCTGTGCTCGCCGATCTACACCGCAGCCTCGTAGACCTCATGCTCGATACGCACTACTAGCGCACTCACACGATGCGCCGCGGCCAGGTGACCCAGATGGCTCAACGCAAAACCTAACCCACGCACTCCGCTCCTTGGCTTGCTTCCCTGCCACAGGCCGCCTACGCCAGCCAACAGGACTTCGAGCCTTATACGGTAAGCCGTCGCCCACACTGCCGCCCTACCTCCTGACCGCCTGCCACCTGCTTGACGCCCCACATCGTGTCCTCGGGCTTCACGCGTTCCCACGTTTCCCGGCAACATGCCTTCTCGCCCTCCTCGCCCGCGCCCCTCCTCCACCCCTTCCCCTCCCCCCTCTGCCCCACATCTTCCCTCCCCCAGGAGCTGATGCAGGCGGGCCTGGGCCTGTACCTGCTCAAGGCGCCCCGCCCCCTGGTGGCCTTCTCCAACGGCCAGCTGGACGACGTGCTGGACGCGCTGGCGCACCAGGACATGTGGAGGCTGCAGCGCCTGTTGTGGCAGCAGGTGCTGGCGTGCATGCCCAAGTGGGACAGCCTACAGGTGCGTAAATTGGGCCGGCTGGCTGGGGTGCGGGAAGAGGGGGAATGGGGAGAGGGGAGGCGCTGTGCCTGGTGCTAGGGCGGTCGGCCACGGCGTTTCCCGCAAGGGCGCACAGTTGCCTGGTCGCTGTCGTAAGTATCTGTAACCAAAGCGTAACCTAACTGTTTGTCCCGCTGCCCTTCTCCACCCTGAGCAGGACCTGTGCAGCGTGGTGACCGAGTGCGAGCAGCAGGCCATGGCAGCCGCCACAGCGGCCGCGGCAGCAGCTGGCCAGCCGCCACCCCCAACCCCGCCTCCACCTCCACCTCCCCCGCCGCCCCCAGTGCGCATCACCCGCTCCACCTGGAGGACGGCCCTCGACCCAGACGCCCCACACACCAACACCAACGCCCACTCTGCTAACCCACACCCCAGCACCACCACCACTGACCCATGGGTCCCCACCTCGAACCGCGCCAGCACCACCGCGGCGGCCAGCAGCAGCCTGTACGACAAGCGCTCCGAGCTGGAGGAGTACGGCAGGCTGATGTCGGAGTGCATCCGTACGGCACTGGAGGTGGCCGCCGTCAAGCTGCCAGCGTGCGCGGATCCACCGGCTGCTGCCCGGCAGCTGCTGGACGTGGTAACCGCCTTCGACGCGCGGCAGCGGAACCACACGGCGCCCCCCTCGCTGCGCTACACCTTCATGCCCGGCCCCGAGTGGCTCACGGCGGTGGCGGAGGCGGGCATGAGGGCGGACGAGCGGCTGCCGGCGGCGCAGGTGGGGCTAACCGCTAACCGCACACTTTTGCTGCCGCCCTAGCGCCCCTGGGTCCGCGTGCCCTGTCCCTGTCACCCCTGCCTACACCTCTTCCACAGGCAACCTGACGAATGTGACTATTGCCCACCTGGCGTTGGACCCCGTGCCTTTCCTTTTCTTATTTCTGCCTCCAGGTGGTCCAGCTGCTGCAGGACCTGGACGCCCTGGCCTGGAGCTCTGTCATTCCTGCATGTGCCGTCCTGCATGTGCCGTCAACCCGCCGTTACAACGTCACAACCCCGGCCCCCTGTCCATCGCACCCGTGTCCACCGCACGTTCCCTTGCCCAGGTGGTCCAGCTGCTGCAGGATCTGGACGCCCTGGCCCCCAAGCCCCTGGAGTCCTCGGAGCCGTCCCCAGAGGCGGGGCCGGCGGCGCCCCCAGCCCGGCGGTGGATGGGCCCCGCGGGCCAGGTGGCGGTGGAGGCGGCGGTGCTGCGGCACCTTGACAGCAACGCGTGGAGCCCGCAGCAGGCTATGGCGGTGGTGCAGGTGCGGGGGTGGGCGGATGGGCAGGGTTTGCGGGTGAGTCGGCAGGCCTGCCATCCTGCACGGGCCGTTCTTGGGCAGCTTGCATTCAGTGGTACAGATTGTTAGCGAGCTGGTCGCGCTGTGCTGCTGTGCGTAATCACGTGTTGACACCACCACCTCCGTGGTACGTTTGCTTATCTTCTGTGCCATGTGCAATTCCAGGCTCTGTCGGGCAAGTGCCAGCGGCCGCCCAGCGACAAGCTGTGCTCTGCCGTGGAGGGCCTCATGCTGGCATGCGGAGCGGCGCAGCACGACACGCAGCTGCTGTGCACCATGCTGCAGGTGGGGGCCGCGCGGTACTCATGCATTGCATCCTTCAGACTGGACCAAATGCACTTTACCGGTTTCACCCGCCCCATGAGCTTGAGCGACACTGGCATCTTAGCACCAGAGGACGCCGGGCCAGAGTACCTAAGATTAACCGTACACGATACACCGCAGCGCGGGTTGCTGGGCCTAACACGTACCCTGCGCACTATGTTACTCCCGGCGCTCTTTGGCAACAGGACGCGGTGGCGTTCGCCTGTCCGGCTGGCGGCAGCAGCGCGCAGCTGTCCCGTGCGCACACCTCCCTGGTGCGCACCGCGCTCAACCGCGCCGTGTGCGTGGTGGGGACCGCCATGACGGGAGGGGCAGGAGCTGCGAATGGCAGCAGGGCCGCTGCAGGTGAGGAAGCGACACCCCATCCCCCGGGCCCCTCTTAGCAAGCAGCGAAGCGCCAAAGGAAGTTTACGTTGACTCACATGTGATGCGGCGCTGCGCCTGCTCAGCCCGCCTTGTCATATCGCTATGCTAGGCACCGAAGCAATGACGGAGTGTATGAACATTAGTGTCTTCTGACTCTCGCTTCAACCCCCCGGCCCCACCGTGTCCTCCACTGTAACTGCAGCTGACGCTCGGGAGTTCCTTTTCGATCGCTACCCCAGCTTCCTCAAGGCGGCACGGCGCTTCAGCTACCCGGTGGAGGTGGGTTTCTGGGGCTGCCAATTCCGGTTATACCCCTGACCTGCACCCATGCACAGGCTGGTCGTAACCGCGCGGTACTGCCCAAACGCCTATGGCCCGCTGCGCTCTGCGTCAGGGGAACAGTGGCGCAAGCTCGGCCGTGCAGCTTGAAAAATATCAAACCCTTACTGCTCTTCACACCATGCCCCCTGCCAGGCCTTCCGCGTGCACGACTACGCCATGGAGCTGTACACCTACCTCGCCTCGGCACCAGGTGCGCACCTAACGGCATACGAAATGCTGACGCACGCTCAGCAGCGAATATCGGTCTAGGACACTGCCAGGATCGCCTCTCCTCTCTCACCTACGGGCCTTCCTAAGGTTCCCGAGACGCACGCGCTTAACCAACGCTTTGTCCGGTGTCGTGCATGTCGCAGAAAAATCCTATGTGCATGCTCTTATCCCCTTGTCACCTTTTCACCATGCTCCCTTGCCACCTCCCCAGGCCACGAGCTGGTGGCCGTGGGCCCCGAGGGCTTCACGCGCGCCATCCAGGCGGTGGAGGCGGCGCCCTGCTGCCACGACCCGCAGTGGGCGGCCGGCTTCGAGCGCGCCGTGCTCACCCTGGTTGCCGTGCAGGTGCGTGCGAGCGGTGTCACACACAGATGTCCTATCACCCTCTGACCCTGGCCTTACCCAACCGCCCTACGGGCGCATTGCAGTGTTGCGCTTTTTGCCAGCGCCATTCACTCAGTAAGAAGCGCGGTGCTGTCCTTCTCAATGACTTCCTGCCCATACCGGCTTACCCTGGCCCCGTTGTCCCCCTGTTCTGTATTCTTTTATCACTCGCCCACTCGCCCCGCTGACCCCTGCATGCAGTTCTCCGTGGGCTACACGCACCCCAAGCGCTGGCTGGGCCTGCTGCGCGCCCTGGTGCACGCGCTGCCCTTCCCCATGCCCTCCCTGGCCGCCGGCGTCAAGGCCATGTGCGTGCGCCTGTGCGACACCGCCCGCCACGCTGAGTACTTCTACTCGCTGCTGCCCCTCATGGGCACCCTGGAGCGCCGGGCCTCCGCCGTGGGCAACGCGGGCTGGGAGGCGCACCATGCCGCGCAGGAGCAGCTGCACCTGCAGCAGCACCACCGCCACCTGCGCCACGGTAATACGCAGGGCAGCGGCAGCATGCCGCAGGACGACGAGGACCACCTGCAGCAGCTGACGAACAAGTTCAAGATGAGCCACGGGGGCACCAAGCGGCCATCGACGGGCGGGTCAGCTGGGGGCAGCGCCACCAGTGGATCCCAGGCTTCCACCAGCAGCAGCACTAACCCCACGTCGAAGCCCCCGGGGCCCGGGGGCTACATGGGGCACTCACAGAGCAGCGCCCCCGGCAGCTGGCGCAAGGACGGGGTCTACTCCTCCTCCGCATCCAACGCCAAAGGCAGCACAGCGGGGGGTGCTGCGGCCAGCGGCGGGCTGCCTGCGCTGCCGCCCCCGCCTGACATCTCCAGGTACCTGGTTTCGGAGGAGGAGTTTGCGCGCTGGGAGTTCGACCTTGGCAGGCGGCTGGCCCTGAGCATGGCGTGTGCGAGGGACCAGGGGGTGGTGGCGCGGCGGCTGCTGGAGCTGGGCATCAGCAGGGGGTGAGGGCGTGGGCGGATTGGCAGCTTGGGTTGAAGGCGGCGATGGGGCGATGGAGCAGGAATGGAGTTGGGCGGGATGATAGACGTGGGCAAAGGTTCAACATGTTGTTGGACGGGTCTCGGTGGGGCGGAGACAGGTGGAGCGGGGAGGCAAGGGCAGATGGGCTGGCAGCGGTGCGCTGGGCGTGGAGGTGGTAGAGGGTTGGTGGATTGGGCGTTGCGCTTGTAGTTTGGGCTGCTGGTGGGTTACGCAATGGCAGGTAGCATGCGGAATCGAAGGCGGCTTGTTGTCTTGTGGCCGACATGACCTGTGGATGCGCTTAGTTTTAGATCATGTGTCTTGTCTTGCGGAATACACGTGTAGACCAGCTGGCGGACCATGTACAGTGTCTTAGCATCAATTCTTTCAGACATATTGCGCGTGGCTGCTGGACTGCGCCGCCAAAGCAGTCCAGGCCACGGTTTTATTCGCAACTGGCGCGGTTGCTCGTGTGGGACTTTAGCTTGTAGTCTTTTCGGTTGAGGGCAGGACATGGCTCTTTGGATATGACGCGTACGGGTGTGCCGTGATTGTGGTGCAACCTTAGCCTCGTAGGTGATCTGTATAGCATGACTCATCAATTGATAGGACTTGGCCCGTGGACTTGACCCTAGCCCGGCATCTTGGGCGTGCTGCGTAGATGAGGTGCATGGTGTGCGGTTGCTAAGGTTGAACGTTGAAGGCCGTTCCCTGACCGCATGCGACCGTGACCTTTAGTACATGTAGTGCTGACCTTGCTCAGTAGACTCTTATCTTGGTGGCGTGGAGACTTTGCGTCACGGTTTGGAAATTGGCCTGTGAACACTCGACCTCCGTAGACTGGGGGGTGGCTAGTTGCGTGTGCCTTGTGGATATCTCGATCAAAATGTGTAGGGTACGATAGTTGTTGTGCGCAAGTCCAAGGGCTTCAAGGTTGTTACAGGTCCACAGTTGGGTGGGGTGGGGCACTGGGTCGTGGTGCACACGTCTTTGGGCAAGCACACGCCTGCTTACGCAGCAGGCAGCTGCCCACCGTCACCACCAATGTCGCAATAGCACAGTGTGTTCGTGTCCCACCGCTATCCATGTAACGTAGAGATATGCCACCACCCTTGAACATGAACATATGTACAGTGTGCTGGCCTGCAGCCAGCCCGCAGCATCTAGCCACCTCCACCCAGCAACACAGGACGTGGACACACACGTGCTCCTGCTTCCGGGCGCCCTTCTCAAACACCGCTAGCCATAGGCAGCTGCCAACTCCGTCTGCTGTCCACCGCTGCGAGAGGGGCTCGCTTAGAAGTCGTTTGCGTCGTCATCGTCGTCCTGGATGAAGTGGTTGCCACCCTCCTCGTCCTCCTGCAGGGGGGCACACAGAACAAGCACGCGGGCAGGCGGGGTCTCAGGCTCTCATGCTCGCTGCAACACACAGCCGTTCCGGTTATGGACCCCCGGCCTTGGCCCACAGTGCGACACTGGATCACACCGTGGGCGCGCATATTGAAGGACAAGCAAAAGCCTTTTGCCAGCATGGACACGGCTCCTCCACGGCTCACGACCGGCCACGCTGAACTGCTGTACTCAGTCCAAATAAAGTACCGGTACACTGCCCTGTGCTGTATAACGCACAGCCAAGGACATTAATCCTCATGGCACCGCCCGTCAGGCGCCACTTGTACGGTACACCCACGCCGCACTCACCATGCCGCCGCCGTTCATGTACCCGTAGCCGCCGCCCGCCCCGCCGTACCCGCCGCCTCCTCCTCCTCCGCCGTACCCCCCGTTCATGCCGCTCTCCGACCCCGCCCGCGACACGTCCCCGCCGTCCGTGTTGTCGTCCTCGTCAATGGACGCCTCGTCGTCAAAGTCGCCATCCAGGTTGCCCACAACCTGCATGAGAACGAGGTGGCAAGCATCGTCAGCACCATGACTCCTTTCCTGCCTAACGCGACCTTCGCGCATGCTCACCAACGCCAAGCCATATGGTAATTACCGATACACACGACGACGCACCGCTAACCCAAACCATGCAAGCCGCAGCCCCAACAACCTCCCAGCCCTATGTCCATCACCCCGTCCCCGCACTCACCCGCCCGCCGCCGCCTCCCCTGCCGCCCTGCCCCCCTCCGAACTGGTCTTGCCCCCTGCGCGTGGTGCCCTTTGCCGGCGCCCCCCGGCCGTCGTCCAGGTCGTCCTCGCCGTCCTCCGCCTCCTCGCCGTCCTCGCTGAGGTCCAGGTCGTCGTCGTCGAAGTTCATGTTGGACTCGTCCACCTCCTGCTCGCCGCGGAGGATGCGCAGCTCCTCCTCCCTAGGAGGGAAGGGGAATTAATATAATAATTGTTATAATTTTTATATGTCTTCGCTGACGTCCAGGAAGGTTCATGTTGGACTCGTCCACCTCCTGCTCGCCGCGGAGGATGCGCAGCTCCTCCTCCCTAGGAGGGAAGGGGAATTAATATAATAATTGTTATAATTTTTATATGTCTTCGCTGACGTCCAGGAAGGTTCATGTTGGACTCGTCCACCTCCTGCTCGCCGCGGAGGATGCGCAGCTCCTCCTCCCTGGGAGAGGAAACAAAATACTAGTACTCAGTAACACGTGTAGAGATAAGGAATCGTTGTGGTGTTGCGTAGGAAAGGTAGAAGGGGGCGTCGGGTTTGGTGTACAGGATGCGCAGCGCTTCCTGCGGTACTGGGGGGAAGGAAGGGGTAGAGTAGGGGTGGACAAGAGGGTCGTGTTGAGGAAGGAGGGGAGGACGGATGCAGACAAGGGTCATTTGGGGGAAGGGCCCCGGCTGGGAGGTACCGGGAACGGGCGAGAGGAGAAGGGCTGTGTGTACGGTATGCGATGCAGCTGCGTGGACAAGTTAGGGCTGTGTGTGGGGGGGGAGGAGGAGGGTGTCGCGCTGGCATAGCGGTAGCGCAGGAAATGGCGGAGTCCGCAAAAGGTGTGGCGATGGGCATGGTGTGGGGAGCAGTGGGGATTGCAGAGCGTTAGACCTTGCTGACACCCGGTATGCACGTGTGTGCCGGGGCTTGTTGAGCCCAGGAAGAGCAGGCCTGGTGCACGTCACAGGGCGGAACAAGCAGTGCCGCAACTTCCAAAACGCATCGCAGCCCCAGCACCCACTTTAGCCGCTTCTGCATCTTCTTGAGCCGCCGCTCCTGGTCCTCCATCTTCTCCTGCTCCGCCTGGTAGTACGCCTCCAGCTCGTTCTCCAGGAACTCCAGGTTGCGGAACTTGTCCAGGTACTGCGTTAAGGGGCAAAGGGATGTTGGAGTGGGGTATTGGTGTTAGGGAGCCGTTGTCATGTTAGAGAGTTGCGGAATGGTGTTGGGGTTTGGGGAGAAAGGTGTTGGGGGCGGGGGGTTGGTGAGCACAAGCGCAGCGAAAGCGACGGTAGCGGCAGGTGTCTTTTGCGCAGCCAGCGCTGGGGTAGCCAACTTGCAGCACCCATGGCCTTAAGCCACGCTGCCTGTCCGGCCAACCGGGCTCCACCGGCTTGCCAACCCACGACTGCCGGGCTGCATCAGAGAGGCCGCATCCCGCCACGCAGAACACCGCCCCCCATCCAAGGCCCTACCGCCATCAACGCCCTTGCTTTCACATCCACCTGCCTTACAACCACAATACACCTCAACCCACACCCCAACTTGTAACACACAATCCCCTCCCCCATCCCCACATTTGCTGCCCCTGCAGCCGTTCGTCCTCGTCTACGTAGGCCCCACACCCCATCAATAAATAAACTACAAATGGTTATTTATGTAATACCACCCCCGCACCCCCTCCCCCTGGCCCCCCCTTACGTTTGTGTAGAGCGCGTTGAGCTCCCCCTGCAGCCGCTCGTACTCGTCCATGTAGCCGCCCACCCCCCATAAATTAAATAAACAATTAAATCAACAATAAATATTCAATAACCACCCCGTCCCCTGCATCCGCCCCACATTTGTGTACAGCGCGTTCAGCTCCCCCTGCAGCCGCTCGTACTCGTCCATATAGGCGGGCCGCACGTTCTGCAGCGTGGACAGCCGCTTCTCGTGGCGCTCCAGGTCCTGCTTCTTCTTCTCGATGCGCATGTCCAGCGTCTTCTCGTTGCGCTCCAGCTCCTCCATCTGGTTCTCCAGCGACCGCACGTTGTCCTCGACCTGCACAGTAGTTATAACGGGGTGGCGCGGCGGGTGTGGTTGGTGCGCATGGTGAGAAATCATCAGCACCGGTACAGGCACCCGTCTGGGACGCAGTGGCTCCGTATGCCCCGGCAAGGACATCCGCTGGAAATTGCTGGTTGTGCCTTGCATAGCACGCTTATGCACGCCACAGCCAGCATGAGCGCCTCATCAGAACCACGAGCACCTTGCCCCTGGCCACGTACCAATCCTGCTACCGCTCCCTTCCCAGTCCCCCAACCCCCTCTCCCCCCACCTGCGAAATGGACTTCCTTGATCGACCGTGGTACTGCCACCCTTCACCCCACATGCTTCACCGCGTTACTAGCACTGTGTTCCCCACCTGCGCGATGGCCTCCTTGATGGACCGCTCCACAAAGTCCTGGTCCACGTGCCCCGCCACCGCCCGCGCCCTCGCCTCCTTGAGCTCCGTCTCCTGCCCCAGCGCGTCATACAGCGCGGCGCCCGCCTTTATGATCTCGCTGGCTGACGCCTTGATCTCCTTGGGGTTGAAGCCCTTGAGCGCGTTGGCCAGGTCCACGCCCTCCGCCTGGTCCTGCGGGGAGAGAGGGGACAGGGATTGCAGTGTGTGGGTTAGCTATACAACTGTGTGCAGGATGGGGTGTCGAGGGTGTGGGAATGTGTGGCCAGATCCACGCTCTCGGCCTGGGTCTGTGGGTTGGGGAGGCAGAGGACAGGAAACGGGGGCAGGGGGTTGAGGGGGGAGGGAATGGATGGGATGGGTGGTGCAGCCGGAGCCGTTGGCCAGGTCCACGCTCTCCGCCTGGTCCTGCGAGGCGCGAGGAGAGGGATGCGGGTGCGTGGAGGAGCTAAACGGTCCATGGGCGACTAATATCGTAGTGACCCTGCTGGTGCGCTGGATGCAGTCCATGCGCGGACGTGGTCCGACTGTGTCCAGGGGCAGCCGGCCAGCCCCGGGGTGAAGGCCGGCCGCTGCCCCCTGGCGCTCATGGCGGCGAATTACCGCCTTTCGACACGCTGCGTGCGTGGAGTCAAGCCCGCCACCACCACCACCACCACCAGAATACCGCGCGGTTATGTGCATGCTTGCTACTTGTGAGCGGAGCGCCGGTGCCGCTTCCGTAACCTTTCGTACCAGTAGCCGTACGAAGCTCCGTGGGTGGCTGGTTGCTGGCAGCCTGTGGCACCAGTGATGCAACCCGGGGCCCGCAGGAGGCCACCGCCCCTCGGGGCCCCTGTACCCAGGCAAGGGGCTCGGCCAAGGTGTTGCCCGCGGCCCCTCCCCGTGCAGCAGCTGCTCCTGGCACCGCAGCCGCCCGGCGCCAAGGTCCCTGTGGTGCCTAGCGAGCGGCTGGTTGGCTGGTGCTGCGGTAACCATGGGCCACAGGAGCGGCCCACCACCCGGCAAGGTGCTGGTCCCACATGTTGCCCACGGTCCTCTCCCCATGCAGCAGGCCGTTTCCGGTTCAGTTACTTGCCGCTTCGTGGTCCCTCCCCGTGCAGCAGCTGCTTCTGGCACCGCGGCAGGTACCAGCATGGCCTTGGCCCTTTGTGGGTGGCCCCTTGCCACCCCACCCGCCCACCCACAACCCTGCCCACCTCGTCCACGTCCCCAGCTTTCGAGGTGGCTTTGTACAGCAATGAAGCAAGCTTGAGCAGCTCCTTCACGGCATTGCCGTCCGCTGCGTACAGGCGCTTGATGTTCAGCTTCATACGGGCTTTGGTCAGCATGACCTGGGCCACCGACTGAAGGAACTTCACGCGGTCCCCTTCCGTGCTGATGTCATCCGCTATTTCAACCCCAGGGTAGTACCTGCACCAACAGTAGGTGGTTCTCCTTACAGCGCCGCCCAACTGCTGGTCGGGGCGAAGGACATGCCAGCGGTCTCACCGCTGAACGAGCCAGTAGAGACAGTCCGCGACCAGCTCGAAGTTTGGGACCCGGAAGTTCTCCATTGATATCAAGCGAGGGTACCCCAACGCCTTCATCACCTCCGTGTAAGCTGCAGTCAAGAGAGACGCAAACGCTTCCATTGAGTTCAATGGGTATGCGGACGCGGCCTGGTTGGACGGCCTGCTGCGTTTCAAGCTGTTATACTCACATCTAAGTTCTCGAAAAGACATCTTTACAGCCTGTCTATGTCAAAGCCCGGCAGGGCAGGTGAAGTCCACCCTTGTCCCAGTTCTCACGACGGGGGCTTGCCTACATTTAATACATGAAGGAATTCTTACGCTACTACGGTTAGGCCCGGGCAAAAGGTTGCGTATTGCTCCTGCCAGAGCCTTGCCGTACCGTTGAAATCCTGGGCTGTGTCGGAAGGCTTTGTGCCCTTTCGCTGCTGCAGACCGCTGCTACCCTAATAGTTTAGGTCATTTTCCCCTTAGGTGGGGCTTTGTAGTGAACTACCGGCAAAATGAAGCTGTTGCCGGAGAGCCTTCAGCAGGAGGCAGCGTCCGCTGCCCTGGTGGCCGGCTGGGTGATGTGGTACCTCGACACTCAGATGCTGCCGTCGCTGATGCGCGAGCACAAGCTCCACGCATGCTGGGCCGCTGCCTACAAGAGGTATCACGAGACCATCTGGAAGTTCAACTACTCGTATGACCGCGAGCTGCGCTACTCGGCGGTCTCCAAGAACCAGGTCATGGAGCACCTGCACCATACTGCTCCTAAGTCGGTGTCGGACCACGTGATGAAGATGCTGGCGGCCAACAACAAGGTCTACGAGGCCTTCAACCCCAGCAGCAAGCGCCTGCTCATCTGGCAGACCCAGCCCTCGCTGCACTGAGCGCGATCTGTCGCGCATTGGCGGAACAGCAGCAGGAGCAGGAGTCAACACTGCGATGGGGCGAGGAGAAGCAGGCTCGGAGCTTAACCATCTGATCCGGAGCGGGATCGTAGCGGCCACGGAGGAGCTTAGGAGGCTCGTTAAGGGTGCGGCTGTTTGGGCTTAGCAGCAGGTGTGTGATGTGTATCGGGAAGTTGGGGTGTTGTGATGATGGGTTGTCGCGGGAGACCAGTCTCCCGCGACCGGCACATGCAAGGGCGCGACTGGGGCGCAATTTGGGAAGGATTGACAGCGCGTGTGCACGCCAGCATCCATGGACGTGGGAGGCTGAGGCTCATATGTGTGTGTAAAGCTTGAAGACGTGCAACCCTGCGCTGTGTGCCACCCTGACAACCCGACCAGCTTCGCGCACCCATTCCCAGCCCTGCAGCTTGTTACGTAATCGCAGCAGCCCAGGACATGGCGATCTCCCTCAGTGGCACAGTGCAGGGCGCGCAAGCAGCACAGGCCCCTGCATTGCACAGGAGCGTCAGCTGCTGCAGGGGCAGCAACGCTGGACGTCACGACACGGGCAGCTCCTGTACGGGAATGAACGACGTCTCCACTACGCTAAGCAAGCAGCAGTAATGCAGCAATGCCCAGCTGCCTGCCCGCGACCACGGTACACCAGAGCCACGTATGGCACCACCTGCCGTCCAAGGGCCCACGGGCGCACTGCTCCCACACCACGCAGGCCTGGCTCCCACGCAGCAAAAGCCATCCTGCTACCGTAAGCAAACAAGCAAGAACAAAACCAGCACAGCAACAAACCGCAGTATCAATGCAGTCTCCTAGAGCAGAAAGCAATCAGCGCATGGCATAGGCGCGGTACATGTCTCCAGACGACGACGGGCGCAGGTCAGGTGGTCCGCTGGCTCACAGCTCCTGGCCCTGCCCCTGCGCCGTCTGCGGCTGCTGCTGCCGCTGCGCCAGCCAGTGCACGGGCCACGTGGTGGCGTGGCGGGAGGCGCTGGCCAGGTAGGCGGCGATGCCTGGGGGTGTGGAGAGCAAGCAAGGTAGGTTGGTGAAGGAGAGGGTGTTGGGTCGTTGGCCGCACGGGACCAAAGGGCGGGATGGGTTTCACGTCATTGGGTTGCAGGATAGGTTCGTTGGCGGGGCAACGTGTGCGTTGGGGTGGTTGGGCTGGTTTCTGCGTCCTCATGCGCTACAGAATGGGTTTCTCTGTTGGGCAACGTGTGCGTTGGGCTTGTGGCGGCAAGCGTGTTGGGAAGGTGGGGGCACGGGGCTGTCTAACGGGATGGTCTCTGCGTCCTCCTGTGCTACAGGACAGGCTGGTAGGCTGGAAGGGATGCGTGGCTTGTATGCTCCCATGCGCAGTGGTAGGGGCGCGGGACGGCGACGACGGGGCGTCTTCACATGTGGGGACACTGGTCGCGCGGCAGTCGAGTTGTTGTCGTACGGGTATGTGTGTGGGGGCCGGTGCGTGCCTTGTGCTTATGGGGCATGCGCAACGGCTGCTGACGTACATGGCACGCGGAAGCGGAGAGGCAATTCAACTACATGTGGTGTCGCTGAGGGGGGAAGAGCGGGGGCTGTGCAGGTGGTGTCGGGCGACTTGGGCGGTGCGGAAAGCGGGCGTCAGCGGTCTAGGTGTGGTGCGCTATAGGCGCATGGGGGTTTGCCTCGTCTTTGGTGTAGGAGTGGCCCACATGGCGTCCTGCCGTTGTCGGCGTGTTGTGTAGCGGATACGGTGCGAGATGCATGCAAAACGAGCCTGAATCAGGTATAGGCAAGCGAAGTTGGGAGATAGGGTGTGGCAGGGCGAAGCAGGTATGTCGTGTGTAGGTTACACACGCCGTGCGGTGGCATTCAACATGCAATGGTGTGTATCGTTCAACTTGGACACCTTTCATAACTTGCCAACGGACACTGGACAACATGCATGGGCGCACCTCTAGTGTACATGTGAGGGGGTGGGGGCCGGTCTGCTGTGCACGGATGTGTAGGGCTTGACGTGTCAATGCAGTGATGCGAGGAGGTTGCTGCTCTAGGCACGTATGCATGTACTACACGCGCTGTTGACATACTTGCGCCGCTGCCTAAGGGGAACCTGTGTGCGTGTGTACCTGTGCGAGTCCTGCACCGCCTTTGCTTCTGCATGACGTGCAGCACAAAACGACTGTGGGATTGGTGGTATTGGTGTGTAAACTGGCCAGTCTAAACGAAAGCCGTGGTGGCATAGGTGTGTATGTTACTCCGCTGCCGTACGGCATGCGTGGGTTGCATGCAGGGGAGGTAACACAATTGGTAATTTCCTCAGGTGCAGTGTCGGTCCGGGTGGTCCGGGTGCAAGTCAGTCCGTATCCGCGAGTGCCGCGTGCACGCCAAGGACCCAGCCCACCCAGTGTAGCCAGAGCACACGGTGACCCACCAGGGGTCTCCCATGGTAACCCACGCACCTGGCAGCTGCCCGGCACCTGGTCTCCACGGCTGCACCGCTACACGGTAACCCACGCACCCACAGTCCCACACCCAGCCCACCCACAACACGGCGCACACAGTACCGGTAACCCACGCACCCGGCAACCCGGTCCCCGAAACTGCGCGGCTACACAGTAACCCACGCACCCATATAGTCCCGCACCCAGCCCACCCACGATCCGGCACACACGCTAACCCACGCACCCGGCAGCTGCGCCACCCTGCCGTGGTGCGCCACCAGGTGGGGGAAGCGCTGTCGCACCACCTCGCCGAAGCTCTCCAGGTTCAGGTCCACCTGGCGTGGGGGGACGGGTGGGTTGTGGGTTAGGTGGTAGGCGGCTCACGCAGCAGGCTGCAAGAGCAGCAGATGGTGGCATGTGGTGTGCCAGCTAGGGCCTCGTATACGCACTGGCAGCGCAATAGGGACCATTCCTCTTGCAGGCGTCAGGAACATGTCAGCCAACAGGCGAAGCCTCCGCGTGGCATCCCCTTTGCAACGGCACGCACATGCGTGTGCCTTCCAGCGGCTTCCGCTCCGCCGTATGCGTAGAGTGCCTGCCCCATGGGGGCCACCGAACCACCCGCCTCACCACCCACGCACCAGCGTTTCCGTGACTCATGCATGACGCCTTACACAGTCACCTCGCGTTTCTGCGTGACCCACCCATCCCCCGTCGCCTTGCACAGTCCCCTGGCATTTTACGGGTAACCAACCCACCAGGTCGAACGCCGCAAAGTCCACCACCGTCGGCCTGTCCCCCACCAGCCATCCGCCCTCCCCCTCGCTGTACCGCCTGCCGGCCAGCACGTGCTCCAGGCAGTACAGCCCGGGGCCCTGGGGACGTGGGGACGGGGAAAAGGCCGAGGCGCGAGGGCACTGATTTGGCAGGTGCGGAAGGGCAAGTAGGGTAAACGGTGGACTAGGCAGTACAGTCCGGGGGACCCTGGATGCGTGGGAAGGAAAGCTTAGGGCACTGATTTGGCAGGTGCCGAAGGCACGTAGGGAGGGCCGAAGGCCAGTAGGTAGGGGGTAAGCGGTGGACTGGGCAGTACAGCCCGGGGCCCTGGGGACGGGGGGAGGGCCGAGGGCGGGCAAGGACAGGTAGGCACGTAGGCACAGCTGTGCGTGCAGCAACAGGCTATGTTGGGGACGCGCTTATGGCGGTGGTGTATTATGAGGTGGCTACGCAACTTTACAGGAACTAGGCCCGGGTTGTTTCAACAGGCAAGGAGTGGCCACTTGGGGCAGAGGCGCTCAGGGCGGGGCTGGCCCCGTTAACAGGAAATGAACGCCAGGGCATGCACTGAGCACACAGCAGGCGGCAGTTAGAACATGTTCTTGCACTGTTGCATTGGGGAGCACGCATGCTATGCCCACGCCACGGGGCCTCCCACCGCCCGCCTGGCTGGCGCAGGTCTTGAGTTGGCCCCAGAAAAGGCCTGGAGCTGCCCATCCGGCCCCCCTGCCTATCACCACCACCGGTTCCGGTTCAGCTACCCTGACGCTCTGCGGTTACCCCACCACCACACATACACACACCTGCATGGCGCACGCCTTGAGCTGCTCCCCGGGCGCCAGCACGGTGTCTGTGTAGCGCTGGCGGGCGTCAGGGGAGAGCCCCTCGTCCACCACCACCACCTGGGGAGCCAGATTGCAGGCGAGGAGGGGTCAGTAGCACGACACGTGTGGAGGCGTGGGTCTGGCATGCACACACGTGGGTGCATGCTCCATTCGCCCTACGTGTGTGGCGCACCCCTGACAGGGAGGATGTTGTGAGCGTTCTTTCCGCGCCCCCGCCACGCTCGACACCTTGGCCCTTTGACTGCAGTCAAGCAATCTGTCAGTGCCCCTTGTCGCACGATTGGCAGCCCCATACATTGCCGTCCTTCCATGTGCTACAAGCCATGGCGCAGTGATGTCCCCTGCTCCTCTTGCCTCCCCCAGGCCGGGGCCAGCCCTGTTGCCCCGTGTAGACAGGGACAGCACCATGGATGGCGACCAAGGGCTGCCAGCACTGACTACATCTCGCACACTTCCGCCTTGCTCCCTCCACCCATACTGGTACTACCACGGTCCTCGCTGATGCTGCCTCCCGTGCCAACCCACGCACCACCAACACACGCACGTGCTGCCCCCGCGCACCCTGGTCTTGTGCCTCAGCTCCGCCACAGCGTCCAGCAGCATGTCCACGCGCCCCGCCGCCACCAGGCCACCGCCGCCGTACAGGTCTGCCGTACAGATTGACAGGTGGCGCACGTTTCATGGCGCGAGTCGTATCAAATCATGTCCAGCGCCTCACACATTCGCGCAGTGCGGAAGCTACCTCTCCAACGAGAGGCTAGCGCCGCAGACATGGGTGCGCCGTGGGGGACGCTCAGGTGCTGTACACTGCGCAGCTGCACGGTACTGTACTGTACGGCACAGGGCGCAATTGGTCCTGCGCAGATGACGGCCTGCCTGCCACAGAACGTCCGGCGCCCACACAGCCCCACACCCGCACGTCGCCCCCGGCATCACGGTACCCCAGCAGGCCACCCAAACCATGTCCCCACAGGCCGCCTGCCCACCCCCACACGCTACGTACTGCACCTGTCCACCCCCACACGCTACGTACTGCACCTGTCCACC
>VFQN01002609.1_pt1 | contig 27367 bp, 11 predicted proteins | sample 3512371 | NCBI WGS metagenome assembly VFQN01 (sample SAMN10412370, study PRJNA504923) | tailings metagenome | isolation source: Replicate 2 from Balatoc abandoned mine | place: Philippines: Itogon, Benguet | collected 2017-08-28
ACCTCTCCCTGTTCACCTGGCGCGACCTGCAACGAAACCTCTTCGGCCACCCAGGTGCCGGAGGCTGACGGCAGGTGCCTGCGCACACCATCCGATGCAACTCAACCGGTGGAGTCGGCGGCTGCGATGCCATGGCCCGAGCGCCTTGGCAATCGCCAGCACCACCCCTTACCGGGTCCTGGGATTCCCGAGGAAGGTCATTGGCGGGAGCGGAAGAAACGGGCGCTCCCCGGCATGATGTGGGTGACGAACGGACTCGCAGCGCCGGGAACATCCGCCCATTGGCCGTCCAGGGCGCTCGCCGATTGAAGGATCCCCGTGAAGGTGATGCGCAGCATCGCACCCTCACGGGTTATGGCCACCGACTCCGCGCCACCGAGGACGTGTGTGCGGGTGTCGGGTGTGTCAGGTGCAGCCTCAGTGTTGCCGGCCGCATCGCGCGCCACGGAATAAAAGCGATAGCTGGATCCGGGCACCCCACTGAAAGTCGCCGAGGTGCCTGTCGTCGCGATCAGCCACGGAAGGTAGGGTCCGTCATCCCGCGAGACGTACACATCGTAGGACGCGATGCCTGAGCCGCCGGCCGCGTCCTGTCCGATCCAACTCACCGGTGTCGCCCCCTCGATCTCGACAGGCATGGAGGCCATGGCGCTGACCGGCGGGAGGCCATCGATGGTGTTGGTCACCCATGGCGTCAGGATCGCGGGGTTCGCCCCATAGGTCGGATCGAAAATGATGACGGCCCGGTTGGTAAGCGCCTCCCCGTCCATCAAACCCGGTTTCGGCCGGATGACATAGGTCAGCGAGCCTTCGCCCCGATGGGTCGCATCGTTCGGCGGAAGGAAGCCGGCGTAGGGATCCTCGGGCAGATCCCCGGTGGTCGGATCGACCGACCACATCCGCCACTCCACACGTCCCGTATCCGGCTGGAACCTGATGTCCACGGCGACGTCGTGCGGATCGGTTCCGACGCGTGTCGTGGTCGTGTAGCGTTGCAGGCCCGGGGGAACCAGGATCCGCGCGTCGTTGAAGGCCACCGTTCGCAACTCGAACGAGGACCAGTCGAAGCGCTCGTCGAGTTGGTCGACAACCAGAACCTCCTGGGCCGGTGCCGCGGCGTTGGTCTTGTTCTCGAACACGATCTCGAACGGGAGCTGCTGCCCGGGCTGCACCCAACGCTCGGGACCGGCGCCCGCGAGCGCGTACTTGTCGTTGGGATCGACGCTGCCGACGATATTGAGCCAGGACTCGCGCCAACGCTGGTAGGGGAGGCTCAGCAGCCAACGGCGCATCTCCTGCTCGAACCCCGACGGGTCGTTCCACGGCTTGCCCTCCAGACTGGCCCCGGACGGGTTGCTCAGCACGGGGCTCTGGCGGTGCTTCTCCTTTGGCTGCTTCTCGTATTCGTGACTCACCAGCGTCGAGGTCAGCTCGAAGGACAACCCCAATCCACGACACTTGCGAAGCTGCCCCTTGAACCGGGTGATCATCGGGCTGCCCTGAGACGTCGACCAGGCGACCCGATCCTTCCTGGTGGCGGCGAATCCGACGAACCTGGTGTTCCCCGGGCTGACGGCCTCGTTGAAGGCCTCGGAGTGACACGAGTTGTTGATGAAATAGGTCGTGCCGGCGCCGACGTCGTCGATGGCCTTGGTGAAGGCGGTCGGCGAAACCGCGCCCCCGTTTGCAATCAGCCAACCGGTCCCGTGATCCGTCCGGCCGCCGTGACCGCTGTACACCACGACCAGGTTGTCGTCGGCATCCACCTTGCCCTGGAACTTCCGGATCTCGCTGAGGATGTTCTCCCGGGTCCAGGTCCCGACCTCGTTGGTGTCGTCATGCGCCCCGGCGATCTGCTCCTCCGGCACGCGGAGGTCCACGCGAGCATACGTCCGCATGTTCTGTTGGTCGGCGGCCACGAACGGAGTGTCCGAGGCGCCCACTCCCATCTGCCGACTGCGCGAGTAATCCTCCATCGTGATGATCACCCACCAGGTCTTCCGGATGCCGTCCCCAGGAATCTTCGAAGGCGCCCCGTGCAACGAAGGCGCGGCATCCTGGGCCACCCATTCAGGAGGAACATCGATGATCGGCATCTCGACGGGTGAGCCGACGGATTCCTCACCCATCAACCAGCGGCCGTTCACGTTTCCAAGGTAGGCATAGCGAAACGGACTGGACCGGATGAGATCCAAGTCCGCTTCCAGCAGACCGGCGTACTCGGCAACGGTGTCACCCAGCCTCGCCGGCAACGTCGCCAGCATGGCCTGCCAGGCGTCGCGGTTCGCCCCCGCGGGCATGGGGAGCGACGCCCAGCCGAACCGGCCGCCGTTCACCATCCACTGCTCGCCCATCAGGACGTCCAGGGCGACCTGAACGGGTCCGAGCGCCTTCAGGCGCACTTCCACCGTGACCTCCCGGCCCGGCCCGAGGGTCGGCAGCAGCACATCCGGATCCAACGCAAGGAATGCGAAGGAGTCGGCCCAGTTCAGCGTGCTCTCGTACAACTCGATCGAACTGGCGCCCGGAGCGGAAAACCGCAGCAACGGCAGACGTAGATCCAGCACGCCCCGGTTCCCGTAGGTCACGGTCCACGTGGTGGCCCGCCCCGCGCGTGTGGTCGAAGGCCCCCCGACCTCGGCGTAGAACTCCGGGGCCCCGCCGTCGATCACCGTCACAGCCCCCGGCAGGGTATGACCCACACCCTCCGTCGATGCCGCAACCGCCGCCGGCCCCGCCGGCATGCCCCGAAGATCGAAGGTGGCGAACGCCCGCCCCTCCTGCCGCAGACTCACCCTGCCGGCCAGGCGCTCGGTCTGTCCCGAGATGACGGCGAACCGCGTCGATGGCTGGAAACCAGTCCCCAGGATCTCCAGGGTCACCGGACCGGCATTGCCCACCCGCTCCTGAAGCACCGAATCGATCCTGAGCGGCACGGTCGACGCCCGAATCTCAAACGACGCCGGCGCGGACGCGAGCACCCGGCCAAGCGCAAGCACGTAGAAGGTGTTCGTGGTCCCCGGTTCCCCCAACCCCGACGCCACCACCGAGGTGTCGGCAACCCCGAACTCCCGGTGTCGCGCAGTGAAACCGACAGGCGTCGGAACAAACCCGCGCCCCACGTAAACCTCGGTGATCCCCGTGTCGGATCCGAGATCCAACCGGATGAGAACATCGCGCCCCGCAGGCGCCGAGCACCGGAACCATTGCCCCTCCTCGGTCGCGAGAAACGCCGACGACAACGGCGACCCGTCGACCGCGATCTCAGCAAGGTCCAGGGCCGCCGACGCGGTGGACACGCCCTGGTTGTTGTCCGAATTGGCGCCCTCAAAGACATCCCCACGACTGTTCGCGTCCACCTGCCACAGGTAGTCGCCCACCACGCCCGCAGGCACCCGAACATCCGCCTCGATCCGCTGGCTCTGACCCGGACCCAGCACCAGCGTGCGGCCCACCAGCACCTCGCCAGCCTTCAGCCGCAATCCCCCACCACCGCTTCGCGCGAGATACACGGTGTCGTGCCAGGGACCGCGGAACGGCTCAGCGCCGCGATTCGAGATGGTCCATGTCACCCGGACGAGTTCCCCTGCGGTCACCCGGCTGGGTCCCTCAACGCCGGCAACCACCAGATCAAGGGTCGAGGGCGCGCTCTCGACGAACTCAAACGCCCCGATGTCCGCAAACGCCCCGCCCTCAACGGCCGTGCCGGTGTTCGGCGAGCGCGGATCGTCGTACCGGGGCGAGCCGGCATAGTCCCGGGCGGAGGCGTGCTCGCCACCGGCGGCGTCGATGCACGGCGAGGCATGGCGCAGCCTCAGATTGTCGGTGCCGGGGTCCTTGTACAGCGGCTCAGCCGAGATGTTGCCCAGGCTGCCGGTGGGATCGGCCAGGCCGCGGTAGTTGCCGCTGCCCGCCGCGGGATTCCAGACATTGCAGTGGGTCACCACCGCCGAACCCCCGCCAAGATCATGCTCGATGCCCACCTCGATCGACCGGGACACAATGGTGTTCCGCACGTTCAACTGCCCAACGTGCTCGAGCAGCCCGATGCGGCATTCGTCGACGGTGCAGTGCACCACGTCCATCTCGCCAACCGCGGTCAGGCCTCGGTCGCATCGAAGAACCAGGCAGTTCTCGAACCGCGTCCGGCCATAACAGAACGCACCGTCCTTCAACGCGTCCGCGATCACGCTGTTGCGAACGGTCAGCGGACCGCCCAGCGCCTCGATCGCACCGCCCGCACCCCACGGATTGCCCACGGAGTTCCCGCCATACCGGATCACCGCATGATCCAGAGCGGCCGTCGCGCCATCCTCGAATCTCAGGCTCCGCCAATCGCCCGCCGCGGGCTGACTCCGCGAGCCATCCCCGTTCGAGTCGCCACCCCACGCATCGTCCCTGATCGAGGTGAAGACAACCGGTTGCGCGACGCTTCCGGCCACGGTCACCGTGCCTCCGCCCTGAACGTTCAGCCCGCGTCCGGCAGCAAACTTCACCAGGGCCCCGGCCTGAATGGTCAGCGTAACCCCAGGCGGCACGACCAGGTCCTCGCCAATCTCGTGCAGCGAATCCCCGGTCCACACCTCGTCGCCGGGCAGCGTCCCGCCGTAGGACTGGCTCTGATACCTCATCCGCGTCGCCTCGTTGCGCACCAGCGCCGAACCGGCTCCAAGCTGGAAGCGCCAGCTCCCGGCGACCGGGCGCGAATCGGACCCGTCGAGGTTCGTGTCGCCACCCGCCGTGTCATCGAGGAACGAGGTCAGCGTCACGGGTGCCCCCGATTCACCCGCAGCCGTCACTTCAGCACCGCCCTCAACCCGGAATCGGACGCCGGGAAGGAACTTCACCACCACACCCGGAGGAAGCGTCAGCCGCGCGGTCGAAGCCACGGTGAGGTCGCGCGCGACCACATGCACCCTGGCGGGATCCCAGGTCTCCACCCCGGTCATCACCCCGCCGTGCCATACGACGGAGTTGTTCACGGACACCACACGGGTGCTCTCCGACAACACCACGCCGTCCGCACGCCGAGCCCGGGCTCGGATGGCATACGAGCCGTCCGACACACCCGCGGTGTCCCAGACCGCCCCCGCGGTGGTGTCGGCCGTCGCGGACGCGATCGGGGTCACCACCCCATCCCGGATGGCGTCGAAATCGATCACCAGCGCGCCACCCGCGTCGAGCAGGACCGCCACCTCGGCGCGGATGCTGCCATGCACCCAACCCTCGGCCGGCGACAGCCACAGCATGCGGTCGGGTACGTCGCGATGCAGCGTGCCGTCCCCGCCCAACGCCGAACCGCCGGCACCCGAAACGTCATAGGTGCCGCCGAAGGATTCGGTGATGCGATACACGGCAATGCGCCCGCCGGCACCGCCACCGCCGTCGATCCATTCACCCGATCCCCCTCGTGCCGACAAGGAACCGCCGCCCGTGAAGGTCCGCGCGCCAAGCAGGATGCTGCCCCCGGATCCGCCCCCGGAATTGTTGGCCGTACCGTTGAGGCCGTTGGCCGAAAGCGCTCCGTCCACCGTCATCGTGCCGCCGCAAAGCAGGCGGATCGCTCCGCCCCCGTGGCCTCCAGCCCCGCCGTTCCCGCTCCCGCCCTGGCTACCCCACATCGAGGGATCCATCTCCGAACCGTACGCGGGCCCACCCGCCATCCCGGTCGCCGACACCCCGCCCTCGCCACCGTGCCCGGCTCCGCTGCCGCCCCAGTCCCGCTGCCCACCGCTCCCGGGACCGGCATCACCAAGATAGGGATACCCCCGACCGTCCACGTTCACCTGGCCGGCGATGATCATGTCCCCCAGCGCGACCACATTCACATAGGGGTCGCCCTTGAGATGGGTGAGCAACGCATTGGTCGCGACCTCGAACCGTCGCACCACCAGCCCGGAATCCACGTAGGCCTGCGCGTTCCGGCCGATCGTCAGATCCAACGCCTCCTCCTGGACCAGACGCGTGTAGGTGCCGGACACCTCGCCGTTCTCGACCAGCAACCGCCCGACCGGCTCGTCCCCGATGCGGCGATAGACCGTTCCCGCACCGCCCCCCTGATACCCCGGCCTTCCCCCGATCGCCTGCACCAAACCCTCGAACGCGTCGGTTCCCAGATACAAAGCCACCCGCCCGCCGCCGCCGCCACCGCCATCGACCCACTCGCCGGTTCCGCCATTGGCCTGGATGCTTCCCGTCCCCTCGAGCCGGGTCGCGTTGATCCAGATGCTGCCACCCGCCGCGCCCCCCTGGTTGTTGTACCAGGCCGCCGTCCCGTTCGCGTCGATGTCCCCGTCCACCCGCAGCGTGCCCTGCACGAGCAATCGAATCGCACCGCCGCCCGGACTGCGCGGATTGCCGGCTCCGTCACCGGAACCGCCGCTGCTGCCGAAATCCACGGGTTCAAGCACGGACCCGTACCCGACGCCGCCGAGAACGTCCGATGGCCACGCGATGCCGCCGTTGCCGCCATGGGCGCCACCCGCCCCGCACGTTCCGCCAGTCTCCCCGGCACCAGGGCCGGGATCGCCATCCACCGGATACCCCTTGCCACCGGCCGTGATCCTCGCCCCCGCTTCCAGCGTCAGGTCCCCGGCCACCGTGAGCCTCAGCCCGGACTGCCCGTTGGTGTGCGTCACCACCGCCCCGGACTTCACCACCAGACTCTCCAGAGCCTGCGCCCGCACCGGGTAGACCGTCGTCCCACCCGAGAGCACCAGCCGCGTGCCGGTCGGCACGTCCAACGGACTCAGCGCCCCCGCGGTCCCGCCGTTGTCGATCACCAGCGACCCGACGGTCTCGTTTCCAAGCCGGGTGTACACCGTTCCCGACCCGCCCACGGCGTGCCCACCGGCGCCTCTCGCCTGCAGGATTCCGGAGAAATCGTTTCGACCGAGATGCAGCGCGATCCGACCACCCGCACCCCCACCACCGTCGATCCATTCACCGATACCGCCGTTCGCCGTCAACACCCCGCCGCCCGCCAGGGTGCCCGCCGTCAACCAGACGCTGCCACCGGCACCGCCCCCCGAGTTGTTCGGAACACCCCTCGAGCCATCGACCGACAATCGTCCGTCGAGCTGCATCTTCCCACCCACCACCAGCCGCCAGGCACCCCCGCCAGCCCCACCGGCCCCGCCGTCGCCCGCGCCTCCCTGACTCCCCAGCGTCACCGGCTCCCGGATCGAACCGTAGGGCAACCCGCCCGACCCGCCCGTGGTGGACCGTCCCCCGGCTCCGCCATGGCCCGCACCCGACCCGGCCCAGGCGGCTGCCGTCCCGGCACCGGGACCAGGACTTCCGTCCCCGGGATGACCACGGCCATCCGCATGAATCACCGCACCCTCGCGAACGTTCAGGTCGTTCAGAACCTCGATCTCGCCCCGGGACTGCACGGCCAGCGCGCTCAACACGGCCGTCGTTTCCATGGTGAGATCCCGCAACACCAGTCTGCCCGCAGGATGAACCATCGCCGCCCCGCTGATCACCACTTGGTAGGGCTCCGGCGATTCCATCGGCGTCTGCGCCCCCGCGACGTCCCCGTTGTTCAATCGCAACACCCCGAATGCCGACCCCGCCTTGCGCACATACACCGTCCCCGCGCCGCCCCGCTGACTCCCCCCCGCCCCATGCGCCCGCAACGAACCGCTGAACTCGTCCGTCCCGTAATACAAGGCAACACGCCCGCCCGATCCGCCGCCGCCATCCACCCATTCCCCGATACCGCCATCCGCGGAGATGGTCCCCTTCCCTTCGAGCGTGCCCACGGTCAGCCAAAGACTACCCCCGGCGCCGCCACCGGCGTTGTTGATCCGGCCGGCTCCCGACCCGTTCACGCTCAACCGACCGTCCACCTGCAATCGCCCGCCCACCACCAGCCGAATCGCACCGCCCCCGGCCGCGCCACCGCCAGCGTCGCTGTCACCGCCCTGGCTGCCAAAGGTCGTCGGTTCCAACACCGATCCATAGTGCAACCCGGCCGCCGCGCCGGTGGCCGAAACCCCGCCCCAACCCCCATGCCCGCCCCCCGATCCACTCCATTCCTTCCTCACCCCGGCCCCCGGCCCGCGATCCTCCCCCACCGGATACCCGCATCCATCGGCATGAACCACCCCTCCTTCCAACACCCTCAGGTGATCCTCCACCTCGATCTCCACACGCGCCATGCCCGGCAACGAGCTGAGCACCGCCGTCGACTCAACGGTCAGGTCGCCCAACGCCAGCTTCCCGGCGGGATGAACCATCGCCGCCCCGCTGATCACCACACGATACGGCTCCGGCGATTCCAACGGCGTCTGCGCTCCCGCGACGTCCCCGTTGTTCAACCGCAACAACCCGACCGCCGATCCCGCCTGGCGCAAATAGACTGTCCCCGCCCCGCCCCGCTGGCTCCCCCCCGCCCCGTGCGCCCGCAACGAACCGGTGAACTCGTCCGTCGCGTAATACAACGCCACCCGCCCGCCTGACCCGCCGCCGCCATCAACCCACTCGCCAATGCCGCCATCCGCGGAGATCGTCCCCGTTCCCGCCAGGGTTCCCACGGTCAACCACAGGCTGCCGCCAGCGCCACCGCCGGAATTGTTCACCGGACTGGCGGCGGCCCCGTTCACACTCAACCGGCCGTCAACCCGGAGCTTCCCCCCCACCACCAGCCGAATCGCGCCACCCCCGGCCGCCCCACCCCCCGCGTCGCTGTCCCCTCCCTGGCTGCCCAACGTCGTCGGCTCCAATACCGACCCATAATGCTGACCACCCGCCGCGCCGGACGCTGAAACACCACCCCACCCGCCATGCCCACCCCCGGATCCGCCCCAGTCCTGCTTCGCCCCGGCCCCGGGACCGCGATCGCCATCCAACGGATACCCGGAACCATCACCGTGAATGACGCCACGGCTCACCACCTCCACGTCGCCCGCAACCCGAACCTCCAACCGCTCCTGCCCAGGCCGTTGCATCAGCACGGCGTCAGGACCGACCTCGAGCCGTTCCAACACCAGCGGACCTGCTGCATAGCACACCGCGTTGCTCGTGATGTGCATCCGGAACGCCGTCGGCGAGGTCAACTCGGTGAGCCCGCCCCAAACCCCGCCGTTGCTCACCCAGAGGTCTCCGTTCGCCTGACCGGCCTGTTGCAGAAAGATGGTTCCCGCCCCGCCAAGATCGCTACCCCCCGCACCATAAGCCCGGATCGTCCCCGCAAACTCCCCGGCGTGGCCGTACACCGCAATCCGACCGCCGCCCCCGCCACCACCCTCCACCCACTCCCCGACACCGCCATTGGCGCTGATGATCCCCGAACCGGAAATCCGGGTCGCGGAAACCCACAGGCTGCCCCCTGAACCACCGCCGGCGTTGTTCACCGTGGCCCCGGCCCCGTCCGCAGCCAACCGTCCGTCGATCCGCAGTTCGCCCGCCACGACCAGCTTCAACGCCCCGCCGCCAGCCGCGCCAGGGCCGCTGTCGGAGTCCCCGCCCCGGCTTCCCAAGGCCACCGGGGTCTGCACCATGCCGTAAGGCCCGCCCCCAGAACCGCCGGTCACACTGCGCCCACCCCAGCCGCCGTGCCCGGCGCCACTCCCCGACCATGCCTGCTTCACCCCGGCCCCAGGCCCCGCGTCCCCGGCCGTTGCGTGCCCCCGGCCCGTCAGATCAATGGCCGCACCCGACTCGATGACCACATCCCCGCTTACCTGAAGATCAAGCCCGGCAACCCCGGCCGGATGCGTCAACACCCCGCCCTGGACAAGACGCAGACCACCGAAGCGGTGCGCGCCCGAAATCGTCAGCGTCGCGCCATCGATCACCAGCACCTCGCCGTCGAGGCTGGTGTCCCCCGCCGCGATCTCACGCGAGGTGTTGATGGTGACCTCAGCGAAGGCGCAAACCGTGGCCGCCGCGATGAGACTCAGGACAGAAAGCCATCGGGGAATCAGGGTGGTGTTCATAACCGGGGCAACAACATGGGCCTCCTCCAGAACCTCGGCGGGAGGCGGGGCAGGCATCCGCAGCAAGAGGCGGGAACCACCTCGACGTCCGAAAGTTGACGGCCCCACCCTCCGCCTCACCCACCCCCTTGTCTCCCCATGCCTTGGCCAAGGCGGTCCTGATCTTGGCTTTAACCCCCGTCAATCCCGCCCGATTCCGCCCCGCTCCCGACCACATCCACCACGCCCACCGCACCCCAGCCACCGACGGCGAATCTTGCAACCCCGGCGATCACGGACAGCATCGGCCGCGTGGAGCCCTGGATCGTCCTGATCGTCGCCGCCAGCGCCGTGGTGTTGTTCGCCACGGAAAAGCTGGGCGTCGACGTCGTCGCCCTGCTGGTCATGGGCGCCCTCGTCGCCGGCGGCCTGGTCAGCGTCGAGGAGGGGCTGTCGGGATTCGGCAGCGCGGCGACGACGACGGTGGCGGCGATGTTCGTGCTGAGCGCGGGGCTCAACAAGTCGGGCGCGCTGGACGCCCTCGGCCGTGCCCTGGTCCGGTTCGGGCGCAGCGAGTCGACCCTCCGCTTCCTGGTCATGCTCGCCGCCGGTGTGCTCTCGCCGTTCATGAACAACACCGCAGTGGTGGCCGTGCTGCTGCCCCTCGCCCTCGGCGCCGCCCGCGACCGCAGCATCTCCGCCTCCAAGCTGCTCATCCCCCTCTCCTACGCCTCGCAGTTCGGCGGCGTCTGCACCCTCATCGGAACCTCCACCAACCTCGTCGTCCACGCGATCGCCGAACAGAACGGCGTCGGCGGCTTCAAGATGTTCGAGTTCGCCCGGCTCGGCATCGTGCTCTTCGTCGCCGGCACCGTGTACTGCCTCGTCTTCAGCCGCTGGCTGCTCCCCGCCCGCAACACCGGCCAACTCACCACCGATTACCAGCTCGGTGAATACGTGACCGAACTGCGCGTCATGCCGGGTTCCCCGGTCATCGGCCAGACCGCCGCCGGCCTCAAGCTCGGGGAATCCCATGACGTCACCCTGCTCGAGATCCTGCGCGGCGCCGGCAAGATCTGGTCGCCGGCACACGAACCGCTCCAGGAAGGCGACCTCCTGCTGGTCCGCGGCGCGGTTCGCAAGCTGGTCGACCTCAAGAACCGGGCGCGCCTCGAGATCGAACCGCAGTTCAAGCTCCAGGACGAGGCCCTCGAGGACAAGAACCTCGAACTGACCGAGGTCCTTCTCGCCCCGGGATCCAGGATCGCCGGCCGCACCCTGCGGAACCTCGACTTCCTCTGGCGCTACCGCCTCGTGGTGCTCGCGCTCCAGCGCCGCGGTCAGGTGCTGCGCGATAAACTGGCCGAGGCCCGCCTCGACTTCGGCGACGCCCTGCTCCTCCTCGGGCCGCGGACCGAGGTCGACCGGCTGCGGGAGGACGACGACTTCATCGTGCTCGAGAGCCGGCAGGACGTGATGCTCCGGCGGGGCCGGGCCCCCATCGCCCTCGCGATCGTGACCGCGGTCGTCGCCCTCGCGGCCCTTCAGGTCCTGCCCATCGCAGCAAGCGCCCTCCTCGGTTGCGTGGCCATGGTCCTCACCGGCTGCCTGCGGACCGAGGACGCCTACCGCGCCGTCGACTGGAAGGTCATCATGCTGCTCGCGGGAATGCTCCCGCTCGGACTCGCCCTCCAGCGCACCGGCGCCGCCCAGGGGATCGTCGACGGCATGCTCGGCTGGGCCGGTCAGGCAAACCCCGTCCTCCTCCTCGCCCTCCTCTACCTCCTGACCTCCGTGCTGACCGAGTTCATGAGCAACAACGCTACCGCCGCCCTGCTCACCCCCGTCGCCATCGTCACCGCCTCGAAACTGGGCCTCAGCCCCACACCGTTCCTCATCGCCGTCACCTTCGCCGCCTCCACCTCCTTCGCCACCCCCGTCGGCTACCAGACCAATTCCATGGTCTACAACGTCGGCGGCTACCGCTTCCTCGACTTCCTCCGCTTCGGCCTGCCGCTCAACATCCTCTTCTGGATCATTGCCACCCTGCTCATCCCCTGGCTCTGGCCGTTCAACGCGCCTGCGCGCGTCTGAACCCGCCGCCGATCCCCGCAGCGCCCCGCTCAAACGGCGCCGCCGTCCAGCACCTCGCGCAGCACCGCCAGCATCTTCTCCGCGGTGTAGGGCTTCGGCACGAAATGCTTCACCCCCGCTCCCAGCGCCTTCGCAACACCCCCGTTCGACGCAAGCCCGCTCGAGGCGATGATCCGGACATCCGGGTTCAATGACTTGAGCGCCATGATCAGCGCCAGACCGTCCATGATCGGCATCGCCATGTCGGTGAGCACCACGGCGATGAGGTCGCCGTTGCGCGCATAGATCGAAACCGCCTCCGCCCCGTTCGCCGCAAGCAGCACCCGGTACCCGAACCGTTCCAGCGTGTTCTGCGCCACCCGCCGGATGGCCTCCTCGTCGTCCACCACCAGCACGCACTCCCCCCGACCCCGCGGCAAACGCGTCTGCGCCACCGCCACCTCCTTCACGTCCGGTCCCGACGCCCGCGCCGGCAGGTAGACCTTGAACCACGTGCCCTTCCCCATCTCGCTGTACAGGTTGATGAACCCACCATGGCTCTTCACGATCGCCAACGCCGTCGACAACCCCAGCCCCGTCCCCTTCCCCACCTCCTTCGTGGTGAAGAACGGCTCGAACACCCGGTCCCGGACGTCCAGCGGAATGCCCGTGCCCGTGTCGGCCACCTTCACCATCACGAACGGACCGCACCGCGCCTCCGGGTTCATCGAGACATAGGTCTCGTCGAGCACCGTGTTCTCCATCCCCACCGTGATCCGCCCCCCGTGCGGCAACGCGTCCCGCGCGTTCACGCACAGGTTCAGGAACACCTGGTGCAACTGCGTCCGATCCCCCGTCACCCGCCACAGATCCTTCGGCGCCGTGAACTCCACCTCGATGTTCTTCGGAAAGGTCTCCTTCGCCACCCTCAGGATCTCCGGAATCAGCTGCGCCAGATCCACCGGAACCCGCTCTCCCTCCACCCCGCGCGCAAACGCCAGCACCTGCCGCACCAGCGACGCCCCCCGCTCCGCACTGTTCTGCAGCGTGTCCAGCAACTCCTCGCTCTCCACGTCCGCCGCCTTCTGCCGAAGCAGCTCGATGGAAAGCAGAATCGGCCCGAGCACGTTGTTCAGATCATGCGCCACTCCCCCGGCCAGCGTCCCAATGCTCTCCATCCGCTGCGCCCTCAGGAAATGCGCCTCAATCCGCTTCCGCTCCGTGACATCCGTGTTGATCGCCAGAATCGACTTCGGCCGCCCACGCCCGTCACGGATCAGCGTCCATCGCACCTCCACCGTGAGCTGCCTCCCGTTCTTCGCCCGCTTCACCACCTCGCCATGCCATTCCCCATGCTCCATCAGTGACCGCAGCGATTCCTCAAACGGCAACGGATCCTTGCGCAGCAACTCCACCGCCGCACGCCCGCACGCCTCCGCCGACGTCCACCCATAGATCCGCTCCGCCCCCCGGTTCCAGTACAGGATCCCCCCCTCCATGTTCATCACATAGATCGCCTCGTGCGCCGCATCCAGCAGCGCCGCCTGCTCCTGCAACTTCTCCTCCACCCGCTTGCGCTCCGACAAATCCGTCATCCCCCCGATCATCCGCGTCGCCCGCCCCGCTTCGTCACGGATGATGTACCCGCGGTCCAACACGAACGCATACGTCCCGTCCCGACGCGCAAACCGGTACTCCCCCGACCAACTCTGCGCCCCGCCGTCGATGGCCCGGTGCAGATCCACCAGAACCGCCTCGCGATCCTCATTGTGAATCCGGCGCGTCCACGACTCGATCGTCGGCTCCACCTCCGACGGCGCGAACCCGAATTGCAGCTCCAGCCCGTCGTTCCACCAGAGCCGGTTGGTCTGAAGATCCCAATCCCAGATCACGTCGTTGGTCGCCTTGCTCAGCAGCCGAAAGCGCTCCTCGCCCATCCGCAGCGCCTCCCGCTCCACCCGCCGCCACGTGACATCCACGTGCAGCACCAAACCTCCCATGCCCCCGCCCAACGGCACCGGGGTCACCACCACCCGGAACCAACGCTCCACCACCCCGGCCTGACACGAATACTCCCACGCGTACTCCGCCTCCTCCCCCGCCAAAACCCGCCGAACCCCGGCCGCCAACGCACGCCCACCCTCCCCCCCAGCCTCGCACGCCTGCAGGTAGTTCATCCCCACCCGAAGCTCCGCCCCCTGCCACAGACTGTCCGACACAAACCGCCGCCACCCCGCGTTCACCGCCACGATCAGTCCGGTCGGATCCAGCAACGCCATGTGCGCCGGCAACGCATCCAGCACCGCCGACAGTGTCCGGTTGCACCAACGCCCACCCCCATCCCCACCCACACTCAACACCCGCGCCAGCGCCGCCCCCAATCGCACACCGTCACCGCGCACCACGTAATCGTCCGCCCCCAACCGCAGCGCCTCCACCACCCGCCCCTCACCCCCCACCGCAGACCAAACCACGGTCGGCACCGAATAACCCCCGCCACGCAAAACCTCCAACGGACGCAATCCCCCAAACCCTTCCGGCCCGTCCCCCACAAACACCACCTCCACTCCCCCACGCACCACCTCCAGAAATCCCGCCTCCGTCCCCGCTACCCGGACCTCCGCGTCATACCCCGCCCCCCGCAACGCACGCCTCAACACCCCATCCACCCCCGCCTCGCCATCCACCAGCACCACAAGAAGCCGACGTACCACGCCCCCCCCCATGGAGCCGGTCCCCATGCTGTCCCGCGTATGCAAAGGCTTCATGATCAGCGCACGCTAACCTGCCCGCGGATGGAACGAACCAAAAAATCCGCCACACCCCTTTGCACCCGATCGACACCCCCTCCGCACCCCCCCCCCCGCCGCCACGCGCCAGCACCTCGGAGATTCCTTTCCGCCGTTGCCCGGCTGTGCTTGCTTGGAGCGCGTCATGCGCCTCTCAAAACCGTCGATCTCCGCCCTCCTCAGCACCTGCGCCGCCCTGCTGCCGATCACGAGCACGGCGGATGACTGGCCCCAATGGCGCGGCCCGGATCGCACCGGAAAATCCAGCGAAACCGCCTGGCTCCACGAATGGCCCGCCGATGGCCCCAAAACCGCCTGGAAAGCCAACGTCGGCCTCGGCTTCTCCTCCGTCGTCGTCGCCAACGGCCGAGCCCTCACCCTCGGCTACGCCAACGAACAGGACACCGTCCACTGCCTTGACGCCGACTCCGGCAAGGTCCTCTGGAAACATTCCTACCCGTCCCAGCTCGGCGACAAATACTTCGAGGGCGGCACCACCGGCACCCCCACCGTCGCCGGCAACCGCGTCTTCGTCCTCAGCCGCTGGGGCGATGCCATGGCCCTCGACGCCGCCACCGGCAAGGTCCTTTGGTCCAAGAATATCGGACCCGAATCCGGCGCGCGTCAGCCCGACTGGGGCTTCACCGGCGCCCCGCTGGTGATCGGCGACCGCGTCTACCTCAACGCCGGCGAGGCCGGACTGGCCCTCCGCGCCAGTGACGGCTCGGTGGTCTGGACCTCCGCCAAGAAGGAGGCCGGCTACTCCACCCCCCTCCCCTTCACCGACGGCTCCGATCAGCTCGCCGTCTTCAGTTCCGGCGACGCCTACACCGCCGTCCGCCTCAGCGACGGCCAGAAGGCCTGGAGCGTCCGCTGGCTCACCCAGTACGGCGTCAACGCCGCCGACCCCATCCTCCACGACGGACACCTCTTCGTCTCCAGCGGCTACGGCAAAGGCTCCGGCTTCTTCAAACTCGCCAAACCCGAGCCCGAATCAGTCTGGAAGAACAAGACCCTCTCCACCCAGATGAACCCTGCCGTCCTTCACGAAGGCCACCTCTACGGCACCGCCGGCGACACCACCACCAAGGCCGCCCTCAAGTGCGTCGAATGGTCCACCGGCCAGGAAAAATGGGCCTTCCCCAATTTCGGCTCCGGCGGGGTCATCCTCGCCGGCAACCGCCTCATCGCCATCAGCGGCACCGGCGAACTGATGACCGCCCCCGCTTCCCCCGAGGCCTTCAAGCCCACCGCCCGCGCCCAGGTCGTCGGCGGAAAAACCTGGACCGCCCCCGTGCTCGCCAACGGCCGCGTCTATTGCCGCAATTCCACCGGCCACCTGGTCTGCGTCGACCTCCGCCAACCCTGATCCGTCCCGGCCCGTCCCACGCATCCCGCCCCACCCCACACCCCCCATCCGCCGCGCCCGCTCATGATGCCCCCCACCACCCCCACCCGCCGCCAGTTCCTCCGCACCACCGCCACCGCCGCCACCGCCCTGGCCGCCGCTCCCTTCATCCGCGCCGCCGACCCCGCCCGCTCCTATCGCACCGCCCTCATCGGCTGCGGCTGGTGGGGCAACAACATCCTCCGCGAGGCCATGGCCAGCGGCCGCACCCGCGTCGTCGGCCTCTGCGACGTCGACACCCGCACCCGCGAAATCACCGCCGAACGCGTCGAGGAACTCCAGGGCAACACCCCCTCCCTCCATAACGACTTCCGCGAACTGCTCGAGAAAACCAAGCCCGAGATCGTTCTCATCGCCACCCCCGACCACTGGCACGCCCTCCAGACCATCGCCGCGGTCAAAGCCGGAGCCCACGTCTTCGTCGAAAAACCCACCGGCCACACCGTCCTCGAAAGCCGCGCCATGCTCCGCGCCGCCCAGGATTCAGGCCGCGTCGTCCAGGTCGGCCTCCACCGCCGCATCGGCCCCCACCACGTCAGCGCCATGAAGTTCCTCAAGTCCGGCGCCGTCGGCGACGTCGGCATGGTCCGCATCTTCGCCCACGGCGGCGGCGGCCCGGAACGTCCCTCCCCCAACATCGAACCCCCCGAAGGCCTCGACTGGGACCTCTGGTGCGGCCCCGCCCCCAAACGCCCCTTCAGCAAACGCCTCCACCCCGGCGGCTGGCGCAACTTCCTCGACTACGCCAACGGCCAACTCGGCGACTGGGGCGTTCACTGGCTCGACCAGGTCCTCTGGTGGACCGAGGAACGCTACCCCAAACGCGTCTTCAGCACCGGCGGCCGCCATATCGCCGGCTCACCCATCCTCAACGACCACGAACAAACCACCGACGCACCCGACCACCAGGTCGCCGTCTACGACTTCGAGTCCTTCACCTGCACCTGGGAACACCGCCGCTTCGCCGGCAATCGCGCTGAAAAACACGGCATCGGCGCCTACTTCTACGGCACCAAAGGCACCCTCCACATCGGTTGGCAGGACGGCTGGACGTTCTACCCCTCCGACTCCAGATCCGCCGAAATCCACGAGGACGCCCAACTCCAGCAGCCCGACGGCCATAACCTCGCCCTGCTCTGGTCCGATTTCCTCGCCGCCATCGAGTCCGGCCGCAAAAGCGTCGCCAACATCGAGATCGGCCACCGCTCCTCCGTCCTCCCCCTCCTCGGCATGATCTCCTGGCGCACCGGCCGCAGCCTCCGCTGGGACGGCGACTCCGAAACCATCCTCGACGATCCCGAGGCCAACCGCCTCCTCAGCCGCCCCTACCGCGAACCCTGGGTCTACCCCACACCCTCCTGACCCCTCGCAACCGCCGCCGCTCCCCATGCAACCCAACCCCGTCCGCCTCGCGCTCACCCTCCTCATCATCCTCTCCTGCGCCTTCACCCACAGCGCCTCCGCCCTCTCCCTCCACTGGCTCGGTCGCAACGACTCCGTCACCCGCCTCGAAACCACCAACGCCCCAGGACCCAGGGTCCAACTCCAGGGCTCCTTTGACCTCGAGAACTGGTTCCTGCTCGCCGCCGGAGCCCCCGTCGAAGGCCGCTTCACCTTCACCCACACCAACTCCGAACCCCTCCCACTCACCTTCTACCGCGCCGTCACCCCCGCCGATCCCAACCCCTCTCCCGACCCCCAGATCGATCCACGCCCCGACCCCACCCAGTCCATATCCACCCTCCTCACCCCGGAACTCGGCGGACGCCTCGATATCGTCGACTCCGACGGCGTCCTCTACTCCCTCCTCGTCCGCAGCAACCTCGTCCGTGAACCGGTCGCCGTCCGCATGACGGTCATCACCAACTTCGGCGCCCTCCCCTTCGGCCCGCAGTTCCGCGCCTCCGTCATGTTCGAACCCGAGGGCCTCGAGTTCCGTGGCCCCGCCGAACTGAGAATCGAGTTCCCCACCGATCCCCCGGAACTCGAATTGCTGGCCTACGGCTTCAACGCCCAGGGCGGCGGCTTCCACCTCCGCCCCTGGACCGTCACCAACCGCACCGCCGTGCTCGAGGTGTCCCATTTCAGCGGCTCCGGCGTCGCCGCCGTCCCCCTCCCCCCCGCTCCCCAGCCGAAACTCACCTACGAACAGTTCCGTTCCTCCACCCGCGACGCCATCCGCGACGCCGACCACTGGGCGGGCACCCGCTATCGCGAACTGTCAGGACGCCGCCAGCGCAACGAGATCTCCCTCGCCGAGTTCGAGGAACAGCTCGGCGGCATCAGGGCCATCCGCAACCGCATGATCTTCATCCAGGCCATCCAACCCCTCCTCCACCAGGCCGCCACCGACTGCGAAATCGGCGGACTGATCCTCGATCGCCTCGACCGTCTCGAGTCCGAAAACGGCGGCTCCTACGGCAAGGGCCTCTACTACCAGGAAATGCTGAAGCTCGCCCCCAAGGTCCGCTGCGCCTGCGCCCACCAATACATCGACACCTGCGAATCCAACCCCGCCAGCTCCGGCCAGTCCGCCCGCACCGGCCTCAATCGCATCCTCGAAACCTGCCAACTCATCACCGGCCGCATCGACGCCCAGGGTTGCGACCTCGGCGACGACGCCGAACTGGACCGCCGCCTCGCCGCCGCCCCATGCCACAAACCCTGGGAGGGCGTCCTCCGCTTCTCCGAGGTCATGACCGAGGTGACCAACCTCGATTACGAGGGCGGCTTCTACCAGGACCGCATCCGTGAGGAGACCTCCTTCGTCGGACGCATCACCCGCCTGCTCAGCTCCGACGGCGACCCCGCCATCGACAACCTCCCCAGCTGGGCCGCCTGGGTCTTCGAACTCTCCGGCACCCTCGCCGGAACCGTCCGCGAGGACAGCACCCGCGTCCTGTCCTATGAGGACTTCACCACCACCGAAACCATCCGCGTCACCGCCAACGCCCGCTACACCACCCCGGGTGACCTCCACCTCCTCTTCGAAGACGATGCCTTCGATTCCCTCAGCTTCAGCGCCGGCCTCGCCGGCGTGAAATACCCCATGTCCCGCACATCCGTCGAACAGGTCACCGTCGACTGCAAACCCGGCCGCGAACGCTTCTGCCCACCCCCGCGCGGCCCGGAAACCCACCCCGACGGCTCCGATGACCTCCACTTCGCCGCTCTCGCCGACGCCGACACCCCCGAGGCCACCGTCACCTTCGCCAACGGCAAATTGAAGGTCACCTACCGCCGCGTCCGCGTGGACTCCCAACCCGCCCCGTTCTCCCAGACCATCACCTGGACCGAGTCCTGGACCGCCGAACTCTGGCGCAGCTCCACTCCCTGAGCTTACCGCAACCGCCGCGGCACTTCCGCCGACCCAACCTCCTCGAACGGCCCCGGCATCGGCCGCGACCGATCCCGTTTCTTGCCGAAATAGTCCCGGTCGATCCTCAACGGCTGACCATCCGGCGCCTCGTACGGCAACCCCGGCACCCGCGCCTGGCCCAGTCGCTCCGTGGTCACCAGCGTCGTCGCGTGCCGAACCAGCGCCCCACCAAACCGCGCCCGCATCTCCATCGAGTTGCCCGTCGCCAGAAACTCCACGTGCGGGTTCCACTCCGCTTCCACCTCCGCATCCGTCTCCCCCCGGTACGGCCGCGCCCCGTGCAGATAAACGTTCCCCGCCGCCACCGTCGCCACCTCGCGGAAATCATACATCCAGGTCCCATACCCCCCACGCCCTTCCGGATCCTTCTCCCCGGCCTTCTCCCCCTCGTTCCCCGCCTCGCCGGCGCCGACGCCGGCGCCGACACCCACGAAGATGTTGTTGAGAAACCGGTTGTCCCCACCCCGGATCGGCGCCAACCCCGCCAGCGTCGTCACGTGCGCCCGGTGATACGGCGTCGCCCGCGAAGGTTCCGGACGGCTCACCAAACGGCCGGTGAACAGGTTGTGCACGTACGCCCCGCCCTCCGACATGTCCAGCAGGCTCACCGGCGAGAGAAACACGTTGTTGTCCACCACGAACGGCCCGTGGTTCACCTCCATGAACAGGTCCTGCTCCGCGTTGTCGTGAAACAGATTCCCCGTCACACGCGTACCCTGCGCCATCCAGTCCAGCCATAAACCCTGGCAGCTCCGAAACACGTGGTTGCCCTGGATCACCGTGTCGATCGCCCCGTGAAACTTGATCCCCGCCATCTCCGCACCCCCGAACGCCCGCCGCACATGGATGTCGTGGATCGTGTTCCCGCTCACCACGCTGAACGCCGCTCCAAGACTCCCCACGATCCCCGCCTGCTCGCAGTGCGAGATCACGTTGTTCCGCACCACATGGTGCCCCACCAGATCCCGCGCCCACCCCCGTCCCAACGCCCGCTCAATCGTCTTCACATAACCCTCCGCCGTGTTCGCCGAGGTGTTGTCCCACGCGTCCCCATGCTTCCCCAGCGACACCCCGGCACACATCGAGTTCCGGATCACGTTGTCCTCAATCACCCATCCCTTGCTCCAATGCGTCCCGATCAACCCCACCTGCTCCGCCGTCGGCGGCGCCCACGGCGTCGCCGCATGCTTCATCGTGAACCCCCGCACCGTGATGTAGTTCCGCCCCGGTTCCTCCGGATAAAACACCGCCCGCCGCACGTTGATCTCCACCCGATGCCCCTTCGGTTCCGCCGGAAAACTCGCCCAGATCGTCGTCTCCGTCGCGTCCACCCTCGCAAACCACCGCCCCACCACCCCCGCCACCCCATCCCCACTCCCCAGCACCTCCTCCAACCCCGCCGCCTCCGCCAGCCATTCCCCATCAAAATAAACCGCCCCCGTGTGGTGCGACCGCCCCTTCGGATCAAACCAATCCCCACGGATCAGATCCGCATACGGGTTGAACCCCCCGAAAAATGCGTTCGCCAACGTCACCTTCCATACCCCGTCCTTCACCTTCACCCACGGATCCACAACCTCCGATCCCAGGATCTCCACCTTCTCCCCTGGCGCCGCCCGATACACGATCCGCCGCCGCTCCGACTCACCACCCCTCGGCGGTTTCACCCACTCCCGGTACGTCCCCCCATGCACCGTGATCACATCCCCGGCCTGCGCCTGATCCGCCGCCCGCTGAATCGTCCGAAATGGTGCCGACCTCGACCCGTCCTGCCCGTCGTTCCCCGCCGGCGAAACATGCCAGTCCGCCGCCCCCGCAACCAGACCCACCCCCAGCAGCCCAGCCACCCCCGACATTCCCCACCGCCTGAGAGCCCGTCTGAAAACCTTCGTCGCGTTCATCATGCCGTTTCTCCCACGCCGTGCGCCAATACCCGCCCAACCCGCTCAGGATCGCAAAGGAAATGTGAGCCCCCACCCACCTCCCCACCTCCGCTTCCTCGACGAAACCGCCCCCGACGGGCACAACATCCTTCCACCCCGTGAACCTCCCCTCCCCATCCCCCACCTTCCTCGCCCTCCTCACCCTCGCCGCTTCCCTCCTCCTCACCCCACAACCCGCCACCGCCGCACAACGCATCCCCCTCGCCGGCCCCTGGCGCTTCGAACTGGACCGCGATGACGTCGGCATCGACGACGCCTGGTTCTCCCGCCGCCTCACCGGCCACACCCGACTCCCCGGCTCCCTCACCCGCCACGGCATCGGCGACCCCGTCGACGTTCACACCCCATGGACCGGCGGGATCGTCGACCGCTCCTGGTTCACCAACGCCGCCGATGCCCCTTACCGCTCCCCTGGTTCAGTCAAAATTCCCTTCTGGCTCCAACCCGACACCGTCTACACCGGCCCGGCCTGGTACCAGCGCGACATCGACATCCCCAGGGACTGGGCCGACCGCCGCGTGGTGCTCTTCCTCGAACGCCCCCACTGGGAATCCCGCGTCTGGATCGATGACCAACCCGTCGGCGTCATCGATTTCCTCGCCTCACCCCACGAACACGACCTCGGAACCCTCGCCCCGGGACGCCACCGCCTCTCCATCCGCATCGACAACCGACGGGTCGTCGACATCGGCGAAAATGCCCACGCCATCAGCGACCACACCCAGGGCAACTGGAACGGCATCGTCGGCCGCATCGAACTCCGCGCCACACCCCACGTCTGGATCGATGACCTCCAGGCCTACCCCGACCTCACCAACCGCTCCGCCCGCGTCCACCTTCGCCTCGGTAATTCCTCCGGCCTGCGCTCCGTCGTCTCCATCGAATGCACCGCCCAACCCCGCCTCGCCCCCACCCGTATCCTCGCCCGCCAGTCCCTCGAACTGGAAATCGGCCCCGGCGGCGCCGGCGCCTCCCTCACCCTCAACCTCGGCCCCGATGCCCGGCTCTGGGACGAGTTCGACCCCTTCCTCCACCGCATCACCGCCGTCCTCCGCGACCCCTCCGGCGCCGAACACCGCCGCGTCATCCCCTTCGGCCTCCGCGAATTCAAAGCCGATTCCACCCGCTTCACCCTCAACGGCCGCCCCGTCTTCCTCCGAGGCACCCTCGATTGCTCCGCTTTCCCCCGCACCGGCCATCCCCCCACTGACCTCGATTCCTGGCGGAAGATCCTCAAAACCATCCAGGCCCACGGCCTCAACCACGTCCGTTTCCATTCCCACTGCCCCCCGGAGGCCGCCTTCGCCGCCGCCGACGAACTGGGCGTCCTCCTCCACGTCGAAGCCCCCGTCTGGGCCAACCAATCCACCACCCTCGGCGATGGCAAACCCATCGACTCCTGGGTCCACGCCGAAACCGAACGCATCCTCCAATCCTACGGCAACCACCCGTCCTTCGTCCTCATGGCCTGCGGCAACGAACCCGCCGGCACCCACCACCAGGCCTTCCTCACCGAGTGGGTCAACCACTTCAAATCCCGCGACCCCCGACGCCTCTGGACCGCCGCCGCCGGCTGGCCCGAAATCCCCGCCAACCAATGGCACTCATCCCCCGAACCCCGCATCCAGGCCTGGGGCCAGGGCCTCCAGTCCCGCATCAATGCCCTCCCCCCGGAAACCACCACCGACTACCGCCCTTACATCGCCTCCCGCAACGTCCCCGTCGTCAGCCACGAAATCGGCCAGTGGTGCGCCTACCCCAACTTCGACGAAATCCGCAAATACACCGGCCCCCTCAAACCCCGAAACTTCGAGATCTTCCGCGACCGCCTCACCAACCAGGGCCTCGCACCCTTCGCCCGACGTTTCCTCACCGCCTCCGGCCGCCTCCAGGTCCTCTGCTACAAGGAGGAGATCGAGTCCGCTCTCCGCACCCCCGGCATGGCCGGCTTCCAACTGCTCGGCCTCCAGGATTTCCCCGGCCAGGGCACCGCCCCCGTCGGCGTCCTCGACGCCTTCTGGGAGTCCAAAGGCTACGTCTCCCCACCCGCGTTCCACCGCTTCGCCGGCCCCACCGTCCCCCTCGCCCGCCTGCCCAAACGGATCTTCACCCGCGCCGACACCCTGATCGCCGACGTCGACCTCGCCCACTTCGGCCCCCAACCCATCCCCGCCCACCAGGCCCGCTGGACCCTCAGGGACAACACCGGCCGCACCGTCGCCCGCGACCTCTTCCCCCCGCGTACCACCCCGTTCCCCATCGGCAACCACACCCGCCTCGGCCAGATCAACCTCCCCCTCCACCACCTCCCCGCCCCCGCCCGCTACAACCTCGAGGTCACCCTCCCCAACCACCCCGACGCCGCCAATGACTGGGATGTCTGGCTCTACCCGTCACCATCCCCTTCGCCAACCCCTCCACCCCCGGCGCTCCGCATCGTCTCCCACCTCGACCCCGATACCGCCAACGCCCTCCAGCTCGGCGCCCCAGTCCTCTGGCTCATCCCCCCGCACAAAGTCCGTCCAGACCCCCGACGCGGCCCCATCGCCCTCGGCTTCTCCCCCGTCTTCTGGAACACCGCCTGGACCGCCGGCCAACCGCCGCACACCCTCGGCATCCTCTGCGACCCCGCACACCCAGCCCTCGCCGACTTCCCCACCGATTCCCACTCCGACTGGCCCTGGTGGCACATCGTCACCCGCGCCAACCCCATGATCCTCGACTCCCTCCCCACCTCCCTCCAAATCCCCATCCGCGTGATCGACGACTGGGCCACCGCCCGCCCCCTCGCCCTCGCCCTCGAAGCCCGCGTCGGCGTCGGTCGCATCTTCGTTTGCAGCATCGACCTCGACGACACCCCGTCCCTCGACCCGGTCCGCCGACAACTCCGCGCCAGCCTCCTCTCCTACCTCGCCAGCAACCGCTTCAACCCACGCACCACCGTGCCCATCCGCCAACTCGAAGCCCTGGCCAGCCCGCCCTGATCCACCATCCATCCCCACCCCCCAGCCTTCGCCCGATCATCCGGCGCTCGTCCTAACCGGCCCATCGGAAGTTCACGAACCGCCACAGCAGCACCACGTGCAGCAACCCGCTCGCAATCGCGAAAACCCACAGCGGCCACCCCGCCTTCAACCGGCCCATGAACACCGCCAGGCCGATGAACAGCGGAAACGCCGTGGACTCGAACCGCACAAATGAGGTGAAGGTCCCGCTCATGGCCGGAAGAACCCCCAGCACGTACGTCCACAACACCATGTCCTTCCCCAGCCGCCAGATCACCGGCAGGCAATAGACCAGCAGCAGAAACGCACATCGGTCCAACACCGATCCCCGGAAATCGTGCCAGCTCGTCGGCCCAATGAAGCCCATCACGAACTTCGGCAGATCCCACAGATTCCCGATCGAATGCACGCCCCAGTGCCGCTGCGCATCCACACCCTCGAACGGGTTCCCCGTCCAAACCCACATCAGCCAGAGATACACCCCCCATCCCAACACCGGCGCCAGCGGCAGCGATATCGCCGCCCAGGACCCCACGCCACCCGAGGCCGTACCCCGGTCACCCACCCGCTCCCGCTCCGCCCGAACCCACCCCAACCGTTCCAACCAACCCCAGCGTCGCCCCGCCAACCAATGCCAGCCGAGCGGCAACACCAGAAACACCCCCACTCCCCGCGTCAACGGCAACAGCACCGCCGCAACCCACGCCAAGCCGTACCACCCCCGCTCCAACCCGCTCCACAGAAGCATCACCAGCAGGAAGAACAGGGCCTCACTGTACGGGAACTGGAAAAACAACGACCCCGGAAACAGCACCATCAGCACCAACGCCCGCGTCGCCACGACCTCCCCGAATCGTCCCGCCACCACCCGGTGGAACAGCGTCCAACCCCCAAGCGAAAACAGATTCGCCAACACCAAACCCACCATCAGGTGGCTCCCGCCGGTCAGCGCCGATACCCCACGCACCACCAGCGGCCAAAGCGGATAAAACGCGCAGGAGTTCACCCCCGCCGCATACCCCCTCGTGCTCAGATACAGATAGTGGGCCCCGTCCCACGCCCCGTAATGCGTCGTGAAATCCGGCCCCCCCTCCAACGGCCAGGTGCGAAAAACCCCCCTGAACCTCAGCAAATCCAGATCCGCCCATCCCCACAGCGCCAAAAACAACAGCCCGTGATAGGCAGCCTTGGCCGCCGCCAGAACCAGGAACACGCGAGCCCAGGCTTGTACCTTCATTCCAACCCCTCAATGACGCCCTATAGCGCCCCGGCTCGACGACGGTCAAGGTCCGTCCCACCCCCCAACAGCCGCCACCCCCCTCAGAGCCCGTCTGAAAATTGGAAGGGGTCCTGCGACGAGGGATTTTGGGCTGGGCCAAGGCGGCGAGGCCGGTGCATCCCCGCAGCGGGCTGTAACGGCCGAGCCAACACAGGCCCAGCCCAAAAGAACCGTCGCCCGAAGGGTTTTCGAGGAAAAGGCCGGCTGGCTTCGTTGCTCCTCGGTCACAGACCTCTGGCGGGTATGCTCCCTCGTCGCGCCTCGCCATCCGGCCTTTTCCTCGAAAACAGGACCCCTTCGAATTTTCAGACGGACTCTCAGGGCTGATTCCTCTGGAATGAGGTGATTGAGGGCTTTGGGCGTGGAGATTGGATTGTATACCTGCAGCCTGGCCACCGAGCACACGAGCGAGGCTGAACTGGCGGAGGTGATCGGGGCCACTGGTCGTCGAGCGAGAACGGCACCCATTACCGTCGCGACGTCGCGTTCCGAGAGGATGACTGCCGGGTACGGCATCGAGGTGCGGCCGAAGTGCTCGCTACCCTGCGCAATCTCGCCAACGGCATCTACGAACTGAGCAAGGATGCCGGACGCACGACCGCGGACACGCTGCCGGCGTGGTGCCGGCAGCAGACCTTCTCGATGGCTTTGAAAGCGCTGCGTCGCTGAGACCTCGCGACCCACTTTGCCGCCATTCGATCCGGATTGGATCCCAGACAGAAGGGCCGACGCAGGCCTGGAAATGGCGGCATCCGGCCCAACCCCGGCAGACAACGCTCGCGGGCGAAATGACGGGCGCCGAAGGAACTCAAGGAACCCTCGACACGCCGGTTTTGCTCCCGGCTGAGATTCGAGCCGCCAACCCCGGCTCCGCCACCGCTTCCCCAAAACCTGACGAGTCAGCCCTGCAAGAACGTAGCCGCATCCATCCATGCTACTCGATTCCATGAGATGCCATTGTTAATGTCACTCCTGGGTGTGCCCTTCAGCGTCATTGCGACATTCCAATTGACATAAAATATGCCGAAATGTAGCCAAGATACCGATCAGTCGGAACCGTCTCGGCTACTAAAAGCGCGTTGATAGCGACCAACCTACTGAGACTCGCCGCGGGGCGCGGTGCCCGGTTGAGGCGGTATCAGGATTCTAACCCAACCGACGGCCCGTCAAACCCTCGACACCTATGGAGCATGAATCCCATTCTTAGGAAGAATACCAGCCGCCTGGCCTGCCTGGGTTGGATCGCCGGGATCCTCGCTGTTCCGATCCATCTCGCGTCCAGTGCCGAGGACACCATTCGTGTTGTCCGCCTCGGTCCCGACCAACAACGGGTTGAAATCGTCTCGACCCGACTCGAACCGACCGGCGATTGGATGACGGAAACCAACGGCTACTCGGAACTCGGCACGGGACTGAACTATTGGAGCGACACCTCCCAACGGTGGGAGGCCAGCAGGGAGGTAATTGAGATCGCGGAAGCGGGAGCGGTAGCCATCCATGCGCCTCATACTACTCAGTCCGCTGCATAGACTACACTTTTCGCTCGGAACAGCGATCGAAGGAGAGGC